>Ga0172364_10003872_pt1 | contig 11966 bp, 8 predicted proteins | sample LakKivSesite10cm_FD_114545 | JGI IMG/M metagenome (GOLD analysis project Ga0172364, IMG submission 114545) | Sediment microbial communities from Lake Kivu, Rwanda - Sediment site 10cm | ecosystem: Environmental > Aquatic > Freshwater > Lake > Sediment | place: Rwanda: Western Province, Lake Kivu... | reverse complement strand
TGCCCACTGTGTTTCCTTTGCGACATCTACTCCCACTACCAGTGTGCCTGGTGTTATTGCTTCTATCTTTTGAATGTTACGATTTTTCATTTGCTTACGACCTCCTGATTATTATGATTTTTGTGTGTTTCTGAGGCACACATCAATCATAGCAGGAGGTTTTTCAGTTTTCAAAGTTCATTTTCACGTATTACAGGAATGCTTATTTTTTTGTTTTCTCTCATTTAACTTTTCTTCTCCAAAATGCCAAAATCTTGCCAGAGGTAAACTATCCTATCTTATCGAAAATAGGATAAATGCAAGACTTATCAAAAGCGATGTAAACTTTTCCTGTTAGAATTTTCTCGGGATTAAGAGACTCAACACTAAGAGTCATCCCCTCTCCCACATTGACCCAATACTTTACCATCTTTCCCATGTAACTATACTGTTTTATTTCACCCTTCAGGACATTGTCACCTGAAGAAACTGGAATATATTTTTTTACCCTTATTCCCTCGGATCTGATGGTCACAAGAATATTCTGGCCTGGCAAAAATTCGAGACTCCTTTCTCTGAACATAGCTAACCTTCCTCCTGGAGTGTTCAGGATAATACTCTCCTTATCAACTGTCTCAATTTTTGCTTCTACAAAATTAGTCATATCTATGAAGTCAGCTATAAATTTGTTTCTAGGATTATGGTATATCTCCCAAGGGGTACCTATCTGCTGGAGTCTTCCCTCTTTCATTATGGCGATCTTATCAGACAAAGAGAAAGCTTCTTCTTGATCATGGGTAACATAGATAGTTGTTATGCCCAGGTGTTGCTGAAGAGCTTTTATCTCATTTCTGACATTTATTCTCAATTTTGCATCCAAATTGGAAAGGGGTTCGTCCATGAGAAGAACTTTGGGAGATATAGCGAGAGCACGAGATAGGGCCACTCGTTGCTGCTGTCCCCCACTCAGTTGACTTATCTGTCTATTCTCCATTCCTTCCAATTCTACCAACTTAAGAACTTCTTCAACCTGCTCTTTTCTCTTAGAACGGCTAACTTTACGCAATTTTAAGCCGTAGGCTACATTATTGAAAACATCAAGGTGGGGGAAAAGTGCGTAAGACTGGAATACCATCGCTGTTCCCCTTCGATGTACAGGTAGATCATTAAGGAGATTTCCACCAATATACATTCGCCCCTCATCTGGTTGTACAAACCCAGCAATCATCCGTAATATTGTGGTTTTGCCAGATCCTGACGGTCCAAGCAGTGTGATAAAACCACCTTTCTCCCCAGTTAAACTGATATCATTCACAGCTACGGTCTTACCAAAGACCTTGGTAAGATGTTCAATACGAATAAAAGCTTGCTCATTCATAATAATTATCTCCCTCTCACAAATATATCCATACTTTTCTTGGTAAGGAAGGACATCATCCCTACTATTAAAAGAGCCGTGGCAAACAGAGCTGTAGCCAAAACCGCTGCTATTCCAAGTTCCCCATATCGTACTGAGCCAAGGATTTGCACTGTAGCTGTAGTCTGTCCTGGGCTGATGAGAAAGATTACAATGCTCAGATTAGTGACCGCTCGCAGAAATCCCATAGTGAAGCTAGAAAGGAAAGATGTTCGTAGTAGCGGTACGGTAACATTCCCAAAGGCTCGCATAAGTGATGCCCCCAGATTTAGTGCTGCTTCCTCTATTTCTGGTCCTATCTGCTCTAATATAGCAATGTTTGCCTGATAGGCCAGTGGAATATTCCAAACCAAGAGACTCAATACCATAATAACCAAGCCTCCTGTCAGAACAAAAGGTGGTGTATTAAATGCCAAAAGAAATCCAATACCCAAAAAGATCCCTGGTATTGCAGTAGGTAATAATGTAACGAAATCCCAAAATTGCTTGCCCACAAATCTCCGCTTATAGATAAAACAAGAGGCAAATAGAGAAAAAAAGGAAGCCCCTAGCCCTGCAAGCAAAGCAAGTAGCAGGCTGTTGGGTAGACCAGAACTACCCCTCAGAACACGCCAATATTTAAGCGTTAAACTCCAGTTGACGCCCCATGTTTCAGTAAAGGCTCCCACCGCTAATGTACCGTAGACTAGTAAGATGAGTAAAGAAAAAAACGAGCAAAATCCGAACATAAGCCATTTCGTAATTCCTCCTACAAGTGGCTTTTCAGTCTGGATTGCACTCCCGGTTATTGTGACGTAAGAGCGACTGCTCAGGCCTTTCCGAGCAACTAGAAATAAGATCAATGTTGATACTAGCAGAACAGCGCAAAGGGCCGCAGCCCCCTCCAGATCGTTATAGCCAATAACACGGCGGTAAATCTCTGTGGGTAGAACTGGCCAACCTCCAGCAATCAAAATCGGGTTACCGAAATCAGAAAACACACCTATGGCCACCATCAAGGCAGCGTTGACAAGCCCAGGGGAAGAAAGGGGAAGAGTTATAGACCAAAACGTGCGTAGACCATTAGCACCTAAGTTCCCTGCTGCAAACTCTAGATTTGAGTCAATGCCTTCTAACACTCCAGCAATGAGTAAGTAAGCATAAGGGAAAAAAGCTATGCTTTGCACCATCCAAAGACCTCGCCACCCAAAGATATTCCATCTTATACCCAAGAAATTTGTAATGAATCCATGAGGACCAAATAGCAGAATCCATGATAACGCTATAATAAAGGGGGGGGAAAGAATTGGAAGCAAGGCAAAAAACTTAAAAACCCTCTTCCCAGGCATGTTAGTATAATGTTGTGCATATGCAAAAATGTATCCTAAACAAAGAACTGTTAAGGTTGAAAGGGGTGTGATGAAAAAACTATGCTTGATTGCTCGAATACTACCCGGACGACTAAGCATAATCATGTAATCCTTTAGTTTAGGATATAGGAGAATCCTAAAGACGGGGAAGAGGACAAAGATGGCAAGGAAAAAAATTAACAAAACCGTGACCAAACGCTGTAAGTTAAATGACCGAACCACACAATTTATTCGCATTTCCTTAAAGTTTTACTCCTCATGATAAAATGATAAACAGAGAGAGGGGAGGCATAAGCCTTCCCCCTCTCTTTCTCAAAAAAGTATACTGACTACCGACCAATTCTCTTATCCCACTCATCTAGCAGGCGATCTTTATTAGTACCAGCCCATTTAAGGTCATACATTACAGGGATGAATGACTCCCATGAAGGAGCACCTTCCGGTGGGGAAACCTCAGGGTTCAGTGGCCACCGGTAAGCCTTGGCATTGATTGCTTGAGACTCAGGGGAGAGAACAAAATTGACAAATTTGACTGCAGCATCGGGATTGGGTCCACCTTTAATCATACTGATGCCACCAGCGGCGTAAGGGCAATCGGGCGGAACGATAAGCTTAATTGGGTAGCCTTTCTTTATCCAAACCAGAATGTCATTAGCCCACGACAGGCCAATGATGCCCTGTCCCTCGGCTACCAAGGCGATAGTCTCTGGACATGCAGTAGTGAACACGGTAACATTCTTGTTGAGGGCTTCAAACCAATTCCAAGCTGCCTTCTCACCGGCCGTGAGGGAATCCTCAAAGCCAAACAGAGATGCTAGTCCTTTAAATCGAAAGATCTGGGCTATTAACAAATCGTAACCACCGCCACAGGTAGCTGGATGGCCACTTAACACGTGGCCCTTCCACACTGGGTCAAGTACATCCTCCCAGGTCTTGGGCTCGGGAACCCCGGGCAACTCTTCTGCTAAAAGCTTAGTGTTTATAACATAGCCCCAGGGCGCCACATACCAACCAAACCAACGTCCCTTAGAGTCCTTAAATTTTGCCGGAATAGCTGCTGCATTCGGAGCCTCAACGGTCGCCAAGAGCCCTTCTTCAGCAAGAAGATTATGATAAATTATTGTACCACCAAGGAGTACATCAGCCCCTGGCCGGCCAGCCTCGGCCCTGATCCGGGTACATAGATCGCCAGCTCCTCCTATAACCCATTTAACCTTGATCCCCGTAGCAGCTGTAAAATTATCTGTAATGGCTCGCAGAGTCGGTTCATCAAAAGCAGCATATAGGAGTACTTCTTTTTCCATTGCACTGGTACTTCCCATAAAAATCCCTACTAACAATAAACTAATTAACGTTAATACTATAATTCGCGTCTTGCTCATTATTAACCTCCTTTTGAAATTATTCATTTTTCTTTGGAAAATTCTCAAAAGAAAAATTCAACATTTTTCTCTTAAAAAACTTTCCTTTTTCCTATCTGATAGTTTAGTTATCTTTCCACCCCCCTTCGGTTTTATTCCTGGCTTCCCTCTCTATTTACTACCTCACTAAATTTTATAGTAACGAGGATTTCTTCAATTAAGTAATGTTCTACGGTTTTGCTCAGGTTAAAATTGAATTTCTCCAGGTGCTGGAAATTTAGAACCTATACTAGTATAATTTTTCGTATAGAAGGTAATTCTATGGTTATCTCCAAGTCTTTCATTTCATAAAAAAGATTTACCTCCTTTTTAGAAAAAAATGTTTCTTTTTTTTGGTTTGTTTTTTTGAGATAATTATACTTTTTTATTTACTAAATTAGCAAGTTGTTTTCCTGTAAAATACTTACCAAAATTTACACTATCATAGGGTATTTACCATATCTTTTTACCAGTTGAAAAAGATTGACTACTTTCTCCACAGAGGTATCCGGTTGAATATTATGAGCTCCTGCAAAAATGAAGCCACCTCCTTTTGCAGCTGAAGAAATTACCCTTTTGACTTCGTTCTCTATATCTTCTAAACTTCCGAATGGTAATATCTTCTGAATATCTAATCCACCAAAAAAGCATACTTCATTTCCATAAACATCTTTTAGCTTTTTTAAATCCATATCTTTTGCAGCGGGTTGAAGAGCATTTAAAATATTGACCCCAATTTCAATTAAATCTGGTATAATAGGATAATAAGATCCACAACAATGATAGGCAATTCCAATATTAGGGTTAACCTGTTTTAGTTCCTCTATAACTTTTTTCATTCTTTCTTTCAAGACCTCTCTCCATAATGCAGGAGATATCAACATTCCCTTTTGTGTTCCAACATCATCTCCTAGCCAGATCATATCTGCCCCTATTTTTATAAGTTCTTTCCCCACCTTTATGTGGTATTCCATGACTCGATCCATAAGAGCAAATACATAATCTTTTCTCATTGCTAGATCCATTAAGAATTTCTCCATTCCAATTAAACCCCATGATGTCTCAAAAATGGTACACTCCAGATTAGCACAAATCGCATATTGATGACTATATTTTTTGACCATCTCTTTTGCTAGATCATATCTTCCTTCAGCATTGGGATCGGGAAATTCATAATTGTCAATATCAGATACTTTTTCAGACTTAGAGAGTGGATACCCAACCTTCTCTGAATAATAACCAATTTTCCGATACTTCACTTTCCATTCATTGATTAATATTCCACATTCTATTTCTCTGGTGGGGTTATTCTTAGGAGAACATGCACCAATACCAACAAAATCATTCCCAAGTTTTAACAAAGGTTCTATAAATGAAATTCGATTCTCACTTCGTGAATCTGCATGGGAATAAGAATGAATTCCAAGATACCTGGCAAGCTTTTCTGCAACCTGCGGAGTAATTGTTATATAAATAGGCACTCGGTCAGGTTCTTCTAAATGGATTGCTTTAAGAACCCTCTCTTTTGGTAAAAGCCCCATTGTAACTTTTCCTCCCCTCTCTTGAAATAATATTTTGTTTCATATTCCCTTAAAATAATATGAGCAATTTACTGTGCATATTTATAATAAGTCACTAAATTTTTTAAAAATTCAGAAAAAGTAGAATAACTATAATAATAATCATTTAGATAACAATAACATCAAATCAAGGTAATCGAATTGGGTATATCAAGGAAAATAGTGGATGACATTAGTCGTTGATATTCAATTCGAAAAATATTATAAAATTTTTTAGATACAAATGAATAATTTTCTTCACTTTTTCAGAATGACAAAAATAACTAGACAGAATGTATTTTTTGATTCTATATTTAAAATGTAAATTCCTTTACAGTTTGAAACATAGTCATCAAATTTTCAATAGGAACTTTAGATTGAATATTATGAATGGTGTTAAATACAAAACCTCCACCTTTTCCAAATATCTGGCAGCGCTCGGTGACTTCCTTTCTTACCTCTTCGGGAGTTCCAAAGGGTAGTGTCCTCTGTGTATCTACTCCGCCTCCCCAGAAAACTAATTTATCTCCATACCTCTCCTTTAACATTTTGGGATCCATTCCTTGGGCTGAGGTCTGGACAGGATTTAAAATATCTACTCCTGCTTCAACAAAATCATCTAAAAAAGCGACAATAGATCCACAACTGTGATAGAAAGTCTTCCATGAAGTATTCTTATGAATCCAATCATTGATCCTCTTATGAAAGGGCTTGTAAAATTCCCGATACATATCAGGAGATATGAAGGGACCATTTTGGGTACCAAAATCAGTTCCACTTACTCTAATAACATCTATTTTATTTCCTACTGCTTCATAGGATAGTTCCAAATTTTTCAAAGCGATTTCGCATTGCAATTCAAAGATTCCTTTAATATAATCAGGATGTTCAATATGAGCCATAATCCATTTTTCTGGATCCCTAATGCCTTTTGGATTTTTAACGGCTGTACCCGGCACCTTGGCGATATCTCCAAAAGAGGCATCAATAAATTTTCCAATAATGCAAAGCTTGGTATTATTATATAACTCATCTGCCTTATAAGCTAAATATTTTAGTGTTTCTTTAGAAAAAACGGAGTATTGTTGTTTTACCCATTCTTCCGGATTTAAGTCTTTGTCATCAAGAAATTCCTGACGTACAATAATATCAAAATAATAACCATCCCGGGGCATCTTTGCACAGGGAGGAACTGAGATATCACCTTGTGGATAGAGATACATATTACCTTCCTGATCACTTTTGGTAATAAACTTTTCAGGAACTAATACCTTGGTGCCATCAAATAATTTCCAGGGCTTCCAATTCTCGTTTTTAAATCCAAACGTATTAGTAGGAAGCCATAAGCCTATAGTATCAATTCTTAACTTCTCAATCACTTCCATTTCAACTTCTGCCAACATCTGAAATGGGTCAATTATTCTTACGGGTTGGTTCTTCAAGCCAAGCGCTCGTCTTAGCTTAGCATAACTGCTTGCATGAATTCCAGTCACTGTAGTTGACCCTAAATCAAGAGGAATGTGATTGGTTTCCTGATGATTTATTGCTTTTCTTACTCTATCTCGAGAATTCATTAGTAAATAACTCCTTTTTTCCTCATATAACTTCTTTTGTCTAAAATGCCAAAAACTTTCTAGAGGTAAAATATCCTATTTCATCTTATTAAAAATAGGATAGATGCAAAACTTATCAAAAGCAATGTTCACTTTTCCTACTAGAATTTCCTCAGGATTAAACGACTCAACGCTAATCGTAATCCCCCCTCCTACATCGACCCAATACTTTACCATCTTTCCCGTGTAATTATGCTGTTTTACTTTACCCTCCAAAACATTATCGCTTGAAGACACTTTAATACGTTTTTTTATCCTTATTCCTTCTGATTTGATTGTCACGAGAATATTCTTACCTGGCAAAAACTCGAGACCCTTTTTTCTAAACATGGTTAACCTTCCCACAGAAGTGTTTAATATAATATCATCTTTAATCACTGTCTCAATTTTTGCCTCTAAAAAATTAATCACGCCTATAAATTTGGCTACAAATTGGTTCTTAGGATTATGATACATCTCCCAAGGAGTATCAACCTGTTGAAGTCTTCCCCCCTTCATTATAGCGATTTTATCAGACAAAGAAAAAGCTTCTTCCTGATCATGGGTAACATAGATGGTTGTTATACCCAGATGTTGCTGAAGAGTCCTTATCTGAATTCTAATAATACTTCTTAATGATGCATCCAAATTGGAAAGGGGTTCATCCATAAGAAGAGCTTCTGGCTCAATAGCAATAGTCCGGGCTAAAGCCACTCGTTGCTGTTGTCCACCGCTGAGCTGATTTGTAGCCCTGCGTTCCATTCCTTCAAGACCAACTAGATTTATAACCTCTGTTACTCGATCCTTTATTCTGCTCTTCTTTTCTTTTCTTAGTATTAATCCATAGGCTATGTTATTAAACACATTCATATGGGGAAAGAGAGCATATGACTGGAAAACCATTCCCATACGACGCCGGTGAGGAGGTACTTCATTAATTAATTGATCGTTTATCATAATTTTCCCCTCATCCGGATCTTCAAATCCTGCTAAAATCCTTAAAGTTGTAGTTTTACCACATCCTGATGGGCCAAGAATAGTTAATAGGTTCCCCTTTTCCACATCAAGACTTAAATGGTCCACTGCAATATTTTCTTTAAATCTTTTACAAATATCAACCAGTTTTATATGAGTTTCTGACATTCGTTTTCTTCCTTTCTATGTTAGAGTTGAAACAATTGAAGTTTGTCCCCAAGAATTACATGAATCAATAATAATAATATTGAACAGATTAAAATTACAAAAAGGGCAAGGGCTGCTGCGCTTCCCCATAATCCACTTTCGACCATATTTATTATATAAACAGATGCTACGCTGTACCTAGGAGTTACAAGAAATATTACAGTACTAAGAGTAGTAAAAGACTTCATAAATGTATATAATAAGGCAAAGAAAAATGGAGACTTCAGTAAGGGAAAGACAATATTTTTCATGGTAAGAATACTATCTGCCCCAAGATTCATCGAGGCTTCCTCTAAATATGGTGATATTTGACTGAGTGCAGCTTTACCTCCACGGATACCTAACGGCATATAACGAAAGACCATACTTATGACTATTATAATAGGTGTTCCTGTTAAAACTAAGGGGGGTACATTAAATGTAGTTACATATGCCAAACCCATAATCGTTCCAGGAATTACAAAAAGGACTACAGATAGAAAATCCATCAAGCCTCTGCCAAAGAACTTCTTTCTAATTAGAACATATGCAATCATGACACTTATAAAGGAATTAATGATTGCGGCAATTGAAGCAAAAGTCAGACTATTCCTTAATGCTCTCCCAGGTGAACCTATTACCGCTTCTTTTATATATTTCCAAGTAAAGGAGTAATCAACTCCCCAGACTTTGCTAAACGAACCGACAATAATTGCAACATATAATAATACCACCAGTATGGAGATTATTAAACAAGAAATAAAGATAGGCCATTTAACCCATGGATTTGTTGGTTTAAGCTGGATTTGAGTCGTGGAACCCGTGACTGTAATAAATGATTTTTTGCTTAAGTATTGTGCTTGTATCAAAAACAAGATTAAAGTAGGAACTAATAAAAAAAGTGATAATACCCCGGCTGTCTCTACATCCATTAGAACAGTTGCTTGCATATAGATTGAAGTTGCAAAAACATCAAACCTGCCTCCTATTAATAAGGGATTACCAAAATCAGACAAAATACTAGTTGAAATTAACAAAGCACATCCCAGTATTCCAGGCATCATAAGGGGGAATTCTATTGTCCGAAAAACATGAAACCTATTTCCACCCAGGTTTTGTGCTGCATACCCTAAATTTGGATCAAAAAGCTTCAAGGAACTTGAGATAAACAAATAAGCTAGGGGGAAAAAGGAAAGAGTTTGTACAAAAAACAATCCATGCCATCCATATATATTAAATAAAAAACCTAATAGATGATTAGTAATAAGCCCTCTTCGTCCAAAAAGCATAATAAAAGCCATACCCACAACAAAAGGTGGAGAGATTAAAGGGAGCATTGCGATGAATCGGAAAATTTTTTTGCCAGGGGCGTTTGTATTGATAACAAGATAAGCAAAAAGAAAACCCACAGTCATTGCTCCAAGCATGGATATACCAGCCATCAATAGACTATTATAGAAAACTTTACGATAATAAGATTTTGAAAAAGCTTCATAATAATTCCTAAAGGAAGTTGTCCCTTCATAATCAAGACTTATTCTCAATACATTTGATAATGGAAATATAATAAACATAAAAAACAAAGCCATGCAAAATATGATAAAAATAAAGACCCATGGCTCTTTAATTTTTTTCATCTTGTCCTACCTCTATTCATATGGAAAAGCAATTTAACAAATAGAGCTCTAAATATATTATTCTAAAAAGTTTATAAAAAACAATTTTTTGAAAAAAAATTATAGGCATCCATATATATTTGCATTTATTTATATAAATTCAAAAGAAAACTTCTGTAATTTTTTTATTTGTATCTTTGCTACTTTAAGAAATTAACTGCTAGACAGAGGCCTCTTGTGATAAATTACCACAACAGCGCTAATTAACGATAAGGCAATTAATGTCATGGTTAAATATACCTACTTATTCAACTTTATTGGAACACTCAATATAAAGTTAAATTTATAAAGTTGCGCTGTTGTGGTAATTGTTTAATTTAACTTATAATCCTTCAACTTCTTCTCTCCATTTATCATTAATCCTAGTTTGGTTTTCTGACATCCATGCAAAATCAATTTTAATTAACTCCAGATCTTCTATTGCGGGTACACCTGGTGGCATCAAAATCCCTGGTATGGTTCCGAGACGATTGGCTATATCTGCATGTAATTGTTGACAACTTTTAGTAAAGCACCAATCAATAAACTTTTTAGCCCCTTCTGTATTGGGTCCCCCCTTAACGATTGAAACTGCTCCTGTACTCCAACCTGTTGGTTTTGGATAAATCAATTTAACGGGGTAACCTGCGTTTATTGTTTTTAAAATATCATGACCAGCGGATATTCCAATGGTCACCTCACCAACGGCTGCGGAGCGCGTTGGAGCAGCCCCACTAGTTGGGTAGTGTAGAACATTGCTTCCTAATTTCTTCAGGTATTCCCAACCGGCTTCTTCGCCTTTCCACTGTAGAATTGAAGCCACCAATGTATAAGAAGTAGATGATGTATAGGATTTAGAATACATGATCTCATCTTTCCAAACAGGATCTAATAAATCATCCCACGTTTCAGGGTATGATAATCCAGCCTCTTCAACTAATGTTTTATTAACACCAAATCCCAAAGCCCATATAAAAAAGGCATTAGTATAACCATCAGGATCTATTAATAATTCATTTACTTCTGCAGTATTTGGAGACACATAGTGTTCAAGTAAACCTCTCGCTGCAAGGGTACTGTGTTCTGGTGTGCTTGCACACATAATTATGTCTGCTTTGGGAGCATCTACTTCAGAAATTACTCTGGCAAACATTTCACCGGCTGACAAACGAATAAATGAAGTTGGAATGCTTGTATCTTCCGTAAATTTATCCAATAACCGTTGAATTTCCCAAACGTCACATGAACTATAGACAGAAATTGGTTTTTCTTGCGTTGCTCCAGCCCCTCCAAACAGAAGTATTACTACACAGACAATTAGAATTTTCATAAATAAGTTTCTCATCATTTTACCTCCTAAAAAATATTTTCATATTCTAAAATATCCAAGGAAATTTGTCTTCTCTTTATCCCACCTCCCTTCGTCAACTCCCTACCTCTTCAAGAAAAATTCTTGGTTTTTTATACTACAGAATACAAATAAAATTCTTATTTAATTTTCGCAGGATTATTTTTTTACTGCATTTTCAGTAGGATCAGTAGGAGTTGATCTTAATTCACACCAAAAAAAATCAGTAGACAAGACTTGTATTCTAATTTTTTCGTTCATTAATAATTATGCGAACGATTGCATTATAATAATTTAATTGTATAGGAATTTCCTTTTTTCACCCCTACCCAAACCCTCCCCCTTCAAGGGGAGGGTAGGGAGGGGTGTTAACTTGAATACTAAAAAACTCTTTTTATTTATTTTTTAATTGAGTGACTTTTTCAGTTTCAAATTTCTGAAAGTATTTATACTTTAATTTACCGCTTAAAACTATCTTCCGAAATAATTACAAGTACAAAATGATG
>Ga0172364_10003870_pt1 | contig 11970 bp, 7 predicted proteins | sample LakKivSesite10cm_FD_114545 | JGI IMG/M metagenome (GOLD analysis project Ga0172364, IMG submission 114545) | Sediment microbial communities from Lake Kivu, Rwanda - Sediment site 10cm | ecosystem: Environmental > Aquatic > Freshwater > Lake > Sediment | place: Rwanda: Western Province, Lake Kivu... | reverse complement strand
ACTCTATAATCCTGTCGATCATCTCTGGTGGCGTGACAAGGATTTTGATCCACCTTATAAGGAGCCGAACGGTGAAGATTGTTACTGGTCGAGAGGGAACGGCTGGGTTCTGGCCGCACTTGTAAGGACAATGGATTTTCTTCCTGAGAACTCGCCATACAGGAATGAATACCTGACTACATTCCGTGAGATGGTCGATGCACTCGCTGCCTGCCAGAGGGAAGACGGTTTCTGGAATGTAAGCCTACACGATCCTTCCAATTTCGGGGGGAAAGAACTTACAGGAACCTCGCTTTTCGTATATGGCATAACCTGGGGCATCAATAACGGGGTGCTTGATAAAGGGAGATATCTTCCGGTTGTTCAGAAAGCATGGAAAGCTCTTGTTGAAGATTGTGTACACCCGAACGGATTCCTTGGGTTTGTCCAGGGTACCGGCAAGGAACCGAAAGACAGCCAGCCGGTAGGGTATGATAATGTCCCCAACTTCGAGGATTTCGGACTCGGATGTTTCCTCCTCGCTGGAACAGAAATATTTAAACTTAAATAATTATCAGCGTTGATCCGCGGAATCTGCAGGTAAACATCTTAATTTCCCGCTGATCCCGCTGATTTTCGCAGATTAAAATGATGAGTTTATGAAAATCATACTTTTTTTACTATTAGAACTTATTTATTCATTTATCCTCCAGTTAAACCCGAATAAGACTCCGGAGCGTCAGATCGAAAAACTCGACAGGGGAATTGTCGCAGTAAGAACAAGCCCTGAAGAGGTTTTTATAACCTGGAGGATGCTTGCAACCGACCCGCAAAAAGTTTCGTTCAACCTGTACAGGGGGAATCAAAAACTCAACGACAAACCACTTACTGAAACGACGAATTATCTTGACAGAAACCCGGAAGATGAGACCTATACAGTCAAAACGGTTATAAGAGGAAAGGAACAGAAGGTATCAGCTTCATGCAATACCTGGAAACAGAATTACCTGATTATTCCCCTTAACCGCCCGACAGGCGGAACAATGGAAAAGGAAGTGGTAATTAATCGTCCGGTTCGGCCTGACAGACCTGAAAGACCTCCCCAGGAAAGACGACAGTATGTTTATTCCCCCGGCGACGCAAGTGTTGCCGACCTCGACGGCGATGGCCAGTACGAGATCGTCCTGAAATGGGATCCGTCGAACGCCCGCGACAATGCACAGGACGGATATACCGCAAATGTTATCATTGATGCTTATGAACTGAATGGGAAGCAGTTATGGCGTGTTGACCTCGGGAAGAACATCAGGGCCGGAGCTCATTATACACAGATCATGGTCTTTGACCTGGATGGCGACGGTAAAGCTGAGGTGGCATGCAAGACAGCCGATGGTACAAAGGATGGAAAAGGAAATGTAATCGGAGATCCTTCAGCTGATTATGTGAACGAAAGAGGAAGGATCCTTTCCGGTCCGGAATTCCTGACTGTTTTTAACGGACTGACAGGTGAAGCTCTCAAGACGGTTGAGTATGTTCCAGGCCGGGGCAATGTCTGCGGTTGGGGAGCCAACGAATGTATCGGCAACCGCTCCGACAGGTTCCTGGCATGTATTGCTTACCTCGATGGTGTCAGACCAAGCCTTGTAATGTGCAGGGGATACTATGGAAGGCTTACCATTTGCGCATGGGACTGGAGAAATGGCAGCCTGACTCAGCGCTGGTTTTTCGACTCCGACAACGGTCATCAGGAATATATGGGACAGGGAAACCATAACCTGAGCGTTGCTGATATTGACAGTGACGGGAAGGATGAAATAGTATATGGTTCAAGCGCTTACGATGATGACGGTAAGCCTTTGTATACTTCAGGGATGGGACACGGAGATGCAATGCACGTCTCTGACCTTGATCCTGATGTGCCCGGGCTGGAAGTATGGGCAGTAAAGGAAACAGGAGGCTGGGGATCTGTTCTTCACAGTGCTGCCGACGGGAAGATACTTCTGCGGATCCCCGATAGCAGTGATGTAGGCCGAGGTAATGCAGCTGATATATACCCCAACCACAGAGGATTCGAATTATGGTCTTCGGCCACTCATGGGATTTACAGCGTGAAAGACCAGAAAATAACAGACGCAGTTCCGTCTGTGAATTTCCGGATCTACTGGGATGGTGATTTGCAGGATGAGCTTCTCGACAGATCTTATATCGATGACTGGGACTATGTCAATCATAAACCAGTGAGGCTTCTTGATGCCTCAAAACAGGGAGGATCATCAATAAACGGAACAAAAGCCACTCCGGTCATAAGCGCGGATATTCTTGGTGACTGGCGCGAGGAGGTCATTTTCAGGGGAAGCGACAATGCTTCATTACTGTTATATACTACCACAATACCTACTGAATACAGGATGCCAACACTTATGCATGATCCTGTTTACCGGATGGGAATTGCCTGGCAGAATGTTGTATATAATCAGCCCCCGCACATGGGGAAATTTATTGGCGATGGAATTGGTAAATAATTTGTAGCTGCGCAAAGCATTGCGCCACTACAAATTATTGTTAACAATCATTCCAGATCCAGGGCCACAATTTCATAATCAGGTATTTGCGGAACAGCAAGGTTCAATCTTCCATCTTTTACTGTAAACTGCGGCTTCTGGTCCCTTACAAGCAGGTTTACACCTGTCACCTTTGAATTCTCCGGAAACTTTATACTCACTTCCAGGTCGACAGGTATCAGTTCTCTGAATGGCCCTTTCATCATCATAGGATTAGTGAGATTGACAAGATGGACAGTCATGGAGTTCTTTTGTCTCCAGAGTGTAACGTCAACGACACCAGGACCATTAACATCGATAAGAGATTCTTCATTGAGAGCCCAGAGAATGGTATTCCTGAGAAGTCTCCCGTGATCGACCGACATTATCTGCCAGAACGAGCGGTCGATATCTCCCGGGAAATATGCTATTCTTCCTTTTCCATATTCCTTCAGGTACAATTCCCTGATATCAGTCTCGGGTTTGCGGGGATAGACATCTTCCATGGGCAGGTCGGGATAGGTGGGAATGAGAGTTACCGGGGATGGAAATCCGTCAGCCGGTGTAACCTTCACCCTGTAAATTGAATTGATAATCCTGTAAGCATTCTCCAGATCTTTCAGGACCGGATGAAAATGGTTCGTCGCCGGATCTGCCTTCAGCCTCAGGTAGCTGTTCTGCATCGGGCCTTCAACACCACCATCAAACGAAACTCCGAAGAGATCCTTAAGGCCGAAGTCATTTCTCTGACTGCCTTCTTCATCATACAGTGATGTTTCAAACGTAGCCAGAATGCTTCCTCCGTTTTCAGCGAAATCCCGGAGCTGTCTGCACTGAAGATCAGAGAGATTCGGAATATTCGGAAGGATCAGCAGTCTGAAAGGCTTCAGGTGTTCCTCATCAAGAAGCCTGGTATTGACCATTTCGAAAGGGATCCTGTTCTCAATGAGTGCATGATACATTCCTGATGAATGATCGCTGTAACGCTGCTGCCAGCCTTTTTTACCGTAATTCAGGTTTTGTTCAGAATATACCATTCCGACCCGGGCAAGAGGCGATACATTCCTAAGGTAATCTTCACTCCTGTAAAGAACCTGGTATATCCTGTCGACAGTGTCGAGCCAGCGTTTGTCGTACAGCACCCCGGAGAATTTTGTAAACCAGGGCCGCATTCCGTTTGCAGTTCCTTCAGCAACCCATACCCGTATCTCTGCATCGCTCTGGACAGAATCTTTCCACCTGTACTGTTCTTCGAATCCCACGCTGAATATTCCTCCGAGAGGCTTCATCCCGATCGATGCGCGCAGCTCTTTGGCAACCTTCCCGTTCGACCAGGGCGGGATCATTCCGCTTCTTGCCTGGTGATCGGTAAAGACAATATCTGACAGGTTGCCTGTAATCACTTTATCAGGAAAACCATTGGGGATAAAACGGGACGTTGATTTGTGTTTTCTTATGAGATTATCCCAGAGAATCCATAACTCCCTGAGCCTGTATACATTCCATTCGTTGTATTTATACCATACCGGGTCGAACCTGTCTGTGGTCCGGGGGAGATCAAGACCTGAATACTCTTTGAAATTATGTGTGCAATGTTCACAATAGCAGATGCCATGTCCGGCCCATCTGTTGGAGAAAATACCATCAGGCTGGTATCGTTCCATAATTTCCTTGTGCACCTGTGTCATGAATTCAAAATTATAAGGACCCAGGGCACAGGTTACCCAGAGATCGGGGTTGGCCCAGTGCCTGCGTTTTTCTCCGTTTGCAGTGACTGCAATCCAGTCAGGGTGTTTATCCATGACCTGTTGTCTTGCGGCATGGGGATCTGTCCGGGCTACTATTGCCATTCTCATTTTACGGCAACCGTCAACAAGATAACCGAACGGATCGGAATTTCCGAGCCAGTCGCTGCGATGGTGAAGCGGCACATCAGTCGGATAATATGCAACTATTCCGCCTGCGCTCAGGGTTGTTGCATCGGCATGAACGCGTCTGAAATAGCTGAGCCAGAAATCCGGGTCAAATCGTCCGGGATCATTTTCAACCAGGGTAAGCTGTGCCCATCTCATTGGTCTTTCAAACCAGCTGTCATTTTCAAGGATGACTATGTTATCCATGTATGGCGAGCCGGTGAGCGTGTATGCTCCGGCAATACCTGCGGTTTTTATGAAATTTCTTCTGTGCATTATAATTTAAATAATTGTTGTGTCGCCATGCATGGCGACACTACGATGATTCGACAACCTTAAATTTACTCACAAATTCCGGATCTATCTCGACACCTGATCCCGACCCGGTTGGGACTTTGATCATACCGTTATCTGCCGTGAGCGGTGATGATTTGCATTCAAATACAATATCAGTCTTCAATCCCTTGAATTCGTGATACTTAAGTGCATTCGGCAGTGCCGATACAAAATGGATCATATAAAGAAAACCAAGTCCTCCGCCTGTCATGTGCGGTGTGCATTTCTTTCCGAAAGCATCAGCCATCAGGGCAACTTTCATGGACCGGATCATTCCTCCGAAATAATAATTATCGGGCTGAACAACATCCAGGCCGTCATTGGCAATGAGCCATCTGAAGCCATGAAGGCTGTATTCCTGTTCACCTCCTGCGACAGGGATCGTCAGTGCATCGGCCACCATTTTTGTCTCTTCATACCAGTCGAACATTACAGGTTCTTCAAAGAATTCAAAACGATATTCTTCAAGAAGCCTGCCCACCCGTATTGCCTCTTCAACAGAATAAAAACCATTGGAATCTGCATAAAGGATCACATCATCACCAAAAGTTTTTCTGACAAGAGGGACTATTCCTTCCGTTCTTCCCGGAGGTCCCGCGGCATACATATCTTCTGTGCCGAACATCAGTCCGCCTACTTTTATCTTAAGTGCTTTGGCTTTGTATTCATAGAAATCCCTTGAAATAAGCTCCATTGATTCTTTTACAGGTCTCTCTCTGTACTCCGTCGCCTGGTAGACAGCAACCTCCGGATTATGGATATTTCCGATAAGCTGTCCGATTGACTTACCTGCGATCCGCCCCATCATATCGAGGATCGCAAATTCGATTGTAGCCAGGGGCACACCGAGTGCCATTCCGTTCAGCCTGAAATTAAGCCTGTATATGTAGACCTTTTCAAGGATAAGATCGAGTTCCCTCGCATCTTTATTTATGAAAAAAGGCTGAAGCAGGTTGGTGAAAACAGGATATTGTGATCGCAGCTGACCACTGTGACCTACAGACATACCCTCAGCGCCATTCTTTGAACGCACCCTGCAAAGGAACAGATCCCTGAATCGAAGCAGCTCAAGGGTCTCTATAATAACAGGATCGGGGAAAAACTGTTTTTTGAAAACAGGCTGCCTCAGAATCTCATCCAGCTTTTCATAATTTGGATTATAAACAGGTTTCGTCAGTTCAGAACCGCACGATACCAGCGGAAGGGTTGCTGCTATTGCCGAATTTCTGATGAATTTACGGCGAGATGTTTTTAATTGATTCATGTTTTTCTCTTTGTTAGGTATATAAAGTTATAAAAATGAATAAACCTGTATTATAATATCTATGCTGAAATTTTAAAAACAATTAACTTAGGGCATAAAATAAGTTATTAATTCGGTAAAACCTTTGAGCGCCTTTGTGATGGAAAACACTAAGTCGCCCAAAGGATTTTTCAGGGCTTCGTCATTCAATTTTTAATAGAAATAAAAATGAAAAAAGTAATCATTCTTCAAGTATTAGTCATTCTGCTGGTTACTGCAATATCATGTTCAAAAAGCAGCGTATTGAAGGAGGCAGCACCCGAAACTGTGAATATGTCTTCAGACAGGTTGACACGCATCGACAATATGATACAGCAGAGCATCGACAGCGGATGGATTGCCGGGGCTGTAGGATTTATAGCCCGCGATGGTAAGATAATCTATAACAAGGCTTTCGGTGTCAGTGATATCGATTCGAAGAAAGCTATGGCCACCGATAATATTTTCAGGATAGCATCGCAGACCAAGGCGATAACAAGTATTTCTGCAATGATGCTTTTTGAGGAGGGCAAATTCCTGCTGGATGATCCGGTCTCAAAATATATCCCGGAATTTAAGAATCCGCAGGTTCTTGACACCTTTAATGAAAAGGACTCAACTTATACAACTGTTCCTGCTAGGCGGGAAGTTACTGTAAGAGACCTTTTCACCCATACTTCAGGTATCGATTATGCCGGAATAGGTTCTCTTCGGATGAGGGCAATTTATGCCAAAGGCGGGTTCACAGACGGATTTGGCAATGATAAGATCCGGATAGGGGATGATATTAGAATACTTGGCAGAATGCCGCTGGTTCATCAGCCTGGTGAGAGGTTCACTTACGGATTGAATGTCGATGTCCTCGGTTATCTTGTTGAGATATGGTCTGGTGAGCCTCTGGACCAGTACATGAGGAAGCATCTCTTTGAGCCGCTTGGTATGAATGATACCTGGTTCTATCTGCCTGAGGATAAAGCCGGCAGGCTTGTGAAAGTCAACAGTGAAGATGCAAAACACCATGTTACGGGGATCGGCCAGTCAGGTGTGAATTACCCTCTCCTGAAGGGAACATATTTTGCAGGAGGTGCAGGACTAAGCTCCACAGTAAAAGATTATGCACTTTTTCTCCAGATGCTTCTCAATAACGGTGAATACAATGGTAAAAAATTTCTTTCCAGACGGACAGTGGAGCTGATAACATCGAACCAGATCGGTGACCTTAATCTGGGCCGGGATAAATTCGGCCTCGGATTCCAGATAACAACAGAATATGGGCAGGCTCAGCTGGGGATCTCGGAGGGTTCATTCGCGTGGGGCGGATATTTCGCGACCACTTACTGGGCAGATCCGAAGGAAAGAATTGTCGGATTGTTATTCATGCAGCAGTTCCCTCTCAGCCATGGGGAGATACAGAATAAGTTTAAGGCGATGGTATATCAGGCGCTGTTGGATTAAGGTATAAAGACCTTTTGACGTGAATTAAGAACGAAGAACATTCGAAGTCAGAATACAGAAGTTAAATTCTTAATTCGCTGTTCTGTTGTTCTGCATTCTTATTTCAAACAACTACTTTATATCAGTATTATTAATGTATTAAAATCACTTGATCCTGAAAATAGACTCAATCCTGTCCCTGTAATTCCTTCCGACAGGAATTTTATTACCTCCGACAGTAACCACGTTGCCTTCCAGGGATTCTAAGAATTTTATGGCAACAATATAAGATTTATGTATTCTGATGAACATATCGTGAGGCAATGATTCTTCCAGGTCCTTCATTGCAATAAGTGCAGTTATTTTCCTGTCCCGTGTGTGGAATGTCACATATGCTTTCTGTCCCTCGATAAATATTATATCCGGATAATTGATCTTGTAAAGTTTTCTGTCCGCCCTGATTGTCAGGTAGTTATTCCATTTCTTTTTTTCTGCCCGGGTTTCGGTTTCAGAAGTTTTTATCCCTTTTGACAGCCCGGAAGCAAGGTTGACAGTTTTATTTACGGCTTTAAGGAACCTTTCAAATGATACGGGTTTTAACAGGTAATCGACGGTATTGTGTTCATAACCTTCCAGGGCGAACTCGCTGTAAGCTGTCGTAAATATTATTAATGGCTGGGGATTCAATGATCCGAGAAAATCAAGTCCTGAAATATCAGGCATCTGTATATCAAGAAAAATAATATCGATATTTCCCTTTTTCAATTCTTCGATGATTAAAAGCGGAGAATCATAATCACCAATGAGATTAAGAAAAGGCACTCTTGCTATGTAATCCTTTAGATACTGTCGTGCAAGAAATTCATCATCGATGACGACACAATTCAATATCATTACACATCAATTTCCAATTCTGCAAGATAAGTAATATCCGATTCATTAAGCTTCAGGGAGTATTTCCCGGGATAAATTATTTCAAGCCTTTGCCTTACATTATCAATGCCTTTACCTGAACCGGTTGATAAAGGTCGCAATGTAAAGATTGAATTACCGGCAGACATTTTAACCTTAGCAGAATCTTCAGAAATGGAAATACTTATAAAACCCGTTTTATCTTCATCTATTCTGCTGTATTTAAAGCAGTTTTCAATAAAAGGTATAAAAATCATGGGAGCGATGAGCGTATCTGAATATTCTTCAGGATACTGAAAAGTAATATTCCTTTTCTCCGGATATTTCAACTTGTTGAACTCGATGTAGTTTTTAATGTAGTTTATTTCACTTTGGAGCGGTACTTTATCCCTGCTGCAATCTTCCATAATATATCTGAGCATTTCGGAAAGTTTAAGAACGCTTTCCGGTGCTCTTTCCGATTTCATATAGGTAAGGGAATATACATTATTCAGTGCATTGAATAAAAAATGGGGATTTATCTGTGCTTTAAGAAGCTGAAGTTCGGTCTGAAGTTTTTCTTCCATGAGTTTTTCCTTATGAATTATCTGTTCTTTCAGCAGGTCCTGGATTGAATAGAGTGTTCCTATCATAAAGACGAGTATTACCCAAAGGGCTTGTCTGAAGGTAAGAACCACTTCAATCCAATCCTCTCTCCTGTGGTGATGAGATCCCCAGAAAATCTCACTCAAAGCTTCCGTAAGTACTAATCCTGCACTCATGAGCAGAATACCATATAACCAGTACCTTCCTTTGCTTTCCTTGTAAAATTCAGGAAATAAATACAGGATATTTATATAAAATACAGAAGCATACAATATCACACACAGAAGTTCAAATAACCCAGCTTCAATTAGTTGGCCTCTGCTCATAAGAGCCAGGTTAATCACCAGGATCGTGAACCAGATAATCGCATGCCAGAGTTTTATTCCTTTCATTTAAAATCTGCAGTTAAAGAACAGATAAAAGATTCTTACTCTCTTCTCCACAAGAGATCAATATTCATAATATGAAGGTGTGGGTATATTTTACCATGACCGTCCGGTTGAAGAAAGGCGGAAGTGCAGGTATCTCATCCTTGCCATACAGGCTGCGGAATTCGTTGAGTACAAGATAGAAGTCATTTCCCTCCCTTGGATTATATCTTATTCTGAAGTTTGTAATAAGTTCATCCTCAGTATTTACATACTGGATAAGCAGGCTGGCAGATAATTTTGTGCTGAACATGTACAGTGCCCTGGAGTTAATGGAGTGGATGTTCAAAGAGTTATTCACAGGTCTGTCAGGGAATCTCAGGGCATTGAATTCATATCCTGTCGAAAGCTGGAAACTTGACGAGAAGTTGAATTTAAGTTCAGATTCCAGACCATATCTTCTACCGTCATAGAACTGACCCGCACTGATGTCGCCTTCAATGGAAATCATTCTTGATTCGGGTGTGTTTACTCTCAACTGAAGTTCCGTAAAACGGTATTCGCCCTGAGTAATGACAATGCTGTCGGACAGGTGGAAGTCCTCCAGGACTCCTTCTTCCTGGTATCTCAATCCCAATTCTGCATGAATATCCTTTTTAGTATTAAATTCAAATCCCGGTTCAACTGACATGCCCTCCATTCCGCCATCTGTAAGTCTGGTAAAGCGTTCAGCTCTCATAAATACGCTATAGTTGAAAAACTTTGAGTTTTCACCGGGTATCCATCCATAAAGCAGCATGCCATTCAATCCCTGTACACTTCCTTTCTGAACAAATCCTGTGCCCGGATTAAATTTTTCTCCTGAATAAGAGTAATTAAAGTTGTACGCGAATCCTTCTTCAGAGCGTCGTTCCCAATTGATCATCATGAAAGCCGGATCGAAAGAAGCCATTTTATTTCCGATCTTGCTGTCATAGGTTTGTGCCCATTTGAGATTAAGGTAATCATCGCCAAAGAGCCTGAATATCCCATCCAGTCCGTATGCAATATTCTGGTCTCCATTCATTCCAAGTCTTGTTGTTACGATACCTCCGACATAAGAATTCTGGTTTATAACCTGTCTGCGTATTCTCAGAACTCCGAAATTTTCCGATGGATTCACGCCATATTTCTCCGTCTGCATATCAAGAAATCCCATGTCCCAGCCGCCTATTCTTCCGACAAGTCTCGCTCCTCCATAGATTCTCACAGGATTGCGTCCGGAGATGCCGATATTCCTGCTGTAAAACAAGTTATCTTGATGCCCGGCAAGACTGAAGTTAAAAAGACTCGACCTTTCCTGGAAGAACATTCTTTTTTCGGGAAAGAAGAGGGAATATCTGGTAAGGTTAACCTGCTGGTCATCAGCTTCTACCTGGGCGAAATCCGTATTGGCGGTAAGGTCCAGGGTAAGGTTGCTGTTAATGTTGTACTTGATATCCAGCCCTGCATCATACTTCGGTTTATCATTTTTGATGTATTGATCTTCTGTCTCATTCAGCTGCCAGTCTCTGGAAAAACCGGCAATAGCATATGGTGAAACATAAACAGGTTTTTCGGGTCTTGCCCCGTCAAAGGAAATACCTGCGGCAAGTGATGGTTTATTGACAGCCATGAAGCCATATTTCGGATCGATTGCCGGATAAGTATCTATCTCATTATTAGCGCTGATATTGCGGATGACGATCAATCCCATTTCGGAAATATCATTCACCGGCTTAAACTTCAGGCTTGAGAATGGAATTCTCATTTCTACATACCACCCTTTATCATCGCGGCTTGTTTTGACATCCCAGAAGGTATTCCAGCTTGTGTTCATTGGTCCGCCGCCTTGAGGTCCGCCGCCACCTCCTGCTGCATCATTAGCTATTGTATAATCAGTTCTTGAACCTGTCGGTGTAGTAAAAAAAGCCAGACCATTTTCATTATCGTTGTATGTATCCAGGATTATTCCAAACGCATCGAGGCTGTTCAGCATCTCATCGCGCTTTTTCGTTGTAGTATATATTCTGGAAGCGTCCTTCATTAACAATCTTGCAGCGATCCAGATAAATTCATTATCGTATCCGATCATAATCTCGCCCGATTCTGAAGGAGGATTCCCGAAATTGGGCTTGTGCATTGTTAATGGAATTTTATTCAGAACATCCCATTCCGGTTCAAAAGGCAGTCCATCAAATTCGACAGGTTTTTCGAGTCTTTTGATCCGGACTGTCTCCTGACTGTAAAGCTGACTGCAGGTAAATCCTGCCAGAAGGATCACAACAATAAATATTCTTTTCATGGTTTTTTCCGGTAAAGAATAATAATTGCTGTCTAATTAACAAAAATATTGAACGAACCGGCCGGTTTTATGAACAAATAGTATGGTTATGTCGAAATAACAGCGAAAATGACCGTTACACAGTTGGGCCGTTGCGCCCTTATGCCGTTGAGCCTTTGGAAAAACCCAACCCCGACCCCTCCCTCACCTTCGTCCCGATCTATCGTGACTTCGGTGAGCAAAGCAGGAGGGGATCTAACTAGTATTTCTTCAGCAGATCCAGCAGCTTGCTGTCGAGCTTGTGCCCGTACCAGTCGGT
>Ga0172364_10003869_pt1 | contig 11970 bp, 14 predicted proteins | sample LakKivSesite10cm_FD_114545 | JGI IMG/M metagenome (GOLD analysis project Ga0172364, IMG submission 114545) | Sediment microbial communities from Lake Kivu, Rwanda - Sediment site 10cm | ecosystem: Environmental > Aquatic > Freshwater > Lake > Sediment | place: Rwanda: Western Province, Lake... | reverse complement strand
CTAGGTCAGCGTTTCTTTTCCATTTTTCGAATATTCTGTTAACTACTTCGATTTCCTTAGCTCTATCTGCATTGGCCATGAAGGGTAAGATGTCGCCAACGTCTTTGTAGGAACCCATGCCCCCCGTGTTTGGTCCTTGGTCATCGTCAAAAGCTCGTTTATAGTCTCGTGTGTCTGGCAATGCTACTAGGTGTTTGCCGTCGCAGAATGCTTGAAAACTTGATTCTTCGCCTTCAATTTTCTCTTCAACTACAACTGGTCCATGTTGGAAATTAGCCATGAAATGCTCGAATAGTTGTTCGCGAGTTATGAAATGGTCGCCCCAGACGCCTACGCCTTTCCCAGCAGCTGGCCTGTCTGGCTTAACAACTGCTCTATTGTCAAGTTCATCCAACCATTTGTAAACAGCTTTTTTCGTTTCTTGTTGGTTTTTGTAATCTTTTGGGTTGAAGATTTTGAAGCGGGGGTTTGCTTCGGGCACTATTTCTTGAAACAATAGGCGCTGTTGGACTTTGCTTGCTTCTATTGCGCATTCCTTTGTTGGACAGATTATGGGTATGTGTGTTTGCTCTTCCACAAGGTCGCGTATGCCTTCTATTATTGGTTTTTCTGGACCGACGATGCCGAAGTCGATTTTGTCTTTGTTGGCTTTTGCGAATTTGCAGATTTCCTGTATATTCAAGTCTGGAATGACAACGTGTTTTGCGGCTTCTTTCAAGTTGAATGGGTTTTTCTGTTTGTCTGCAACGTAAATTTCAACGTTATATTCTAGGCTTCGCGTGAAAGCGTCAACCATGGCTACTTCTCTGGAACCGTATGAAACAACAAATACGCCTACCTTTTCCATAACGAACTACCCATTAGATTGAAGATTAATTATGAAAAGCCTATTTACTTTTGCCACTAAACGTTTTGAACTGCTTCCTTTATTTCGTAAAGTCGCCCAGTTTCCTCATGGCCGTCTAAGAACCTTTTCTTCATTTCGTCTGCTATTTTTTGCGCTAGTGGTGTTGGATATTTGCCTGTTACGCACGCAAGGCATAGCTGGTCTCGAGTGAAGCCTGTGGCTTTTACAAGGTTGTCTATTGATTGGTAGCATACTGCGTCTGCTCCTATGATTTCAGCTATTTCTTCGGCCGTGTGCTTAGAGCCTATTAGTTGACCGTAGGTTGCCATGTCTATTCCGTAGAAGCATGGTCCGATTATGCGTGGAAAGGTGACGAATAAGTATACTTTTTTCGCTCCCATTCTGCGGAGCTTCTCTATAACAACTTTCGTTGTGTCTCCTCTGACTACGCTGTCCTCTGTCACTATAACGCGTTTCCCGTTAACTTTCGATGCTAAGATATTGATTTTCCTATCTATCGTGGCGTATCGCTCTTTATTCAGTAGAATAAAAGCCCGTTCTGTTACGTAGCGATGCCTACGGGAAGCCCTTTCCCATCTCAAGCCAGATTCTTCATGAACCCCCATAGCTGCATCGTCGCCAGTTTCTGGCAACGAAATAATTATGTCTGCGTTTTTAGCTATGTCAGAATTCTCTCTAACAAGGTTTCTTCCAAACTCTTCACGAACCTCATAAACAAATTTATCATCAAAACTCGAATCTGGCCTAGCGAAGTATGCATATTCAAACGCGCAGAAAGCCTTCCTCCCATTCAACAATTTTTCTTTGTTGAAACCGTCTTTTGAAACGGTTACGAATTCGCCTGGTTCAATTTCAAAGTCCCTTTGGAAGCCGTTTATGTCTAAGCCTACAGATTCTGATGAGAAGGCATAGGTTGTTTGGTCTTCGCTGTGGCCAGCGCATAGTGGTCTTATTCCGCATGGGTCTCTGAAGGCGAAGAATTTGCCGTCTTTTGTTATGCCAGCTACGGAGAAGGCTCCTTCGATTTCTTGCATGCATGTTTTTGCTGCTGATGTCAGGTCTTTGGTTTTCATGAGTTCGATTAGGAGTTTGTGGCAGACTAGGTCTGCATCGCATTCGTAAGAAAAGCGTGGGAATTGTTTGCATATTTCTTTTTTAATTTGGAACGTGTTGACAACGTTGCCATTGAAGGAAACTGCCAGTTTGAACCCGTTTTTTGAGGCTGTGACAGGCTGTGTACCTTTTATCAACGCTTTTTCGTCGCATTTTCCAGAAGTTGTATACCTAACGTTTCCTACGCCAACATGCCCTGGTAATCGTCCAAACCATTCTTGGATGGCGCTTGTTTTTATTTTAGGTATGAGGTCTAGGCTTCGGTGAATGTGAAATTTTCCATCATCATATGTTAGGAAACCGTGGGACTGGTGCCCCCTGTGGTTTTGGGCTCTCATTCCCCAGTAAATGTAGGGGAATATGGGTTGTTTTTCGAAATTTATTGCCCCGAAGACTCCACAGCCTATTTTTGGCTCCCCCTAGAGGCGCAATAAAGAAAGTGGATGTTTATCTGTTTTTATGACATTTTCAAATAAAAAGTATGTTAACTTTTACAGAATCAATGCGAAGCACTAAGGTTCTCAAGGACGTTATGTTGCTCATTCCACTGTGCTTGATGTTATTGCTAGTTCTGCGCCGGGAATCACGTGAATCCACCAGTCCAGCGGCACAAATGAATCATCGTAGTAGACAATTAGCCTTGCCACAGAGTCTGTTGGAGCATCGCATGGCACGGTGCCGTTCCATGTTAAAGTTTTGGTTTTGCATGGCTTAAGGGTTAGATTTTGTGACGTTCCAGTCCAAGTCCATTTTGCGCCTTCGAAGGCTATGTTAACAGACCATGTGCCCTCGGTTTTTCCAGTGTTTTTGAATAAGATTTTCACTGTGAAAGACGCGCATGGAGTTTTATCAACAACGCCACTGCCGCTGCACGCAAAACAAGTCAACGATTGAGTCGGGTTTGAGCCTACGGCTAAAACGCCAACCATAATAATCAGCGTAGCAACTGCAAGAGACAGTAAAGCATACCTTTTTTTCATTCCCCTCATCTCCTCCAAAAAGATATTGGAAACCGTACGCTTTATCCATTCTGTAAAATACTTCTATAAAACAATAATAGAAGCCTCACTACAAACCCAAGGTTCAATCTATATATAATCCGAAGTTTCTTCGGAAAATCCACTTTAACGGAGCTTGATTCAGGCTCCTTTTCATGGAATCTTTAAACAGAAGTTTAAGCAATTGATTAACTAGCTTAAAAGGACTGATAGAGAACACTTCTACAATGTCTTGCTACTTATGCATAAGCATAGGCTTAACAACTATTTCTCTACAACGTTTTTCAACTGCTCTAGTGATTTCTCGATTTCCTTTTTGGCTATTCTTACACCGCCCACTTTATCGACGATTTTGCCAAGAATCGAGTAGGGTGAAGTATATTCAAACACAGTCGTCACTATAGTTCCCATCTCTGTGGGTTTCAGAGTGTATGACCTAATCATACTGAATTTGTTTGAACGCCACATAATCTTTTCGTTCTTAAGACTCTCTGTAATCTCAAAATCAAATTCAATGCTTGCGTGCTTCTCAGTTATATGGGCAGATGCCCCCACTTTATACTTATCTTCGGAAGAGCGAACCTCGGAAGTGTATTCCACGCTTTTCCATTCTTCCATCCATTCTTGAGCCTTGTCGAAAGCAAGCATTTCCCAGACTTTCTCAGATGAAGCCTTGATTTCAATCGACTTTTCTATCCTAACCAAAATATCACTTCCCTTTATATCAGCCATATCTGACAGTTGTTCAGCTATAAGTTTTCTGCATTCATCTGATTCGCATAACATGAAATTCGCTATGCCATGCGAGAAAAACGAGCTTGACAAAGATTTAGATATCTGGAGTTTTTCTCCAATTACCTATATATAAGGGAGGGGGTAGGCACACAGAGAGCAAAACCCCAGCTTACAGAAGCGGAAGTTGAACCTATATATAAGGGGGGTCTAGACTACGCAGAGAGCAAAAAGAAAACTGGTTTTTAGTCTTCATTAAACGATGAAATTATGGTGTGAGTCTGAATTTGTCTCTCGGATAAAGTATAACCTCGCGAATGTTCTTCTTACCAGTCAACATCATCGTCAACCTTCCCAAACCAATAGCCCAACCAGCATGAGGAGGCATCCCATAATCGAAAGCCTGCAAATGATGCTTAAAAGATTCAGGTTTCAACCCTTTCTCTTTCAACCGCTTAACCAAAAGTTCTTTCGAAGCTATTCTTGTGCCGCCTGAAACCAGTTCCAGCCAAGACCACATTAAATCGAAGCCCTCGCAAATGTCTGGGTTATCGTCTCGCGGTTTAATGTAAAATGCTTTAGAGTGGGTTGGCCAATCAGTTATGAAGTATAAGTATGGATGAATCTTGCCTAAGATTCTAAAGACTGGAGTCGGTAAGTCTTCACCCCACGGAATGTCTATACCTTCATGTTTTAAATCTCGCAGAATCTCATCGTAAGTTAAGCGTTTGAAGGGCACCTCTGGCACTTTTATCTTGTGTCTCAGAGTTGCCAACTGTTTTCGGCATCTTTCAGCCACAGTTTTACAAACATATTGCATCAACCGCTCAAGCAACTGCATCACGTCTTCAGCGTCCGCAAATGCCTGCTCAATATCTATAGAAACAAACTCGCTCGAATGAACACGAGTATGCGATTCCTCAGCCCTGAAAAAAGGTCCAACTTCAAAAACCTTCTCAAGACTCATCACAAGCTGCTCCTTATACAATTGCGGACTCTGCGCAAGAAACGCCTTCCTCTTAAAGTAATCGAAAGAAAAGAGTGCAGCCCCGCCTTCGGTTGCTGAAGCAATAATGCGAGGCGTATACACTTCGATGAAGCCCTTTTCAAAAAGAAAATCTCGTATCGCTTCCAAAGCTGTGTGTTGAATCTTAAAAACTGCCACATTTTTTTCTTGCGAAAGATCCAAAGCCCGCGCATCCAATCGAACTTCCAGATTCGCAGGCGTTTTTCCCGCTATGTCCATGGGCAACTGAGGCGAAGCAACAGCCAAAACCTTGATTTCCTTCGGCAACACTTCGACCCCTCTAGGCGTCATATCAGTCTTTTTCACAACGCCCTTAACGCCTATGCTGTATCTCTTCTGCAAAACATCAGACTTCGATAAAACTTCGCTGTCCACCTTTTTTCGCAAAATCGTAACTTGAATCGTGCCCTCCCTATCCTGCAATATTAGGAAGCGGATTCCACCCAAATCCCTGATCTCTTGAACCCAGCCAAAAAGAGTAACCTCTTCGCCGTCCATTTCAGGCTTCACGTCAGCAGAATAATGCGTCCTACGCCAATTACCGATAGAATCTAACTTCATAGGGTTCGCACTCAACCTAGTCCGTGAACTCCACACGCAAAGTCATATTGCGAACTTTACGGGCAATCTCCTTTAAAGCCTTTACATCAAAAGGCGGCTGAGAACCACGTCTTTTCCTCAAAATAACTCTAGTCTCAGTGGTTCCATCGGGCAACCAAATCGTGTTAATCGTCAATAAGCTCAATGGAGCGAATAAATCCTCTAAAAACTTTCTATCATCAACTCCATATTCCAAGACACGAACACTTTTACCAGTTTCCTCACCTAAAGCCTTAACAATTTTTCCGCCAAAACCTAAAAGACGATGAACGTCCCCAAGCCCAACAACTATCGCCAAAGTTTTGCCCGCGTCAACTGCCCCATGAAAATACACATTCTGAAGCGAAGGATACTTTTCCTCCAAAGATAACAACAAACGGGCAATTTTCAAATCTAATTCGCTAACTTCGCCAGACTTTAATTTACCTAAACACTTTTGGCACAGCATTCCACTCTTTAAACAGAAGCTGCATAGTACTGTTTTCACCTATAAAGGCGCCCTCCACAAATAAAGGAGGGGCGGCGGAGCTCTGAATGTTTATGCTAAACTATTCTATCTTCCAAGCGTTATCTCGATTGTGCTAACGTTTGTAGGCGTGCCACCCTCTTCTCTGGGTGCCATCTGCTGTGTTCCAATGCCAACTTTTTTGACTTGTACGTCTGGTAAGAATCGACGCCTGACAACTTCAACGACGTCAATTGCTCGACTTATTGACCTTCCTCTTGCTTTAACATTCACTTCTTTTGCTCCGCCGTGAAAGAGGGTTATGCAAGCCAGTACGTAGTTCATTACTGGCTTATTCCCGATCAACACTGCGTTGCTTTCTGACATTCTGTACCGCCTCACTCCTAGTTTTCACTTTTTCTATGGCTTCATAACCATTTTTATCGGTAAATAAATACATTGCGGTTTTTGATTCCATTTAGTAAAATAAGAGGCTAACAGTTATGTAGCTTTCCATTTTGATTTTACTAAACATTTAAATAATTCGTACTATTGTAAAGTTCAAACTTAACAAAATGATAGAGAGGAGAACATTTTGGAGGCTCTTACAAGACGTTCAATGCAACTGCTGCGAATGCTTTACGAAAAAGGAAAATCTACAAACACTTACACACTACGAGTAAAACAAGACGAGTTAGCAAAACAACTAGGCATAAGCAGACAAGCATTAAACGTTCACCTACGAAAACTCAGAGACTTAAACTATATACGCACTGGAAGGGGCTTCATAGACGTAACCGAAAACGGATTGGATGTTCTTGGAATAGCCTCAACCCCCGCCTTTGTATTCATCAAAGTATCACCCCTAAAAAGAACATATGCTTACGAAAAAGTCAAAGAACTCACAGTCCAGAAAGCCTTCAGAATAACAGGCGACGTTGACGCCGTCTTGATAGTTAATAGAGAAAAACTTGACGAAGTGTTAAGAAGACTGGCTTCTATTGATGGTATCCAAGACACAAAATCTTACGTTGCAATAGAAACTATGAAGTAAGGAGAAAAGTTGTCATGAAGCTTTTTGAATATGAAGCCAAAAACATACTTGAAAACCATGGAATCCCAACATCTCGAGGCATGTTAGCAACCAGCCCGAGCCAAGCCAAAGAAGTCGCATCTAAACTGAAACCGCCATTCGTGGTTAAAGCACAGGTGTTGGTTGCTGGAAGAGGAAAAGCTGGTGGAATACTATTCGCCGATTCCATTGAACAGGCGGAGAAAGAGGCGGAAAAACTGTTGACAATGCAGATAAAGGGCATACCAGTCAAAAGCGTATGGATTGAAGAAAAAATACAGATAAAAAAGGAACTTTATTTCGGTATAACAACTGACAGATTTAATCAAAGCTATGTTGCGATTGCTTCTGCGGTTGGCGGAATGGAAATAGAGGAAATAGCCACAGAAGCTCCAGAAAAAATAATTCGGTTTCCAATAAATCCTCAACATGGTTTTCACTCTTTCCACGCCCGTCAGATGGCAATAAAAATGGGTTATTCAGGCAACCAACTTTCTGATCTTGGAAGAATTTTTGAGAGGCTATATTGTGTTTGCATGGATTACGACGCAGAACTGATTGAAATGAACCCCTTAGCAGAGACTGTTGAGGGAAAATTTGTTGCAGCCGACGCACGCATAATATTAGACGACAACGCCCTATTTCGCCACCAAGAATACAAAAAGAGGCTTTTAGAAGGCGAAAGTGAACTCACCCCACAAGAAGTAGAAGCAACAAAAAACGATTTGGCTTACGTCAAATTAGACGGTGACATAGGCGTAATAGGCAACGGGGCAGGACTTGTAATGGCAACATTAGACACAATTCAATACTATGGAGGAAAACCAGCAAACTTTCTAGATGTCGGCGGAGGAGCCCCTGCAGAAAAAATAGCCATAGCCCTCAAGATAGTGTTTTCAGACCCAAAAGTCAAAGCAATTTTCATAAACATTTTAGGCGGAATCACACGCTGCGACGAAGTTGCTCGGGGAATTCTAGAAGCAAGAGCAAAAATTGGAGCAACAAAACCAATGGTTATCAGGCTCGTAGGCACAAACGAAGACGAAGGAAAACGAATACTGACAGAAGCTGGAGTACACGTTTTAGAAAGCATGGAAGAAGCCGCACAGCGAGTCGTTGAAATTTCTAGGCATGGAGGCAAATAAATTTGGGAATAATAATTGACAAGAACACACGCGCAATTGTGCAAGGCATAACGGGAGCTCAAGGAAGCTTTCACACCAAACTTATGCTAGAATATGGAACAAAAATCGTTGCAGGCGTAACCCCTGGGAAAGGCAAAACTCAAATTCACGACGTTCCAGTCTATGATACAGTTGAAGAAGCCAAAGAAAAACATTCAGCAAACGCTTCAATAATTTTTGTGCCCGCCCCATTCGCCGCAGACTCAGCCCTAGAAGCCTTGGAGGGCGGAATAAAAACCATTGTGATAATAACAGAGCATATCCCAATAAAAGACGCTATCAACGTGATGGCATGTGCAAAACAGGTCAATGCAACAATCATCGGACCGAACACCCCAGGCATAATAACTCCAAGAGAAAGCAAACTCGGAATAATGCCTGCCCACATCTTCAAACTTGGCAACATAGGCATGATTTCAAGAAGCGGAACCCTCACGTACGAAATAGCAGCAGGTCTAACCAGAAAAAACCTAGGACAATCTACATGCCTAGGCTTGGGAGGAGACCCGATAACAGGCTTAAACTTTGTAGACACACTTAAAATGTTTAAACAGGATCCACAAACGAAAGCCGTTGTTCTGATAGGGGAAATTGGTGGCAACCTAGAAGAATTAGCAGCCGAATACATCGCAAACGAGAAGTATCCAAAACCAGTCGCAGCATTCATAGCAGGACGTTCAGCTCCCCCTGGAAAACGCATGGGACATGCTGGTGCAATAGTTATGGGCAAGGCAGGAACGGCTGAAAGTAAGATTGAAAAGTTCAAAAGTGCTGGCGTAGAAGTAGCTGAAAAACCAAACGACGTACCAGAATTGCTGATGAAATTTGTTAGTAATTAGAAACGAAATGAACACTGCCCAGCTTCGAGTTTGTTAATGAAGAAAAAGGGAATTCGGCGCAAGAAATTGTGGAAGAACTTTGGTTGCTGGCAAAAAGTATATTTTGTAGCAGACTATCTGAGCTTTAGCTACGAAAGAGAGGTTAAATAAATGCCAATTATGGACCCGCTCAAGAAGGCCATAGCTCAAAAACATAGACTCTACATGAAAATCTGCAGAGACTGCGGCGCAAGAAACGCTGCAACCGCGGTTAAATGCAGAAAATGCCGAGGCAAAAACTTACGCTGGAAGAAGAGAGAACTCGTAAAGTAGTTTTTTCAGCATTTTTTATTGAAGAACGTTCATTAAAGTTTCAATGTTAAAAGCGGTGTTTGCGCAACCATTTTTTATTAAAGGAACAGCCTGACCTGCCACGTTCATCACTTTCATTGCTTCCCCACCCATTTTTATCTCTTCACCACATGCAACCCCAACAACACCGTCATATCTTTTAGCCTTCAGAATTTTTGGAACACAAGAGCCTCCAGGCAAGATATAAACGTCATAGCCATTCTTCTCGGCAAGAGTCACAGCCTTATTAATTAAGCAGTCGGGAGAGCAGTGTCCACAAATATAAGACGGAATATTTGGGTCAAAAACTGCTTTACAACGATTATCCATATATTTTCTAGAACAGTGCGGCAGAAAAAGCGCTCTCTTCTTTGTTTGCACAAATTTTTCTCTTTCCAGAAGATTTCTAGCTTGCATTTCTATGAGGTCTTGGAGAAGAAGAACAGCATCAGACAAATTGAGGCCCGTTGCTTCTTGAATCTTAAATTTCTTTATCATTTCCTGCGCAGTTTTGCTAACTTTTTTATGAACACCCTTTTGATAGCCAAGTTTAGCGATTTCAGTAAAAAAGAAGCGCGGAACCCTCGAAAGATCAAATGTGAACTTGTATGGCATGATTTATGTGTATAAACAAACAAACCTTTAAAATTAACTATTGCATATAATGTCAAGTCAATGTAAAATGTGAGGTGTAAAGTTCAAGGAGGTTTGATGTTGGGTTTACTAGATAGGTTTAGGAAGGGAAAGAAAGAAAAGCTCATGGTTGTTGAGCAGCCAAAAATAGTAACCGAGCTTGAGCGATTATGTGGAGGCGATAAAGAAACGTTTGAAGCATTGGTCCACACGATGTTTCTTGATCCTAGGAAAGTCAAAGCGTCAATGAAAGAGGCTGTGGAGAACGCCAAAAAATTTGAAAAAGCAAAGGATACCCTAAGAGCTAGAATTTGGTACGAAATTGCTGGAGGCTTGGCGATTTACGAAGGAGACGCGAAAAAAGTCCAAGAGTTTTTCGGCGAAGCTGAAAAGATTTCACCAGAAATGAAGTACACGATATTGAAAAATTCCGAGAAAGCTGTGGCTAAAGCTCAGGAGTATTACAAGCAACATTTGGAGCCTAATGCCTAAAAATCTGTGAACAATGTAGAAAGAGTGCTATTCGGCTATTTTTCTGCTTCTTCCGTATAGCCCAGAAGGTCTCTGAGAGATTTCACTTCTTCACGCAACATTGTTACTTCGCTTTCAAGAGCATTAGCCCTCGATTCTGCAACCTTCTTTAGGTTATCAATTTCAATCATTAAATTTGCCCGTTCAGTTTCCAAAGTCTTTATTTTTTCGCGAAGATTCTTTAAGGTCTGCATGAGTTCTCCCTTTATACCTCTAATTCTTTCAACCATGTTTTTAATACTTGCTGTCTCTTCCATCTTGGTTTCAACTTCTAAAGCAGCTCTAAACCTAGCCTTGCAGTCTGGACATTCAAATATTCCCATTACAATCTTGGATTCTTCGCCGTTTTTTAGTGGCTTTCGCGTAGGCATGGGCCAAGTCTTAAGTGGAGTGGATACGTCAAGCCCGCATTTTGGACACTTGACCAAAGTGTAAACCTCCTTGGTTAATTATCATCTTGGAGTTTAAAATGTGTTTTGTAGTAAGTGCACGATTAGTTTTTGGAACAAATTATTAATTGCGAACATGCAAAATATAGAATCAGTTGGTGGAAAAGTTATGCAGGTTGTTGAAATGAAAACAAAACTTGAGGAGAAAATTGAGGCTTTGGAAAAAGAGAAGGGCTTGCTTTTGGAGGAGGTTAGGCAACTTAAGGAAGTTGTGGAATTGAGCGAGAAGGCGAAGGATTTAGAAGATGAGGTTGTCAAATTGAGAAAGGAAGTTGAAACGTTAAAGAATAAGCTTCCACAGGAATTTCTTCATGAACTTGGCAAACTCGCATCGTCAACATTGGCAGAAGATGAGGAAGAGGAAAAGGTTGAAGAGTGCTCCAGCTACGGGGAAGAGTAATTACTATAGAACTTAGTGAAGCGTAAAGTTAGAGGTATTTAGAAAAAGAGGGGTTAAACGGTTATTTGGAACATTAACCGTTCAACGAGTTCTTTGTAACGGTTTCTGATAGTGACTTCGGTCACTTGCGCTATCTCTGCTATTTCCCTCTGCGTTTTTCTTTCACCAGTCAACACTGAAGCTATGTAGCTTGCTGCTGCTGCAATACCAGTTGGTCCGCGACCGGAGGTTAGTTTTAGTTCTTTTGCTGCGGCTAGGATTTTGTGGGCGATTTCTTCGACTTTTCCTTGCATTGTTAGCTGATTTGAAAACTTTGTTATGTATTGGCTTGGTTTGAGTGGCGGTATGGAGTAGTCGAGTTCTTTGATTAGGAAGCGGTAGCTACGGCCGACTTCTTTTTTGTTTACGCTTGATGCTTGGGCTATTTCTTCTAGTGTTCTTGCTAGTCCGCATTTTCTGCAGGCTAGGTAGATTGCTGCTGCTGTTACGCCTTGGATTGAGCGACCACGTATTAGTCGTTCTTTTACGGCTTTTCTGTATATGACTGAGGCTGTTTCAAGGATGTTTTTGGGGAGGCTTAGGTTGTTGGCGATTTTTGTGATTTCTGATAGTGCGAAGGCGAGGTTGCGTTCTGTTGCGTCTGAGACTCTTATGCGTCGTTGCCATTTTCTGAGGCGGTAGACCTGTGCTTTTTGTCCAGGTGATAGGCTTTTTCCGTAGATATCGCGGTCGTGCCAGTCAATCATCGT
>Ga0172364_10003868_pt1 | contig 11970 bp, 19 predicted proteins | sample LakKivSesite10cm_FD_114545 | JGI IMG/M metagenome (GOLD analysis project Ga0172364, IMG submission 114545) | Sediment microbial communities from Lake Kivu, Rwanda - Sediment site 10cm | ecosystem: Environmental > Aquatic > Freshwater > Lake > Sediment | place: Rwanda: Western Province, Lake... | reverse complement strand
CTCGACCGCCGCCCCGATCTCCTCTGCTATTATCAGATCCTTAGCCCACGACCGGACCATAAATATTTTTCTCCAGTATGTCGGTTATACGGCCATGTTCATCTCTGGTGATTGTTGTCAAGGCACCCGTTGGGGTTGGGGTGGGTGGTGCCCTCGATTCAGCCTGCCTCCATTTAACGATCAAATAACCTATCGTGACACCCAGCCCTATCCCTATGCCAAGCCCGACCAGTAGTTCGCCCCTCACGTGAACTACCTCGATGCCACAATCACTATGCCGACCACGCCGACTACGCCCGCCGCAATTATATATCTCTTGTACTTTTCCCAGAGGGACTGCTGGGGCGGTTGCTCTTCCGATAGTGTTGCCGTTGTTACTCGGTATCTCTCCGTTGGTTTGCCCAGCCCAGCCAAGTACGCCCTCTCGTATGGTGGGCTTGGTCCCCTCTCGGCTATTGCGGTCTCGATCTTCTCGGGTACTTCAAAGTAGGAGTAGGCTTTGCCCCCGATCGCGGTGAATGCTGGGACCGCAGCACTTTGTGGGACGACCACTGGCTCTATGATGACTTTTCGCTGCGACTGTTGTATCTCCGTCAGGGCTTCTGGTAGTGGGGCGCTCTCCTCGTACTCCCTGATGAACATGCCACCTGCTGGGTATGTGTATCGCCCGTAGGGCCATTCGGGGGTAAACTTGATCGTGGTCGGTATTTCTCCAAGCCGCTCGCTCTGACCGTCGATTATCTGTGGCTCCATATTATCAATTCCCTCTGTATCTCTAAAGTTAAAAACTTATGCCACACTTCCATTTTTTATCCCAGCCCAACTACTGTAGTGTAGGTGGGGGTGCTTGACCCGTTGTAGGAAGCGTCGCCGGTGAAAGTGGCGCATATCTGTAGTGTGCCCTCCGCTATAGTGACGAAAGAGAAGCTCCAGTACCCATCGGACGCTGCGATGCCAGAAGTAAAAAGCGCCCCATTGATAAGTAGCTTTATCGCCTTGCCCTCTAGGCCCACCCCCCACTTGTCGACCAGTTTCCCTTGAAAGATGACCGTATCCCCGACATTAGCTGTTGGAGGCGGTGGGGATGCAACCTGCATACTCGTGTCCTTCGCGGTCTTTGCGGCCGCTGTCCTGAGGAAGTAGAAGGCAGCCAAGCCCGCTGCCCCGGCGATAACCACCGCGACTACTGCCGTTGCTTTGGACATTATTTCCCCCTTGACTTTCTTTTCACTCCTTTTTAGCTTTCCGATACGTTCCTCAGGATCTCATGGATAAGATGGGACCACTTAGTAAGCTTGGTGCCTTCAACTTCCTCCCAGCCGCGTATGCTGACTTGGAGAAACTTGCCGATGCCCTTAATGGGTGTAAAAAACCAAGCCACGCCGTTGCGGTTGTCGAAGCAGAAGTCGGCCCCGCTGAACGAGTATCTGGCGATTTCCGCCCTGTTCTCGTATGGCCAGTGCCCCCTATCGAGTATCTTATTTACCACGTCTATATAGTGCCCACTTACCGCCCATGTTTGCCCGACGAAGAGCGCGAAGTACACCTCGTCCGACAGATCCTCTGTTATATATGTCGAGGTGATGACCGATGGCTTCTTGTACTCACACTTAATGCGTGGGTCGCCTGGGGCCATGACCTCTAGCTCGTCCGTCTCGAATATGTAAGCGTCGACATGGTGCGGTCCCCAGCCCGGATCGTCCGCATCAGCATTAATTAGGAACCCCTGCACCGGTGCCTGAGGCTGAGCAGGCTTCGGGAGGAGCGTGCGGATAGCAAAGTATCCATCCCAAGGGTCGTATAGCGTGCGTAATGTTGGCTCGATCGGCCCGCCTTGGAGTTGGAATGTGGCTATCAGATCTTTATCTAGCGTGACTGTGCCCCTAAGCGTGGGGAAAGATGGGTGCGTTATCGTCACGGTATACGCCCCGTCCAGTAGTGATGCCCAGTTCACCAAGCCGCCAGTCGTGATCTTCTGCCCCGACTGCGGGCCCGACAGCGCGACCGTCGCCCCGTCTATCGGGTATCTCGCAACCTCATAGACCCCGGCCTTCGCACGGCCAACGACCTCAATCGTCAGTGAGTGATACGCCGGATGCGGCATAGTGAAGTTGGCGACCGCGCTGATGTTCCGAGCTGGCATCGTGAAATATGCTGGGTTCGCCGTGCCCGTCACATCCCCACTCCAGCTTGAAAATGTGTAGCTTGGGGATGGCACGGCGGTTAGCGTGACCGTAGCCCCGGCCGTATATCTAGCCCCTCCAGTTACGCTACCTCCGCCCCTCGGTGCAACGCTGGTAGAAACAGCGTACTGCCTCGGTTCAGTCGGCGCAAACGGCCACCACCCATTGAGCTTTGCGGCGACCAAGTACCCTGCTGTTCCTGCAATGCCCAGTGCCACGGCGGCTATTCCTTTTGCTCCCACTATTCTTTCTCCTTCTTCTTTTTCCCCTTCTTTTCAAAGGCACTTCTAACCACTGGAATAGTGAAGTAAAGAACGCCTCCTATAATAGCTATCCCTATCCCGAGCTTGATGTAGTCTGTGATGCCCCACCCCGACGGTAGCTGAATTGTGCTCATATTATCGGCGTGCTCTTTTGTCATCTCGGATCCAACCTCCGGTGATATTTCTCCGGATGCAACCTTGTCGGCGATGTACTCGTCATACTCCGTCTGCGCCTCGACCTTCGCACGTGCAAGATCGCCCGCCTCCTTCTCGCGCTGGACGGCTGGCTCTATAAAGTAAGCAGAAATCCGCCATATCAGAACCACCGCTATGATAATCGTCATGATTGCCTTGAGCAGAAGGGCGATAAAGGGTATCCACGCAAAGGGTGAGCCCTTACAGAATATCATTATCCTCGGCCCCGAGACCCTGACCTCTAAGATGTCCTCGACACCGGACTCCTTGACGATTGGCAAGAGGGCTGCTCGTATTTCTTCTGGCGATAAGTAGGCCCACCCGGCGGTCTCCACTTGGCAGGCATTTAGGATTATAACATCAGTTGTCCCCGTAGGTATGTTGTACGTCCCAGACATCGGTAAAACGTATTTTCCGAGCCTAGCATTGGACACATAGCTGGAGAGGTCCTCGGACAACCCCGATAGTGCATAAAACGACCCTATGAAGTCTGAGCCGTCGTACATGGCCAAGGCACTGTTGAATGGGGTGGTGAAGGCTGAGACATCTATTCCCTTAGAAATGGCGGAACTCCTAGTGACGTTTATCGAGTCGATTAGAGCGGTGCATCTGGCTGTCAGCTGATCCTTCTGTGCTTTCAATAGCGCCCTGAAGTCCCTGACCGCCGCGCTCGACATCGAGTATGCCTCCGCGTAGCGCCCCGCCTCAAAGTATCCCCTCGCCTGCGAAATCTGGGCGACTAAGCTGCTTGGGATCGTTATTCCAGCACCATCTGCGACCGTCTTTAAGAATTCGTACCAGTTTAGATATATCACGCAGTCCGTACGGGTTGCCATTTGCTCACACTTCTTACTTTTTCTTCCTCCCCCTATATAGTAAGTATGCGACGACGCCCGCAGCTATCACACCAGCAGCTATCAAACCGACCGCTAGTTTTGGCTCGAATCCCACCGCCGTCTCATCTCCCAGAACAGTGAAAGCATCACGGTCCCATAGGAGCCATTTCACGACTTCTCGCGCATAGGGGTCTGTACTCTTCTCCCAGCGTGCTATCTCCTCGTTGAAAACATTGATCGCCTTCTCTTTTGCAGACCCCACTGTTTTGCCCCCTATGAGCTCCTTGGGGTAAGCCGTCGCCGCCCTCCCGAAAGGAGCAGCCTGTGGATCTATCGCGGGAAAACTCGTGTTCGAGCCGACCCAAGTAAATTCTTGGTTATAGCCAGCATACGCAGTGGCCCCGCTATTTATCATATCTGGTCCAAGCTCCTGCGCGGTAAAGCAAGACAATAGATACACTACCCGACCTACCATCAGATCTGCATTAGCTGGTGTTAAAAGGATAGAGTAGCCGTCTTCTGTTTTAATGTATTGGCCAGCCCAAGTGTCTGAAGCGCCATGACCGAACCCTACTACCAGCGATGGATTCAACGATTTAGTGACATTTTCAAAATTACTACCAATATCGGCGTCCCCCTGCAACACCTGTTTGAGCCCCCTCCTCAAGATGAAAGAGTTGAGAACTGACCTCATCCACGCCACTCCGTATGCGTATGGGCCAGCCATTCCCCCATTTTCTGGCGAGTCCCTGTTCGGGATGGTTATTATCGCGGCATTCTCGACCATTATAACCCCGCCTGCTTCTTCTTCTGAAGCGAATACTCGAGAAGTTTGGCTTCTGCCGCTTTAAAGGTCTTACCCATCGGTGTATCCTTCTCGATCTCCTCTAAAACTTGGTCTGGTGTAAACATTTTGCCGCTCATCGTGAATATTGTCGGCTTTGCCCTTTGCTCTGGAGTAAGAGTTCCGACCCAATGCTTCACGCGCTCTTTAATCAGGTCGTCATCCGCCATCAGCCGCCACGCCCCTTCATTAGTTTTTCTTCGGCGGCTAACAGCAATTTACCTGCTTCGGTTCCACGGATCATCTCAGCTAGCACTTCGTTCGGCGTCCAAAATCTCCCTTGGAAACTGAGGTAGGGCTGGTCACGCTCGAATACAGGTAGCGACTCCACCCAAATTCTATATCGTGCCAAAGCTAATTCTTCGATGTTATCACACTCCATATATGCTATGTTTTCCGCCGTAAGTGGCCAAAATTAAATTGAGCCTATTTGTCTTCTTCTCCCCCTTGTGTCCACCCTTTGTTACAAGCCCCCAAGGTGAAAAACCGACCATATTTCTGAAACTTTTTATATCTGGATAACGACGAATGTAGAGAACCGCGTCCTTACCATCCAATCTCACTGACGATTTTATTCCAAGCGATTGCAGCATCTCATTTAATTGACGGATGGCTATCCCGTTTCGTAACAATATGCGGACGTCCCTATCCCACCACCCTCGCTTCTGATTCCAATTAATGTGAACATACCCCTCGGCATCGAAAAGACCACGCAAAAAAGCCGACTTTATATCCTTGGCTCCCTGCATGATACAGTGTGGAACTTGCCAAACTTTTGAACCGAATGAGCAGAAAGAGGTTAAAAATTCATAAAGCTTTTTTGAGTTAATCTGCACCCTAAAACCACTTTTCGTCCGCGACACTCTTGGAGAGAGCCCAAACAAACTATTCAATAAACTCGCTATCCGCTCGCAGTAGAGCTGTCCTCCATCAAAGATTACTACATGATGTGAAATACCACTACTCACCTGTTTACTAACTGAACCGTCGCCAACTAATGAGCCTAGGAAATAGGCAAGATCAGGGTTTATAGATGGCTTCTTTATTTTTCTTGTTTTTCCCTCTGCAATCTTTTCCTTTATCACCGGGTCACGATTACGCTCACCTATCCCTCTACCATATGATTTGCGACAAAGGCCCAGACGATTGCATTCATGCTCAATAGAACTCCATGTACGATTTGGGAATATGTCTTCTAGCCTATCTCGTGGGTTATCGTAACTTTTTTGGAGCTGGGCAATTTCATCCGTACCCCATCTAACTTTCTCCCTAGCTATAGCCTCAGCCTCCATCGTTCTCACCTTGGAAGCTTTGAGGCTGCCTAAAATCCACCCAGAGCGTATGCCTCGGGTGTTTCTGCCCTCAGCCTTATCCCCGCTGGGGGGCCCAAAGGAGCTGGAGCGAGCGTCACCGCTGGTGCCGCCAAGCGCATACCTTTGTATGCTGCTCCGAGACTGGCGCTTGGCGTGCTGATGCGGGGCCACGCATATCTGATGGCGTCTATCACAACGCTTGCGGTCGTCCCCACTGCCACCATGCCGAGCACAGGTGCAAGACTGCCACCAGTTTTGCTCGCTGCGTAGAATAGGCTAAATCCAAGAGCTAGCTTGGTTCCCATTCCCACGGCAAGTGCTGGCGCTCCCGTCTGACCTGTCGCTGAAACTATCGTTGCAGCCACGTAATCGCCGAATATCAACCCACCGGCAACTTCAGCGCCGCCGAGCAACTGCTCCTTCGACGCCCAACGAGGCATCGAAACAGAAACCGGTAATCCTACCATTTAATTTCACCTAATCTTTTATCCGCTCGTTTGACTTATAAGTGTTTCGGCGCATTTTCTAAGAATAGATGTACCAAACCGTGGCGGCGGATGGGATGATCGGTAGCATTAAGGCACTCTTGCCAGTGGGTCTGGTGAGTGCTAGGGACCCTACCAATGTGCCCCAATTCAATATCGGATGAACGGGAATGCGCTTGTCGCCGATGGGGAGCCATTTGTGGGTGGGGCAAAGCCAAGCTGTCGGTGTGGCTGGGGTGGGGAGAAGGATATAGATGCGCTTGGGATCTCTGACGACGCGATTTAGCTCGCTCAGAGCCTTGTCCACGTCCTCGGCTGGTATGTGCTCGAGCACGTGACTAATAAATGCCCCATCGAACGACTTGTCGGGGAACGTGGACAAATCCCTAACGTCCGCCAGAACGAAGTTTGGGACATTTCTAGGAATGATGTCGATGTTTGTTATCTCAAAATAGCTGTCTGTGGTGAAGAAATTTTTACACCCACAATTTAGAATTTTCGCGCCCTTTGGGAGTTCGGACTTCATCTGCCCTATCGTTTTTACTTTTTTATAGTGGTTGTACACCTCACTGGCGACTCCGGCTCCAGCTATGGCTAGGATCGTTCCCCAAAACAACTTGTTTCCCAGTATCCCACCATTTTGTCCTATTTGGTCCTTTCTATTAAAGTTCGCTTATGAGGTAGGCTGCTGAAGAAACGCACCAGTTGAGCATCAGGTAAGATGGCCCGAGAGCGTTTATCTGCCTAGTGATCTCTGGGGTCTCCGTTCCGAGTGCCACCATCAGTTTGTTCCACGCCCCGTCTCCGATCGTGCGGGTGGATAGGAGCCAGCGTTTAACCGATTCATTGCTCCCTGCGGCCTCGATTATCAGGCGACATGCTTTGCGGGCTGCTATCTCGAGTTCGGTGCAATTCCCTTCTTCCACCATCTTCCTGAATGCCTCTTGGGGCGAGTAATTCGGCGGGACTTCCAGCGGGGGGGCATAGAGGTATTTCTTAAATTCTTCCTTCGGTAGCCTCCGCAACGCCAGCGGTGCGCTCTGGGGGTCGGTACTCATTTCAACTCCTCTTCTCCTTCAAATATTGTTTGATTATCTCCCCCAGTTCCCTGAAATCCACCCCAAAGTCCCTGCGCACCATTATTTTGAGCACCTTATACGCTATGACGGTGCCCAGCGTTGAAGCTACGAGTACGGCAAGGAATACCCCGATGAAATCCTCGATCATTTTTCAGCCTTCATAATGCGTTTCCTGTACTCGTAAATTTTTGGGAGTGCTTCTATCACTTTGTCGTCCTTATCTATAATGCCCTCCGTGATCATTTGCCGCAGACTCATCAATCCGATATACCCGCCGAGAATACGCTCCGCTCCTAACTTTGCCACCTCCTCTATTATTTCCCCAATGCTCATCTCTCGGAACTCCTCTGGGATATTTTCAAGGTTTGGTGGCAGGGATGGGTTGTTGACCTCCTCTCAAGTTGCCTTACCTTCTTCCGCTTGGGTTTGGGCGTCTCCTTGCCTAGACTGCTGAATATCTTATCAACTATTATATCGGTCCTGTTTAAGATGCTGGCCTTCTGCTCTGGTGTCAGCTCTGACCAGCGTTTGTCTAGCTTTTTTCCGAATTCAGCCAAGTTCTGGATGAATGGTACACCTAGGCGAGTATAGACTTCCTCCCGAGCCGTATCTATCACCGTATCGTAGGTCCAGATTGCATAGAGCGCGTAGTAGAGAGCCAGAAAAGAGGTATCAGAGCTTATGACGAGCATGTTCCACTCGTATATCGTCAGCGACCAAATCGGAAACACGATATAAATGATGTTCATTGTGATCTGTAGCCCGATCACGGCTGTTATCGCTTGCAGGACTAGCCGCTGCCTGCGTTTTAGTTGCCGATACCAAGAGAGGAGCTCCATCAGGATCCCCATGCAAACTCGTATGCCATATTGTAGGCTTGAGTAACCGCCCTATTGAGCCAGTCTCGGGCTTCGGGCTTCTTTAGTAGCTCCCGATTAGCCGGGTTGCGAGCGAGGCGATCGTACACTTTTCTCGCGTCGCTCAAAGTTTCCCCTACCCCGCCTCTGCCGTTCCAATATTCCCGGAGCAGCCCCTGCGCTAGCGATTTTATCAGGGGGTGATCTAGGTGGTACTCGGCAACGACTGTGGCCCACGGATCCAAGTTGTTTTTGACCGCGTGCTCGAGCGCGTCCGATGACATCGACGAAAATATGAACTCCGACACCCAACGCTTGGCCTTGCGGGGGTCCTCCGCAGCTATTGTTATCCCCTCTATTATCTGATCTATCTCCGTATGCTCATCCCCTTGCCTAAAAATTTTGACGGCGGCAGAGATTGCCCAATTGACACCGTGGCATTACCTCCCTAGGTAGGAGGAGGGCAAAGGCGATGAGGAGGATCCCAAATACCAAGGGCCACCACCGCCCCACGCGCTTTTACAGGCCCCTGCCGCCGTCATCTCCTTCACCTCACATGGTTCTCGCGGTAAAAGATGGTGGTTCCGATGTAGATGACGTATATTTGTCTATTGGTGGTGTAGGTGGCGCTGGTGGAGTTGGGCGCGTCATATATGCTATCACTGTCACCAAGTCTCCGTCGCTAAATGCCTCGCGTATGTGGTCTGGAATCTGGATCTTCGCACCTTCGACCTTTCCCTTGAATGTGGCTATTGAGGTGTTCGTCATTACTATGTATCCCTCTATTTTCATTATGGATCCTAGTGTATCCGCGATCGATTTCACTGGAAGGCACTCACCAACGATTTTCTCCAATTTTATTCCTCCTTTGCTTCCGTTCTCCAATTTTATTCCTCCTTTGCTTCCGTTCTCCAATTTTATTCCTCCTTTGCTTCCGTTTGGGGCGGCCCCTCTGTTTCCGGTGGAGCCTCGGGCTTGGGCTTTTTCGCAAATGGCGCTACTACTGGGACTACTACTTCTGGTGGTTGTTCCGCTGGTGCTGGCTTCTGTGGTGCTACTGCTGGAGGAGGTAAGACTGGGATTTCTACCGGAGCTGCTACTGCTGGAGGAAGCGGCACCACCTCCCGCCTCTCGGGCTTTTGGGCGGACTTGAAGCTCTTTTCAAAGACATCGAGCGCCTTCTTCGCTAGGCCAAGTGCATCGCGCCGTAGGTCCCCGCTCATTTTCTCGTCCTTCGGCTCGTACCCCAGCGACTTGGCCATCGCCCCGGCTCCCTCGTATAGCTTCCCTATGCTTGTGAATAGATCCCCGGCCTGTTTCAGCTGATCCTCCGTCTCACCCTTGCCCGCACCCTTGCCCGCTGCTTCCAAGCCCGCTATCTTGTTCGCCACACCGACCTTTAAATCATCGACTGCCTTTTTTATCTCGTCCAAATCGCTTGCGCGTTCCTTCTCGGTTAATTTCGTTATGAGGGTATCAAGCTTCTCGCCGACCTCCGACTTCCCTTTGCCCTCTGAGAATGCGGCCCTCATCTCGCGTAGTTCCTTTACAACTTCGCTGTCTTCCCCCTTCGGCTTGCCCAATCCCTCTATCTTTGCCTCTAGCTTGGCGAACCGTTCCTCCCACTTTTTGTCCTTCTGGCCCTCGAGGAACTCGTTCTTGAAATCTTGGAACTCTTTTCGTATTGCGGCTACCTCGCCACCATCTCCGCTTCCCCCGCCCATAGTACGCGCCATCTCGCGCATTACTGGTGTCATCATCATGTAGGGCGCAATTGTTTCCATCATTCTGACTGCTCGCTCGGCCGCATCTGGTGTTCCAGTCGCTTTTTTGAGGACGTTGGCTAGGCCTACATCCATCGCGGCTGCTTTTGCTGGGGTATCTGGAAACACTTTGAGTATCGTGGCCATTGAGCTGGCCATGCGTAATGCCTCATTCATATCGCGCTCGGGATCTATGTTCAGTTTGCTGAATAGATTGCCGATGTAGGCTGCGGCCTGCTCCTTTGTCGCCCCTGTGCGTTGAGAAAACAGCTTGATTAGATCGACAAATTCCGGTTGCCGCTCTGCTACTATCGGTATCGGTGGCTTTTTTTCTTCTGCTACCTCTCCGGGTACTTCTTCACCTACTGCCGCCATCAAATCCCTCCTTAGCTCATCCCCAACCTACTTTTGATCGGGGTGAGAACTAGCCCTAAATCGGGGTTGAGTGATTCCGTCATATAGATTGCCATCCTAGCCTCATTTAATTTGAACTCTAGGTCTTTAAACATTGCTGATAGGAGCTCTATCGACGACCAGAGCATAACGTTCACCTGATTTAGCTCCGTGACCGCTTGTTTGTTCTCGATGAAGAAATTGATTGCATCGCCGACAAACTTGGGCATGTCCACTTTCTGCTTGGCTTGATCGTAATACCCCAGCTCGCCGGCAAATTGATACCAGCGCATCACCGTCTCGCCACCGATGCTTAGCATGTCGTCGAATAATTTGTTTGCGAACGCCCCGGCCGCATCCGATGTTCTTTTCGCCATCGTGCTCTTGATGGCCTTTTCCGGTGTCGGCTGCGCGGCTTTTTTCTTGACGACCCCCGCTCTCCCCATCATCTTCATGAGGGCCTCGTACTGCGATTCTGTGAATTTGAATTCTTCGCCCATCACCAGAGATTTTACGTCGGGCACGGTGCTAAGGAAATCGAATAGTTCTCCCAGCTGCTCGTCCGTGAGGGCTTTCTTGCCCCTCGTTTTGTATTTCATTAACAATCCTGCGGTATCCTCTGAAACTTCAGTCGACATGCTTCTTCAACTCCCTGAGAGAGAGTTTTGGATGGCCTTGTCCATATCTCCTTGGTGTATATCCCCCTTGGTGTATATCTCAACTTTGGGCATTTTCACGCGCTCCTAACTGGCCTGGTCAGGGCCTCGGTGATGATGTGCCGGCAAACCGCGCTCCGATTTTCTCCGAGTAGGCCAATTCTCTTATCGACGCGCCTGACGATGGGTTTTGTCAGGAAAATTCTTACTTCGACCATATTTTGGGGATTTTTTGGCGTATAACTCCTCCACCTCGCTGTATTACAGTAATATTCCGTTGAAACGGCATTATAAATGTTTCGGTGCCCTTTCTAACCCATTCTAACTTGGTTTTTTTACTGATTTGGGGTAGATCAAATGCCCTAAAAAATTAGGCGGATACTCCCGCACAACTGCACCTCGACGCAATTTTGGTGCAATACAGTAAAACTCCATCATAAATTTGATTTAAAGTTATGTTTAAGATTTATCTTTTATAAAACCACCTCAAGAAGACCACCGTTTTCAAACGGTGGATGAATTGAGGTTTCCCTCGATGTACTTCTGAATCGTCTCCGCTGAAACGTGTCCCGCCGTTCCAATGTAGTAGCTCGAAGACCACAGGTGGCCGCCCCAAAGCTCCTGCTTCAATTTCGGGAACTTCTCGAACGTCCTCAACGCGGTGATTCCCTTGAACATCTTGACTATCGCGGTCGGGGAGAACTGAGGCGGGGCGCTCACGAATAGGTGGATGTGGTCTGGCATCACTTTCAGCTCCAGAATCTTGAACTCTTTTGCCTCCGCAACGGTCTTGATGGTTTCCTCGATAAACTCCTTGACCGCCCCTTTCAACACGGGTTTTCGGTACTTCGGGCAAAAGACCACGTGGTAGTTGATGTTGTAGATGCTTGAACTCGTCTTCCCCATTCGAACCACAATATTTAATACCCTTAAGGGGTCTAATAATACTTGTGGTCGCATGGAAGTACAAAAGGTCGTCAGGGCGAAGGTCGTGGGGCTGACCAACACCAAGCGCCAGATCCTCGACCACGAGTATGACGGGCTTCAGCGGTTTTTGCAGGGAGATACGAGCGCCGAACTCTACTCCGCGAACAAACAGCAGG
>Ga0172364_10003863_pt1 | contig 11976 bp, 15 predicted proteins | sample LakKivSesite10cm_FD_114545 | JGI IMG/M metagenome (GOLD analysis project Ga0172364, IMG submission 114545) | Sediment microbial communities from Lake Kivu, Rwanda - Sediment site 10cm | ecosystem: Environmental > Aquatic > Freshwater > Lake > Sediment | place: Rwanda: Western Province, Lake... | reverse complement strand
GGTCCCTCTTATCCTTGCCTATAAGAGCCTGAACGAGCCTATCAGCTTCTGTTGCGTGAATCTTTGGATTCTGTGCGTTCGGAGTATCATATTTGTAACTTTCGGCAGCAGCCAGACAAGACTCCAATATCGCCTCGCTCGCTAAATCGCCGCCGACAAAAACATCATCGTCCTCAACCGGCTTCGGCGGCACAGAAAGATAAGTATAATAATAAGTCGCAGACTGCGAAGGTGTCGGCCAGAAGATGATTTCCGTCTTGCCGTTGCTAATCTGCTCAAACTCACCGGTTTTAAGAGCATAATATATCGGATAACCCGTCCCTCTGTTGAAAGATTTCTGCTCGTAGATAAAACTCAATGATTTTTCAATTGGATTAACTGAAATCGGGGTTATGTAGGTAAGCGAAGCAACAAAAGAAGAAAAATCTTCAGGCAAGTTATAAGTATCCTGGTCTGCTTCTATGCTTAATGTCGTAGTTCTTTCAAGAAACTTCCATTGATACGTTACAGGATTTCGGGGATTGCTTAAATCTATCGGCATAAGAAATTTTCTATAGCCCCGAAAAGTCAAATCCTTGACAATGACAAGGTCGCTGTCCGTAGGGGCAGAGCCAAGACCAAGATATTCAGAGACTTTCGTATAGACATCTCCGAAAGTCAATTTCAAATTAGCCACAATAATTTCCCAAAAAAGGCAGTTGTTCAAGGCACAACTGCCAAAGCCTTGTTTTTAAGCCTTACTTTACCTTAAATTTTTCAACCTTTTTTTTGTAATAATCTTTGACTTTTTCAGGGTCATTAAGTTTGTCTGGCATAACTAATTTTTCTTTCTTTTTTTCCTGTTCTTTTGCCATAGATTTCTCCTTTAGGCCAGCATAAACAACGGGCCAATATTATCTGCGTCGCCGAGGACGGGATTGCCCGCATATTGCGAACCTCTTCCAGGGGCAACCGTAACGCCAATTGAAGTATTGAAATCGGAAACGTTACCAACATCACTCCAAAGTCCGCCTGCATATCCGCCTTCGGTTGTTCCAAGTTTGCCGCCCTGCGGAGCAAGCCAACAATAACTTGGTATGCGACCGACTTGAGTCCAAAAATACTCGCCAGCAGCGCTAACTTCCGATGCCGGAACGCCAGCCTTCGCAAAATAATTCATTGTTCCTGTCCGAAGCGCCATAAACGGGTTCTGATAAGTTTCGCAGCAGCTTGAAGTCGTAACCTCTTCAACTAACGGCCCATCCAGATAAACAACAAAGGCTGCATTTGCAAGAGCTGAATCATTGCCTAAAAGTTGCCTAAACTGAACATTGTTAGTCGAGCCATCATAAATGGTAATAAAACCATTGCGAAGTTCGTCAGTTGAAAGAGCAGCGTGGGTGGCAGCAGGAACAGTAACGCTCCTTGCTCCTACAACGGCAGCAGTTGTGAACGCCGTATAAGCCGTATATCCGGCATAGGTAAATTCAGCGCCTTGACCAGAGATGCAAGCGCCTACGGATTTGGAATACACGAATATACCTCTGCTCGGAATAACTACAACATCGCCAACGGCATAATTTGAGTCTTTCGTTCCCACATTGTAGATGAAATCCCAAAGACCGTGCTTTTGACCTGCCAAGCCCTGACAGATAATTTGTATTTTGTTATGACCACGAGCCATAAATCACTCCATTTCTATCCGCTTAACCGAACGGATGCGGTGTCGGTTAACAGCCCAGAGTCTGTCTTACCAAATAAGTTAATAATTCAAGTTTTCCTTTACGGATGCTGGCTAATCAAAAATCCCGCCTGCTGGGGGTTATCACAATGACAACCTGTCCAATACAGGTCGATATGCTCCGTAAAGGCCGTATGACAGAACGGATGTCTTTGCACGCTTTTTCTAAAATACCAGTTGCGAACAACCACCGGATACATCACAGACCAGTTAATAGCAACAATCGGGTCTGTGCCATACAGATAGGTCGAGGCAGTGTCAAAAATCTCGTTGTATCTGAACGGAATACCCTTGTAAGTCGTCTCGCCTGCATACTTGCCGAGGTCGTAGCCAATCCTGTCATCCGAATTGCGGGCAATCTTCTCAATATTCTTTATCACGTTGTTGCTGGTGTAATATACCACGCTTCTTGGGCCGTTAGTAACAACACCATTAACACTCTCAACGTTTGGAACAAGCGGAACTTCAAAGCTGGTCTTTCTATTAGCCGTTCCCAATAAATCCAACAAAGAATCATTCAACTCTCCGTTGTGGTCGGCATAATAGGATTTCAATCTTGGGAAAGTTCCTCTTGCAAGGCCACCGGCACTGTAGGTATTACCGTCAAGATAATACGGGTCGTCGCCGGAGAAACTTCCTGTATCATTGTCCGTTCCCAAAGTCAACCAGCCAAAAGGCCCAATCGGAGAAGTAGTATCGGCAGAAGATGCGGGTGCAGACCAAAAGGCGACCTTTATATCATCGGCAGCCTTGCGGTGCATTGCCATACGCTGACTTTTGATGTAATTGTATCTCTGAACTCTATCGCCGCTATTGATGTCAATTTGCGCTTCATCATAGATACACCCTGTTACATAATGTCTGTAATTGCTCGTCAACCTTTGGTCGGTTTCATAAAGATTGAGATTATCTTGGACAAAGAACATTCCGGTATGACCGCCGTTGGCCGAATCCTCAACCTGAATATGTGATTGCCAAGATTGCCCTGAACCTAACTTTTTGAAATTCGGCAAAATCGTATTTGTAACTTCATACGTTCTGTAATTCAATGTCATTGCCAATTTTTGTGGCTCAAAATCGGCGTCTGTCGCATTGAGCAACGTTTCAAATTGAGCAAGCGACATTCCTGAAATTGAAGCTGCCATATTTTACTCCTTTCTCAAATAAGACCGGCAGACCTTTCAGCCTCTTCCATCACGTGTTCGATTCTTTCGGCTTCATCGGTGAATTTTCTTTCGCTTTCGCTAACTTGTCTTGTCGGCTTGTTTGTAAATCTGTGCTTTTGTTTTTCGAGTTTATCGAGAACCCGTTTTTCAGCCTCTTTTGGGCTAACTCGATTTTTATATTCGTCAACCGTAATACTTAACGCCCTTTCAAGAGGAATGCCCCGAAGTTGGGCGGTAACGTTTGCGTGTGCAAAAAGTTCGGAACGTAACATATACTGCCTTTTCGCAAGATTCTCCGTTTTGCCCAAATCGGGAAGCCCACTTTTGTCAAAGAAAGAGTCTATCCGCATATTAAACGCAATGTCTCTTTCCTTCTGAAGCTGGCTTCGCTCATTGCTCAAACCCATCCGTTGCTCATTTAAGACAGAAGCTATCTTATCAATGGCATTTTTTACATCCACGCCGACCATATCAGGGTCGAGATTGAACTTGATTTCTTCTGCCTGCTTTTCCGTCTGCGTTACAGTGGGCTTTGGAGCTTCAGGCTCTTTTTGCACAGGGGCATTTTCCTCATCCAATACTGCACGAATCTCATCAAAAAATTCAGGCATAATTTCTGCCGTCTTTGCTATCTTTTCATCGTCCCAGCCGTAATCACGACAAGCCTCAACCACTTCAGGGTCAATATTTGCAAGTGATTCTGGGATTTCAGCTGACAGCGCTTCTTTTTCAGAAATTTCTTCGATTTCGTTCGTTGCATCTTTTTGGCTCTCGGCCTTTTTTTCGGATAAAATCTTATCCTCTGCCTCTACAAATGCCTGCGGCACTGCTTGAGACTTTACTTCTTCGACCGCAGTCGAATTTTTTTCTTCATCAGCCATTTTATAGTTCCTTTCTGCCTATTTGATACAGCCGTCAAATCAGACATAAATCTTACAACTAATACAAACCCTTTCTCCTGTCAAGTGTTTTTTAATCAAGTTCTATCATTCCCCGCCTTTTCATCCATTTTTTCTTTTCTTTTCTGTTAGTTATCAAAAGGTCGCCTTGTTCATTAAAAACTGCATCCGGCCATAATTTTCTGGCCTCTTCCACTTGGGTAACATTCACACCCATAGCCTTCGAGTATCTCGGATTCTCCTTGACGTTGGTGTTCGACAAAGAGATGAGCTTGCTCATTACGCCGCCACAATCACAAACAACTTTCTTTAGCGGTCTTACTTTGTGTCGAAAAATCTCCTTAATTTTTTTACATTTTTCGCATTGGTATTCGTAAATTGGCATATTAACTTCCGACCAGAACATACTCAAGTTTGCCATTGGCACTATCCGAAACACCTCTGACGCCAGACATAGCTGTCGCATTAGGGTTTATAGGAATCGGATAAGCCTCGCCTTCAGGCAAATAAAGATGCGAATCAATCGCCGCAGGCGTTCCGCTTGTCGCTCCGAGTTTAAAATAAAAATTTCCTGTTATAGCATAAAGCCAGAGGATATAACCCTTGCCTGCTGCAATATCTCCTAAATCGAGATTGAAGGCAGTATTACCGACCACAGGTTGTCCTTTAACAACCTCCACCGGAACAGTGTCAGATGTAAAACTTTTTGACACTTCCGTCTCACTGCCGATTGTCGGAGTGATTTTTATTTTAGTTGCGAGCGTTACTGTTGCTGACATAAATCACCTTTAGCTATTGCTCTTTTTTCCAATGCTTCTTTTTCAGATTCCGATATAATAGTCAAAGTTAGCTTTTTTTTTGATATATTAGTTATTCTAAAAATACTGTCTTTAACAACAACCAATTCGCCAATCTTAAAAATTCCATCATCTTCTTTTTTAAGACTATTTTTTATATCACCTCCAGCAAATTGAGAAAATGCACTTTTTATTTGTTCAGCTTTTTTTTCGCTTATCGGAGTCATATATCCCAATCCAGTATCCATTATTCATATCCTTTCAATTTTATTTCGTAGTTCTTCCCAAACTTGCCATTTGTGATTGCAGGAAGTTGTTCATATTATCGCCCTCATTGCTCCCGAAGCGAGTATCTGCACTTTTCACGCCGCCGACAGGCTGATATGGATTCATCTGCTGATATTGCGGCATATCCGTAAGATACCATCCTTCCGTGTCAATACCAAGATACAAAGAAAGAGTTCTGGTAATTTCCGGTATATTGGGAATCTTGCCCTGCTGTGCAGAAATAGAGGCAGTAGGCATAATCCATCCGGTAAGAAGTTGCCACATTTTTTGAAATCTTTCTTCAGGATTGAGTCTTTGCATAGAGAACATTTCAACATCAAAGCTATAATCGTTAAAATCTCCCTGCTGTTCGAGTTGATTATACGTAACGGATGCCTGACCTATACCAGGCGCTTTTATAGTTGATGATATTTGAAGTGTGGGATTTCTCCACATTTCCCAAGCAAGTTTTTCAACAATTGAGACAGCAAAACTGTGAACTTTTTGACTCATATAATTCAATGTTCTTGAGGCATTGCTCATCAAAATCTGCTCTTGACCAAGTGTTCTGCCTCTTGTTCTATAATCAAGACCTGTTATTCCCGCTTGTTCAGAGAATTGATTTAACGTGAAATTCAAAAAATCCCAAACTTCGGGAGATGGACCCCCAAGTGTTAGCTCTCTGATAGCAGCAGCATTGGTAAAACCATACATTCCGGCATTCTTTGCTGTTCTGGCGGTTTCGGCGTCTTTTTCATTACCAGCCTCATAAGCACCGATTTTTTTAAGGCTTTCAGCACCTTCTCTTGCCTTAACATAAAGCGTATTTATGGCAGTATCCATCTCCATAAGATTGTAAATAGGAGGAATTGGAATTGTCGACGACGATATAAAATTATAGCCAAGCTCGTCATAAGGGCCGTCAGACGGCCCTTCATACGGTATAGTTTTTAGGATTTTCGCAAAGCCTTTGTTCGGGGGAAGAATTGTAATTATTACGCCCTCTTTCGGAAGCCACAAATCTATAAATTCGGAGTATTCTCTTAATTTATTGTAAGGTATCTTTCCGACATTCATTATTTCTTTCGGATGTTCTTCTCCATAGAGCTTAAAATCCGGCTGGAGCTTATCGGCAAACTTCGGATACATCTCCTTTGCCTCATCGGTCGGAAGAAGATACTTATCGCCCTCAAATTCATATTGCGTCCTGTCTTTGGCTGTAATATCGAATATGTAATTATTATCATCCACGACCTCTGCATAAGGTTTGCCGGTTACGGTAAGATAGCCGGAAAGTTTTGCTGTATCCGCCCTTGCAGTGCCGGTCTTGACAATACCTCTGCTAAATAAACTGTTAAAGACCACAGGCAAAAGTGTTCGCTCGACAAATTTCATATCCTTCATCCATTGATTAAGAGCAAGCTGATAGATATAAGCAAAGGGTTTAAGTTTAAGATTTGTTTTTGGCTCAGTGATGTTCTTCGGACTTCCGCCTGCAAGAAACGGAAGCCAAACCGAAACTGTTCTATATATCATATTCAAAGGATGAGGGTCTCTCTTAACGACCTTCTGATAATAGCTCGAAACATAGGCTTTGAGCATTTTATCGTTCTTTTTGTTGACAGAATCTTTCAGCTGTTGACACGCCGAAATAGCCTTGTTCAGTTTTTTTATAAATTCATCTTCCGGTCTTGGTATTCTCATATTAGTAATCCGACAAAATCTTCATTTTATTTTTCTTTTCCTCTTCCTCCTCCTTAATTTTTTTCGTAATCCATTCTCTTGTTCCGACAATCTTTGCCGCAAAAGATTGTGTTGCCTTTGACTGCTCTCTGGCAGCAAGGCAGCATAAGGCGTCGGCAATAACTCTATCTCCGTGTGCAGCCTTTGCGCCGCCGCTGTCCTCCATACAGCTTGACAGAACGATACGGCCATTATCAAAAATATAATCCTGTGCTTCATCCAGAGACTCTGAATCGTGATTTATGAATTTCTGCTCCGACATACCCGTTCTAAAACAAGCAGTAAGAGAGGCATTGTAGTTCATTAAAAGCTCAAGGAGCGTGTTTCTGCTATTTACCCAGCCAATAGTTGCCAAGCGCTGATGAAAACCTTTTTTTTCGGTAGTCGTCCTGTAAACAAATCCATAGCCAATCTCCCTTATTCTTTTTGAAAATACTTGTCCAATTCCATTAGCCTCAAAATTCAAATACGGCATACCAGACACACCGCCGACCCACTTGCCTATAGCAAAGACAATTTCTGCAAACTGCTCCGGCAGAGTATGTGAATCGCACCAAGAGCCGACTTTCCTTCTTTCATCAACATCAAAGACCGAGCAGGTCGAATTGCTTCTTCCCTGACCAAGCGAAATATCACAGCCGATAACGTAGTTATGATTTTGCGGAGGTCTGGTTCCGCAGATTTCTCCCCACCACTTAAATTTCCCTCTACCCCCTAAAAATTTGACCTTTGAAATATTATCGCCGCTAATCTCAAAGATAATATTTCCCTCTGTGGGCTTTTTTCCGTGTTCATCTTTCATCCTTTGCAATATCATTGGAGTAAACACCGAGTCGCCTGCGCCAATTTCATTGCCGTCAAGGTTAGTCGCCGTATCGAGCGGGTCTCTGGTAATCTCCTCATTGTCATACCACGGACTTCGCCATTTCGGTTTGTCGGCAACGCCGCCATCAGCAATAAAGGATATTTTCAACTGTGGATATTTATAGACAATCTCTGTTTCAAGGTCGGAATATTTTATCTTTTCACCTTTTTGGTATTTATTGAAAACCTCTGGCGCAAGTTCTTTATAATAATCAATGTCCTCTATGACTACCTCGTTTATATCCGGCGACCAGTAAAGACCTCTTGCCTTGTAAGGATGAAGCCACCAACCCAAAAACTTCGCATTAACGCCTCTTGAACGACCTATCACGCTGAAAGGATGATTCCTGTATTCGGATGTTCCCAGAAAGATTCGACAGGCAGCAGTATCAGATAACGACCTGTCCATAGACTTTGCATCATCAAACTTAACGGCTTGAAACTCATCCGAGAAAGACCACGTTCTTCGACCGCCTCTGCTGACGTTCTCCACTGTCGCCTCGCCGTCTATAACGTTGCCGTTCCATTTATTTTCAAGATGTCTTTCGGAGCGAAAATATTCCGGCATAATCCATTCCGGCATTTTTTCGAGCAAAAAGTCCAACTTCCAGAAAAGAGTATCTGGATTTCCTTTTTTATCGACAATTTCCTCTTTTCGGCTCGTTATAAGACCTATGACTTCCGGCGTAAAAAGCCAAAGATTCAAAGCACAGCCGAGAATAAGCCAAGTCATTCCAATCTCCCTCGATTTTCTCCTCTGAACTTTGCCCCCGTTGAGCATAAACCAATTTATTTGGTCTATTTCCTCATCCTGCCAATCCCAAGTTATGAAGGGTATGATTCCGTTGGGCTCGATGTTCTTTTTCGGCTGAAAAGTCCAGAACATCGTCTTAAAGGTTATCTGCGGTTTCAAGCGGCACATCTCCACAAAGTTGTTGCGAGTCTGCCTGTCCGTTGTCGCCAGATACGGGTGCAGAGCCTTCCTGAACAAGATGTTCTCCAGTGGTTCTAACGGGATACTTTTCAAGAACGCCTCTGGCGATAGCAATAATCTTTTTTCTATCTCGTATTCCTGGGTCGTCATCATACGTTTGGCCTTTTCTTGTAACCAATTCACGGCTGATTTTCCACAATTCGGGGAATTTGTTCGTCAAATAAAATATCAACAATTCCGGACTACCAAGATTTTGTTTTTTGTGAACTTTCTTTTTCGTTCTTCTCCACACTTTCCCTTTTTGCTCTTTTTCAAAAAATATCTCCTCTTCGGTATATTTATAGCCGACAGCACGAAGCAAAACCTCACTTGCAAGCCTTGCCTGAAGTTGTGCGAGAGCATCCTGATAACATTTTTCAGCTTGCCTGCCGTCTAATTGAAACTGCTTATTGTTACATCCGAATATTTTATTTATCGCCGCAGGCGGTATTCCAAGAGCGAATAATTTCTTATAGCCTTCATAAAAACAACCTTTGTAAAATTGAAGAGTCTCTTCGGGATTTTTGTCCTCGGCACTTAAAAAGTGAGATTTTTTCATTGAACGAGGAATAATGTCTATCTTTTTTAATCCCTGTTCGGTTGATAGAAATTTGCTTTTTTTTATTGCTTTTTTCCGATTTTTATAATAAGTATTGAGACAATCCTTGCACCAATGACAGATTCCGTCCCTTCTTCTTTTGTCAGTATAAAATTGGTCTGTGGCCTTTTCCTGCTTGCATCTTCCACATATTTTAGTCGCCGGAGTCGGCGGAAATTCGGCTGGTTTTGTCAAGGTTTCTTCCATATCTCTACGTTCTATAAAGAATATCTATAATGTCCCCGTTTGTTGCAGAGTAAAAATACAGTTTTGCCACATCGTCTATGGGAACTTCAAAAGGAGACGACGCTTCCGGCACCTCAATGCCTGCTGTTGCTGAAGCAGCAGCATCTATATTCACTCTCACCGGCCCAGTATTTGTAGCGGGCAAAGATACCCAACACATTCTACAGGGCAGCGAAGTTCCACCATTTCCCTGACCTACGGTTGCGGCAATAGTTACTCTTACACTTCCACCGGAAATCGAATTAACACTAATCTTTGCATTTGACATTTGTCCTGCTGTCGCCATTTTTATCTCCTTTTTCTTGCACCAGCGACATCTTCAGCCATTCGCCAATGTGCCTTCTTTACTGCAACATTTCTACCCAATTTTTTCATTGCTATTGCATAACAACTTGACATAGGCAAATCAGGATTATCCCTTTTTATCGACGTAGCTACATCGTGAAATTCATAAGTGTGAATCCCTTTGCCATCAGGCGATGCAACGCCTTTTCGCCTGTAAAGCTCTTTTATATTCGCTGTCATCTTTTTAATCCTGTGCAGTTTTTCTGCCTGCGGCCAAAGCGCCTTTGAAACCAAATACAGCCCGCTTTTTAGCCAAAGAACCAAATTTCCCAGCAAGCGCCGCACGTTTTTTGCTTTCGGGAATCGGTTCTCCTTCAGGAACTCCTAATTGACGATGAAGTGAGCCTTTCTTGAACGTGATGGGTTTTTTGCCAGGCGCACTCATAGTAACTATTTCCGAGCGCTTGCCTTTGGCATATCTTCGCATAGCTTCTTCTACTATCGCTTTTGGCATTATATATCCCTTAAAACCGCTATAATCATCATACGGACTAAATACTATATGAATGATACAAATGTCAAGAAAATTTAGAAAATATTTGTTAGATGAGGAAAAAAGGTGAAAAAAAGGCCTTCGACATTTATTACGGCTTGTCCGCCTGTGGCGGGTTAGCGATAGCCAATAATATATCGGCGTGGCAAGGTTCGGAAGGTTTGCAAAAGCAACAAAGGTTTTTGCCCCTTAATGATTTTATGGCTTTATAATGTTGAGGATAATCGAGTGGATTTAACAAAACTTCCCTGATTCCTTTTTCATAAAGTTTTAAGATACGTTCTCTTGTCAAAATTTCACCGCTATTGGTTTTGTCTCCAACCTTATAAGCATTTCCGAATATAGTAGGTCGACCGACATAAACGATTGGCAATCCATTTGGCGAAATTAATTTAAAACCTTTTTGTCGTTTACGTTGAAGTCGGACGGGCGTGATAGATTGTATTCGTTTGGTCTTCATTCTTGTTCGCCTATGGCTTATTATTTAAAATAATTCATTTTTAAGGCAGTGCGGGCTAATAAATAATCTTTCCTTGAACCGATTCTTTTTTCCTGCCGTATTGATTCGGCCAAGATTATTATAACCACCTTTTGCCTTCCAATGAACAACTTTCCATCCGTTTGCGATAAGTTTATGGTATTCGTCTTCGTATCCGCAAACTACAATTCTGTAATCGGGATTATCTCCTCTTTTTAACGTCCATTCTTCGACCGCTTTAGCGACCTCTAAATCTTCGCAATGATAAATATCTTTATCACGGTGGCTTGTCGCATAAGGCGGGTCGAAGAACATACCGACCGGCCTGTTGTTTGATTGCCAGTTGCCGCCGCAAACTCTTGTCCAGTCACCGCAAACGACTTTTACCTCCCGAAGTCTCTCGGACAATTCCTGAAGCCATATATAAACATTATTATCTTTTTGAGAATTTATTCCTTGATTGTCGGTTAAATGAGGTCTTTGTGTTGGGCGAGTAAGGCCGCTGCCTATCCAGCAGGATGCGCACCATATCCAATATCCGGCCATTTTAGGGTCAAACCATTCGGGGTCGTTGCAAAGATTTTTAAGCATTGATTTTTCGTTTTCAATAAGGACTTTTTTTCTTGCGATGAGGTCGCAGTGATTTATCGGCCAATCACACCACTTTGCTACCTCATTCGGCGCAAATTGTATAGCCCTCCAAACATTGCATACGAATCCGTCTTTATCGCAAACAATTTCATAAATCTTGTTTAATTTTGTTTGTGGTCGTTTAAGCAGCACTGCTCCGCTTCCGAAAAAAGGCTCGATATATTGTTTGACATCGCCGAGAAATTCCCAGACCTTATCGGCGATTGAACCTTTTCCTCCGAAATATGGAAATGGCGCTTTCATTTTTTTCGTTCCGTTATATCGTTATACTGTTTCACTGTTTCACTCTTCAAACAGTCCTTTCTGTCCCGCCCTTCTTTCTTTATGGGGCACTGCCGTTTTTAATTCTTTTTGTAATGCTTCTATCCTTTCCTCTGAAATTAGGCAGTAATCCGGCTCTTTTTCTATCCCAATATATTTCCGACCTAACATTTTACAGGCTGCCCCGGTTGTTCCGCTTCCCATAAACGGGTCTAATACTATATCGCCTTCTTTAGCCACTAATCTAACAAGCCAAGACATAAGGTGGACTGGTTTGACAGTGGGGTGGTGGTTTTTTGTTGGCTTTAATTGTGGCTTGTCATCGCCATTTCTTTTATCGTTTCCACCCTCTAAACTTCCACCAAGTCTGTCTTCCAACCCCTCACACCCCTTATTTCTTTCAGTCTTACTTGCCTTTGGGAATTGCAGGAGTCCGTGTTTTTCTGCCCAGACATCTATATCAAAGTAGCGGGAT
>Ga0172364_10003862_pt1 | contig 11977 bp, 3 predicted proteins | sample LakKivSesite10cm_FD_114545 | JGI IMG/M metagenome (GOLD analysis project Ga0172364, IMG submission 114545) | Sediment microbial communities from Lake Kivu, Rwanda - Sediment site 10cm | ecosystem: Environmental > Aquatic > Freshwater > Lake > Sediment | place: Rwanda: Western Province, Lake Kivu... | reverse complement strand
GGCCGTCGGTGACGACCTGCCTCCGGCAGGCAGGCCGTGCCGTCGTGGGCCTCCCTGGTTGCCGAGACGCTGCCCCAGCCGCCTCCCCGCCGAAGCCTTCCGTAGCCCGCCGTAGCCTTGGCGAAGGAGGGGCGCAGGCGGGTCGAACTCGAAGGCGACTTCGCTGAGCGGGACCTGCCTGCGGCAGGCAGGCGTGGAGACGGAGCCATGGACCTGCCGACCGGCAGCCAGGCTGGAACGAGGCACCGGCGAGGCGCCGGCAGACAGGCGAAAACCGCCGGCAACGGCTACTGCCCGCTCCTGCCGCCGCCGCGCCACGTCTCGACTCTACCAAGACCCCGTTTGGGGCGTCCGCGGGTTAGAGGTTTATGGATCAGCACGACGGGCCGGGAGTCGCCGGCGCGCCGCGCCGGCGCGGTATGCAGAGAAGGTAGGCCGAGTGATGCCACATACGTCGCAAACGAGCCGGGCTCGCGCATTGGCGTGTCTGGTGGTGGTCGCGTTCGCCGCGTTCGCCGCGGCCGAACCGCCGGACGCCGAGGTCGCAGCGATCCAGCGGCAGGTTGCCGCCCTGCGCCATGTGCGCGACGGCCTCATGAAGGAACTGCGAGGCAGGCCGCCGGCCGCTGAACCGCCCGTGACGGTACAGATGGTGTTCCCGAAGCTTCTGGCCCTCCATGGCGGACAGGACCTGACGATCACCTTGCGGCGAAGCGGCGGCACCTGGGTCTGGGCTGCCGGGCGGGCCAATGCCGCCGACATTGTTGACGCTTCCGGTCTGGCGCTGCGAAATGTGAACGGTCAGCGCCGCCTGGCCGGCGGGCTTCGGGTCAGGCTGGCGCCGGACAGCTCCGGCAAGCCGGCGCTCAGCGAGGACGCGAACGTTGCCGTCGTCGTGGACGCCGCCATCGCGGGCAATGAACTGGTCGGGACGTTCCGCACGGACGGGCACCGGCCGGTCCCCGTGATTCCGCGGTTCGACTACACCAGCAGCGACGGGGGCGGCCTGTCCGTCGAGCAGACGGTCGTGTCGGCCGGCGAAGGCCCGCTCGGCGGGCGCGAGGTCGGGGCGGCGTGGAGGTCGGACCTCACGCCGCTTCCTGAGGAAGACATCATCAGGGACTCGGTGGAGGCGATCATCAAGCGAGCGCAGGGGCATCACTTGAACGCTTGTGAGCTGTACCGGCAGATTCACGCCTGCGCGCTTGCCCTGGAGCGGAACGTGGACGTGGGACATGCCCTGGCGCTTACTCCCGAATACAGGCCCGTGTGGCCCGTGCCCGCGGCGCCGGCGGCGACGGGAAGCCCACGAACGCCCGCCCTCGGTGACGTCGACGTCATCGACCGGAGTCTGGACGGCCTTCCCGATTCCCGGCTCACGGGCAAGCCGTCACCGCAGGAGGAGAAAGCGGTTCGCAAGGAGCTGGCTCTGACCCTTGGCCGGATTCGCGCCCATGCGGAGACGCTGCGCGGACTAGCGGAGCGGTACCGGCCCGGATCGATTGCCGGGAAGATCGCCAACGGCCTGGACACATGTTCCGATCTTGAGTTCGGGCCGTGGTTCGGCGAGGAGCCGCTGCCCGGCGATGACACGCGACCCAACGTGCTGCCCGACGAGATGCCGGCGGACGGCCCCCAAGAGTGGCGGCGGGTAGAGGGATGGCGGGTCCTCGGCCCGTTCCCGGCGCTGTACCGGGGCATGGACCTGGCCACGCTGCCGGAAGTGGTCCCCGCCTTCGACGGCGGGTTCGTGCCGCCCCGTTCACTGGTCGGCGACGGGGCCGGCGAAAGAGACCAGAGCGACGGCGGAGCGGTGCTGCCGGAAAGCGAGGACCCCGATAGGAAGCCGACGACCGCAGCGGCCGGACATCGGTTCCGGCCCGTCCGTGCCGGCAAGTCGTCGAGGACCGCCTATCCGCCCACGTCGTTCTATGGCGAGGCGGAGGTTACGTCGCCCGCGGACCGCGAAGTCTGGATCGGCGTGCAGGCCGGAAACAGCGGGGCCATGTGGGCCAACAACGAACTGGTCTGGGTCGCCCCGCCGCCGACGTCGTTGTGCGGCCTCGAATATGCGTACCGGTTCCCCATCCGCCTGCGGAAGGGAGCCAACCGCCTCATGCTGCGGGTGGACGGCCACGGCGGCGACGTGTGCGTCCGCGTTTGCGTAAGGGGCCGGCCCCGGACGGCTGAGGAGGCGGCCCGACAGGGCACGACACGGCAGACCGCGTATGCCAGGCTGGCCTCGGCAACGGACGGGGTCCGCGGCTGGCGCGGCAACTGGTCGGGGACCTACCACGACGCCAGGCCCCCGCTGGCGTGGGACACGGAACGTAAGATCAACGTGCTGTGGGAAACGCCCCTGGGCCTGTCACATGCCACGCCGGTGATCGTCGGCGAGAAGCTGTTCGTGCTCGAGGATCCCGCGACCCTCACGTGCATCGACAAGAACACGGGGGCGGTGCTCTGGCGGCAGGAGGCGGATATCGCGGAGCTGCTGCCCCACGATGCCAGGGAGAAGGTCCTGGCCATGCGCTTGGCCATGCGGAAGGCGACGGAACGATGGAACAGTCTCGGCAAGACGCCGGAGGAGCGGCGCAAGGCGCTGATCGACCAGGGCATGACCGGGGAAGAGGCGGACGCCGCCCTCAAGGAACTGTCGGAGGCGATGAGGCAGAGGAAGGCCATCCAGAAGGAGGAGGGCGTCCTTGGCCCCGCATGGGGCGACTGGACGGGACATACCTTCTCCACGCCGGTGACCGATGGCAAGCACATCTGGTTCAAGTCCAACACCGGCGTGATCGCCTGCTACGATCTTGCCGGCAAGCGACTCTGGATGACGCGGCACGACGGCACCACGGGAACCAGCGCGCACATACCCTCGCCGGTGCTCTGCGGCGGAAAGCTCATCGTCATGCTCGGCAAGTCCGACCTCGCCTCCCCGGCCGACTACACGCGGGCCGACTCGGTGCTCCGGGCGTACGACGCGGAAACGGGCAAGTTCCTCTGGAAGGCGGACACGGCCGTGGGCGTGATCGCCGAGGTCACCGGCACGCCCCTGCCGATGCGGCTGACCAACGGCAGGGAAGCGATGGACGTGGTGGTCACGGCGGACGGCAGCGTCGTCCGCGTGGACGACGGGAAGATCCTGCGGATGCACCTGGGCACGCGGGAACGATTCGGATCGCCCACGTTGATCGGGGCCGGCCGCGTGTGCATCACCGGCGGCGATCGCAGCCAGGCGTTCAAGAGCTGCTACGAGCTGATCATGGAGGACCGCGATCACGTGGGCGCCCGGCTCCTCTGGCAGACGCGCCATCCCGGCACGCTCTACGATTCCGGCGACTACCAGCTCGCGCATGGCGGGCTGATCTCGTCATTCGGCTCGCGCCTCGACGTTGTGGATGCCGAAACCGGCGCGGTTGTTTACAGGTCGGCGGGCATATTCTGGCGAAGGCCCGGGCGCTGCTATTCCCCACTGGCGCTGGCCGGAAGGCATCTCTATGTCGCCGACCTGGGCAACTGGTTCGGCATGAAGAAATCGTCGTTCCACGGCGGCGCGTTGTCGGTGCTGACCGCCGGTCGCCACCCCGTGGTCCTGGCCCGCAATCGGATCGGGCGATTCTCCGCCGCGCCGGCCTTCGACCAGGACCGGATATACCTTCGGCAGTGGTATTCGCTTCTGTGCGTGGGGACCACCGGCAAGGAGGGATCGCTCTTCGAGGCCGAAACCGTGGCAAAGGAGGTGATGGCCACCATCTTCCCGGGCCGCCCCGGCACGGATGCACCAATGCCCGTGGAGGGCGGAAAGGGCGGCGCGAAGGGCCGGCTCCTGGCCACCCGCATGCCCGACGCCTGGGTGATGGTCGGCCCTGTGGCCCCGGCGCAGGCGGAGGCCGTCCGGTCGCACCTGCGCGGCTGCGACCTCGGGGCGATCGCCGCAACCGACACTCGCGGGCAAACCACGCTCAACGGCGTGGCCTGCCGGCTGGAGCCCATCCGGCACCACTATTCCGCCGAGGAGGAATACGGGATCAGGAGTCACATCGTCTCGAAGGTCGGCCGGGAGTTCCTCGAGCGCGAGGAGCGCGTCAAGGCCGAAGGCGAACCCGGCGCCTGGACCGAGAGCGTAATCATGGGCGAATCGGGCTTCCCGGGCTCGGTCATCGTGCTGCGGGGAGGTGCGCTGCCCGCCGGCAGCACGGCCTGGCTGGTGACGGCGGTACAGAACGGCCGACGCCGGGTGATGCGGCTCGACCTGGACGCGCCCGCCGCTCGCGCCTGGGTGGCGGGCCGGGAAGTCCGGCATGGGCAGTTGCTCGACTTGCCGGCCGGCACGATTGCGATCCTCGCCGAGGTGCGGGGAGACGCGAAAGCAGCCGACGTCAGGCTGGCGCCGCGGTTTTGGCCGTCGTACGGCGGCAGGCAAGACCTGGCCGACTGGCTGGCCGGCATGGAACAGCGGCGGCCCTACCTTGAGAACGCCATCAAACTGTGTCCCGAGAGCGACGTGACCCGCAAGGCGAAGGGCCTGCTGCGCGAGGCAGCCGCCAACTGAGGATGGCGGAGCACCATCGCGGGGGCATCGCGACGGTGCGGGAAGCAGGTTGGGGTATCCGGGTCGAGTATTTCCTGTCAGTTATCAGTGCGACGCGGATGGCAGATTGCGGGAAATGCCGCTACAATGCCCGCGAAGGAGCGCATACGGCGACCCATGCCGTTGGCGGGCCTGATAGTTCTGTTGTCGGCGGAGGCGGCCTTGGCCGCGCCGGCCACGTCGCCGGTCGCCAGTGACGCCAATCTGCCGAAGGGCGCGATCGCGCGGCTTGGGGAGAGCCGCTTCTTCGCCGACGTGGCCCCCAGGGCCGTCGCGTTCTCGCGCGATGGGACGATCCTCGCCTCGGCCGTGCCTGGCGGCACGTCCGTCGTCCACCTGTGGGAAGTCGCCACGGGCAGGCCGGCGAGAACGCTTGTCCTGCCCAAGGGCCGTAAGACGCAGAACATCCACATGGCATTCCTCGGGGGCGGTGAACTGGCCGTGGCCGACGGCGGCGGGACGGTGCTGCTGTTCGACATGGCCGGCCAGATGGTGCGGCAGGTGGAGTTCACGACGGGCCAGGTGCTGGAGACGGTGTTCTCGACCGACGGCAGGCACCTGGCCTATCGGCAGCGCGAGGCGAAGACGAACATCGAGAAGGCGGCCGTCGTGGAGCTGGCATCCGGCAAGCAGTTGACGGAGTTGGCGGGCGTCGTGGCCGTGCTGGGCGTGCGAGGCGAGGGCGAAATGGTTTGCGTGCGCGGCGACGCCCGCACCGGGCGATGCGAGGTCGTGCTGCATTCGGCGGCCCGGGCGGCGCCGCCGCCCGAATCGCCGGGCAGGGCCAAGCCGAAGCCCAAGGCCCCCAAGCCCGCGCCGACGGCCCCGCCGCCTCCGCCCCCGGCGCCCGCGATCAAGCTGGACGTGCCCATCATGGCGGGCATGAAGGTGAACGCGGCCGTGTCGGCCGACGGCAACGCGGTGGTGATCGAGCCGCAGGGGATGTCGGCGACGCTGGTGTGGCTGGACGGCGGGCGAAGGATCCTGCTGGGGGAGGGCCGCGGCTCCGGCGGGTGGACGTTTTCGCCGGACGGCGCCATGTTGGTCGGCGCGGCCTCACGCGGGCGGCTGACGGTGTGGGACACCAGGACGGGCAAGCCCCTTGCGACGCCCTCGCTGCGGACGGGCGCGGCGTGTGCGGGCTTCTCGCCCGACGGCAGACTGCTGGCCGTCGCGAACAGCACCGGCGGCATTCGGCTGTGGGACTTCGCGGCCAGGCGGTTCCGCCCGGCGGGCACGGGACACGCCGACGGCGTGACGGCACTTGCGTTGTCGCTCGACGGGCGGACGGTGGCTACGGGCGGCCGCGACGGCGTTGCCCGCGTCTGGCCGGCGGAGGGCGGCGAGCCGCGGGCGATGGGGGAGCCGGGCGACGCGGTGGCGGCCTTGGCGTTCTTGCCGCGGGGCGAACTGGCGGCGGCACGCGAGCCGGGCACGCTGGAGTTGTGGGACACGCTGGCGGCACGCCGCTTGTGGGTGGACGCGAACACCGGCATGGGCTCGCCAGTGCTCGCTTTCGACGCCAACGGCCTGCGGTTGCGGGGAGCCGACACGGCCGGCAAGTACGGCGTGTGGGACGCGGCAAGCGGCAAACGCGTCGAAACGCTGCGGGCGGCGGCGTTCGGCGGCCGGCCGGCGTTCATTCCCGGCGCGGACAAGCTCTGCTGGGCGTCGCGCGACGCGCTGAACGTGTTGGATGTCAAGCGCGGTACGAAGTTCAGCATGGGGGACACCGCGGGGCCAAAGCGCCAACTGGGGTCGAGCCTGAACGTCGGTCCCTGGTGCGACGTGGCGGCCACGACCCGGGGCGGGACGGCCGTGGTGCTGTGCGACCTGCATTCGGGCAAGACGTTCGATCTGCGTCTTTCCCAGGGCGGACCGTCGCCGGGGTGGGGCGCGGCGATGTTCTCGCCGGATGAGCGGATTGTGGCGGCCGTGGGGGGGCGGGGCGCCGTCGATTTCATCGCGGTGCCGACGGGCGAACTGATAGGGCAGGTTTCGCATGGGACGGGGGTGCTGTGCGCGTGCTGGTCGAGCGACGGCAAGCGGTTCGTGACGGGCGGGGTGGACGGCACGGCGCTGGTGTGGGAAGTGCCCGGGTCGGCCAGCGAGCCGTCGCCGGCGGCGGTGACGACGCGGCCGGCGGACGGGGCGGACCTGACGGCGATGTGGGATGACCTGGCCGGCGACGACGCTGGCAAGGCCTTCCGGGCCGTGCTGGGCCTTGCCGCCGGGGGCGACCGGGCGGTGGAACTGGTTCGCGGGAACGCGAAGGTCCCTGGCGCGGGCTGGGCGGACGACATCCGGCGGCTGGTGGCGGGGCTGTCGGCTGACACATACAACCAGCGGCAGAAATCGCACGAGGAGCTGCGGAAGCTTGGGCCGAACGCCCTGGCGTCGCTGGAGGAGGCGCTGCGGAAGCCGCAATCGCTGGAGGCCCGCGTGCGCCTGGAGGGGATCGTGGAGGCCCTGAGGAAGTCGGGCGAGGCGTCGGGCGAGGAATTGCGTTCGCTGCGCGCGGTGTCGGTCCTGGAGCGTGCCGGCGGCCCCGCCGCCGAGACCGTGTTGCGCTCCCTCGCCGCCGGCGTGGACGGCCTGCGCGTCACCGACGCCGCCAAGGCGGCCCTTGCGCGAATGAAGACGAAGTAGGCAAGTGCGATGCCCCGGCAAGGGTGCCGTCGTTCGCCTTGTAGCAGCCCATCCGATTGCCCAGCCTGCTCTTCGGCGTCCGACGGCGGCCCGGCGCTCTCCCGACGGACCAGATCTTCTTCTATGCACTCTGGATCCCGAAGTCCTGCGCGAAGGTTCGGTAGTTCGGTCGTGACATTGCGATTGTTCTCATGGTGGGTCGTGATGATGAAACTGTCGCTCCATTCAGGCCACCTCCGGTGTTCAACAATACTGCGTGGACGGAATGGTCGATGGCCGGGCGTTGAGCGTTCGGGTGCCATGCGCACGTCAGGAAGGTCTTCTGACGAGCCAGGCACAGGCTGGCCGGGATGTTTGCCGTATGGAGGCCGGACAGGATGAGCGTCTCCGACTTGATGGCCGCGGCGTGGAGCGTGCCGGTCATCGGCGTGCTGCTGCCGCTGGTCGCGGCAGCACCGCGGGCGACAGGCGCAGCGGCGCCCCAGGCGGCCTCTCCGCTTGCGCCCGAAACGCTGGAGCGGCAACTGGATGAGGAATGGCGGCGGCAGCGCCAGGACCTGGAGCAGCAGATCAGGGCCCTGACCGGGCCGTCCGCCAGGCCGAATGGCGTGCCGACGGCCCCGCCGCAGACGCCGGCGGACCTGCTGCATGAGTCCGAGGTGGAGTTGGGGTCCTGGTACGTTGTCGGGCCATTCGGCAACGAGTCCGGGCGCGGCCCGGAACGTGCCCTGCCGCCGGAAGAGAGCTTCGATTCCGCCGCCGTCTATAGGGGCCTCAAGGGGCTGGTGACATGGCAAAACGCGCGGTGGGCTGCCCAGGACGGCCGAAACTTCGCGCTGGCCCCGTTCGTGGGCGACCTCAAGGAACCGTTCACCGCATACATGCGCCGAACCGTGGAGTCGCGCAGGGCGGGGGTGCTGCGGGGGTCGATCCGCACGAGCGCGGCCGTCGCAGTGTGGCTCAACGGTGCAAAGGTGCTGGCGAAACCCGCCCCCGCCGGCAGGCACCCCGGTCAGGAGGGCCTGCGTCTGGAGTTGAAGGCCGGGCGCAATGCGCTGTTGATCAAGTCCTCTCAGGGGGCGGGCGGGTGGCGGTTCGCGTTCGACTTTGACTGGCCCGGCGCGCCGCACCGCTCGCGGGCGCCGTCACCGGCCGAGCTGCGGGAACGGGCTCGGCCGTTTCGTCCGGATGCGGCGGTCGCCCCCGGGGACCGAGACGCGGCCGATGTGGTCCTTCGGCGGACGGCGGCGATGCTTGCCGACTTGGCCGGGCACCTGGAGCCAGCGAGGGCCGCCGACTTCGCCGCCAGGCTGGACCGGCTGAAGACGCGATCCGAGCAGGCGGGGCCGGCCAACGGAGAACTCCGGGCCGGTCTTTACAGGGACGCCTGCCGGCTCCGGCGCGCCATCGCCCTGTCCAACCCGCTGCTGGACTTCGCGGCGCTGCTGTTCATCAAGCGGCACCCGTCGCGGGGCAACCACATGTGCTTCCAATACTACGGCCGCAACGCCGTGCCGGGAGGCGGGCTTTACGTGCTGGCTGACCCCTTCGGCCATTCGCCGAAGCTCCGCAACGTGCTGTCGGGCGCGCTGGTCGCCGGCGGACGGCTCAAGGGACAAAGCCTTCAAGGCGGCTGCTTACTCTCGCCGGAACTGTCCTATGACGGCAGGACCATCCTGTTCGCTCACACCGAGTGCATGGGTACCGATTGGGGACCGGAAAGCTGCTTCCACATCTTCCGGGTCGGGATTGACGGCCGAGGACTGACGCAGATTACCGACGGCCCGTGGAACGACCTCCATCCCTGCTTCCTGCCCGACGGGCGGATATGCTTCATCTCGGAGCGGCGCGGCGGCTTCGGCCGCTGCTTCGCGCCGCACACGCCGACGTACACGCTCCACGCGATGAACGCCGACGGCGGCGATATCAAGGCCCTGAGCTGGCACGAGACCAATGAGTGGCACCCGAGCGTGAACCACGACGGTATGATCGTTTACACCCGATGGGATTACGTTGACCGGGACACAAACGTCGCCCATCACCCGTGGACGACGTCTCCGGATGGTCGCGACGCCCGCGCGATGCACGGGAACTTCCCCGTGGCGCCGTACGGACGGCAGGCGCGTCCGTGGATGGAGATGAATGTCAGGGCGATCCCAGGCTCGCGGAGGTACGTCGCCACCGCGGCGCCCCACCACGGACAGGCGTTCGGCTCGCTGGTGGTTGTGGACCCGGACGTTGAGGACGACGACCTCGCCACACCCGTGCGCCGCCTTACGCCCGACGTGCCTTTCCCGGAGGCCGAGGGGCCCCGCGACCTGCGTTCCCCCTGGAGCTACGCCACGGCCTGGCCCCTGAGTGAGGACTACTACCTCTGCGCCTACTCGCCTTCGCGCGATGCGCCTGCGGGGATCTACCTGCTCGACAGCTTCGGCAACCGCGAACTCATCTACCGCGACGACGAGATCGGCTGCCGCAGCCCGATCCCGGTGCGGGCCCGCAGGCCACCGCCGGTCCTGACCGCGCCGGCCACCGCGGCGGATGCCCCCCGTGCCGACGGCACCGTCGCCTGCGTAAACGTCTATGACTCCCTCTCGCCCTGGCCATCGGGCACGAAGATCGCCTCGCTGCGGATCGTGGAGGTGTTTGCGAAGTCCACGGCCTGGGCCGACGACCCGAAGATCAGCATGGGCAGGCAGGCCTCGGCCAGGGGCGTGCTGGGCACGGTGCCCGTGGAGAGCGACGGCAGCGCCCACTTCACCATCCCACCGGGCAGGCCGGTCTACTTTCAGGCATTGGACGAGCGCGGGCTGGCCGTGCAGTCGATGCGGTCGGTGACGTATGTCCAGCCCGGCCAGCGTCTTGTGTGCCAGGGCTGCCACGAGCGGCGGCAGAGCGCGCCCGCGCCGCCGAAGTCCGCCCCCCTCGCGATGCGCCGGCCGCCCTCCGCGATCGCCCCGGAAGTCGATGGGGCTTACCCTGTCTGCTACCCTAGGCTGGTCCAGCCGGTGCTTGACCGCCGGTGCGTGGCGTGCCACAGCAGGCAGGCCTCCGCGCCCAACCTGTCCGCCGAGGTCGTGGACGAGACCGGGCGGCCAGCCGACGAGGGCTGGAGCCGTTCCTACCGCCAACTGGCGCCTCGCGGGTTCTGGTTCCACAGCATCATCGGCAGGTTCGTCGATCCGCTCCACGGCGGCTCGCGCTCCACGCCGGGGGAGTTCGGGGCCAGGGCGTCGCTGCTGTTCCGCATGCTCGACGCCGGACACAACGGCCTGAAACTGCCGCCGGAGGACATGCACCGCATTGCCCTCTGGCTGGACACCAACTGCGTCTTCTACGGGGCGTATCATCACGCGAGCAGGCAGGAACGGGGCGAACGGGTGTTGCCCATACTGGAGCGCTACTGCCCGCCGTCCGGCCAGCCGCGTCCGCCCCCGGCGGTCCAGCCCGCCTCTACCCGGCCGGCGACTGGATTCCGCACCGTGGAGTTAAAGCTGGCCCCCGGCGTTACCATGGCCCTGGTGGCGCTGCCGAAGGGCTCGTTCATGCTCGGCACGAACCATCAGGAGCCGCTGTTCCGCACCAACGAGGCCGGGCGGCGGGAGGCGACGGTCGAAGCGCCTTTCTGCATCGGGGTGCAGGAGGTCACACAGGAACAGTACCATGCGGTGTGCGGGCGGAACCCCAGCCGCTTTCAGGCCACCGGCAGGCCGGTGGAGAACGTCTCGTGGGACGAGGCCGTGGACTTCTGCCGCCGGGCCTCGGCCAGGACGGGGCTTACGGTGCGGCTGCCGACGGAAGTCGAGTGGGAGTACGCCTGCCGCGCCGGCACGACGTCACGGTTCTCCTTCGGCGACGACGAGGCGGCACTGCCCGCCTTCGCCTGGTACGGCGCCGCCGCCGGCGGCCCCCAGCCCGCGGGGCGGAAGGCGCCCAATCCCTGGGGGCTTTTCGACGTGCACGGCAACGTGATGGAGTGGTGCTCGAACGAGTATATCGGTTCGCACGCTGCGGTCGCGGCACCCCCCGGCGCTCGGCCAGCGACGACCACCTACCGCGTGGTCCGCGGCGGATCGTGGTTTGATCAACCCTCGGAATGTCGCTCGGCGTGCCGGCGGGGCATAGTGCCGACGTACCGCTCGAGCCTGCTGGGCTTCCGGGTCGTCTCCGAACCGGCGGCCCTCCGGTCTCAGGCGGCGGCTACGACGCGGAGCGGAACATACCGGGCGGAGAACGGAGCCCGGAACACGGAGCCGTAGCCGGCAGCCGGTGGCCCGTAGCCGGGCGGGAAACGGCCGATCACGATTCCCGCAAGGGATCCCCAAGGGACACGAGCACTATCACGCGGGCGGGGCCGGAGCTGGCTGGCGGTTGGGAGCTGGCCGCTGGCGGCTGGTGGCTTTAACAATGTGAAAGGCGACTTTAACAATGTTAAAAAGCCGCCGAGCGGCCGGTGAAATCGAGATTTCCGGGGCGATCTCCGGCAGGGGGTCTCCAGACCCGTCCGAGGGGGCGTTCGAGGCTCCTGCGCCGAAAAAACGGTAGTAAGCTATGGGATTTCAGGCGCCGGCCGGGCGAGGTCGATGGCAAAGGCACCCCAAAGGCGGCGTACGTTCCCCCGGCCGCGCCGATTATTCCGATTTTCGGCCTGGTTCAAACGTGAGTAACACGTTTGGCCCTGGCAGTAACCGGTCGCCAGTAGCCCGTAGCCGGTTGCACTTGGCGGCAATGGAG
>Ga0172364_10003860_pt1 | contig 11980 bp, 10 predicted proteins | sample LakKivSesite10cm_FD_114545 | JGI IMG/M metagenome (GOLD analysis project Ga0172364, IMG submission 114545) | Sediment microbial communities from Lake Kivu, Rwanda - Sediment site 10cm | ecosystem: Environmental > Aquatic > Freshwater > Lake > Sediment | place: Rwanda: Western Province, Lake... | reverse complement strand
GCGCGGCTACTGTGCCACTGTCGATTCCGCCGGACATGCCGAGAACTATGCCGTCTGCTCCTGCGTTCTCGACGTATTCTTTGATGAAGCGCCTGATTCTCTGCTCAACCTCAGGCAGGTTCAGTTCTAATACAGAAGGGGCCAATTTCACTTTTGTGCACATCCCTGTTGTCTATGCTTGTAGGCAACTATTTAAGGACAAGCATAAATATTAAAGGAGAATAACCTAAGATGCAGAAGAGATGTTGCGATGGGGCGAAGAAGGAAAAAAGTTGTTCGCATCCCCAAGAAACGTTTACCAAAATTTTTCTCTTGCCCTAAGTGTGGAAAAGAAACAGTTAGCGTTCAAATTTTTAGAGAGGAAAGCCGGGCTGCGGCGGGTTGCAGTAGTTGTGGCTTTCAGGAAGAATTTCAACTGAAGCCTGCCCAAAGCGAAGTTGATGTCTATTGTATGCTCACCGACAGAGTTTATGGTTCTTCAAGACGGGCATCTGTAACAAACGCGAAAAGTGCGTAGTTAGAAGGGTTTAAACATGCTTGGGCGTGTTGAGAAGTACTTGCTCGAAAAGATTAAGGCGGGTGGCTCGATTCACATGACCCTTGTAGATCCTGAAAAGATGACGCCCTCGCAAGCATCACAAGTTGCTGAAAGCTCTAAAATGAGCGGAACGTCCGCTATTATGATTGGCGGCTCAACTTTTGTTTCGCAGGGTCACCTTGATGATGTGATCAAAGCCATTAGACGTATCGTCAAGATTCCAATAATTCTTTTCCCGAACAATATAACAGGAATAAGCCGTTACGCAGACGCCATATGGTTCATGTCTCTTCTGAACTCTGTGGATCCTTACTTCCTTATAGGCGCTCAAATTTTGGGGGCTCCTTTGGTGAAAAAGTATGGTTTAGAACCGATTTCTATGGGTTACATAATAGTGGGCGAAGGCGGCACCGCTGGCGTTGTTGGCAAAGCCATCCCCGTGCCGTACCACAAACCAGAACTCGCATCTGCCCACGCTCTTGCCGGGCAGTACCTTGGCATGCACTTCATTTACCTTGAAGGCGGCTCTGGGGCTAAGAACCCTGTGCCTCCGGAAATGATCCGAATGGTTAAGCAATTCATTGACGTCCCACTCATAGTGGGCGGAGGAATAAGAACTAAGGAGCAAGCGTTAGCCGCAGCCTCAGCAGGTGCAGATATCATAGTTACTGGCAACGTCGTTGAAAGCACTGGTGGCAAACAAAAAGTGTCTGAAATCATCGACGGCGTTAAAGGAATTAGACCCTGACTACCTTGCATTTTTGAGTTGAATCCGCTGAAGGGGGCTTTTTTGTCATGGGTTTTTTCGATTTTTATGTTAGAAAGCCAAAATAAATGCTTTGTTAACACTGTTTGGAGGGAATCACTATTTGAATAGCAAAATGAGCAAGGACTATCAAAATTACCTCGAAACCATTGAGAACCAACTCCAGCAATTGTACATCATAAGTGAGAACGCTAGGTCAAGTGGACTTGATCCGTCATTGAAGACCGAATGTGTTATTGCAAAAGATATAGCTGATCTGGTGGAGGGGCTCGTAGGACCAAAAGAGGTGGCGGGCAGCATTCGCGAATTAAGCGCAAAACTCCAACGGGAGGAAATAGCGTTTAAGGTTGCTGAAGAAATTGTTTACGGCAAATTCGGGCAGATGGAACCAGAAGCCGCGGCGGAACAAGCTATTCGCACTGCTCTCGCAATTTTCACTGAAGGCTTAACTGCAGCTCCAATACAAGGAGTTGCTCAAGTGAAAATAAAGACTAACTCTGATCGGACCAGCTACCTTGCCATTTATTTTGCAGGGCCGATAAGGTCGGCTGGAGGAACAGACCAAGCGTTAACTCTTGTTGTTGGAGATTTTGTGCGGCGCTTGCTGGGGCTTGACCGATATAAGCCCACTGAGGAAGAAGTCTCGCGTTTCCTCGAGGAACTAAGATTATACGAGCGTTCCGTGGGGCGATTTCAATATCATGTTTCAGATGAAGAATTAAAAAAAGCGCTTGACTGGCTTCCAGTTGAGGTCACTGGTACAGAATCTAATCCCATAGAAGTTTCTTCCTTCAGAAATCTTCAAAGAGTAGAGACCAACCGTGTGAGAGGTGGCGCCTTAAGAGTCGTCAACGACGGGATTGTAGGGCGTGCTCCCAAAGTTCTAACAATAATAGAAAAACTGGGCTTTCAAGGTTGGGATTGGCTTAGAGAGTTTCGCCAGAAATCAGAAAAGAAGTCTTCCGGATTCATGGACGACGTAATTGCTGGGCGCCCAATTTTTTCCTTTCCTTCCAGACGTGGAGGCTTTAGGTTGAGATATGGCCGGGCGCGAAATACTGGGCTTGCAGCTGTAGGGATTCATCCAGCAACCATGCTAGTGGTGGAACGTTTTCTCGCTGCTGGCACGCAAATGCGCCTAGAGCTTCCTGGGAAAGGCGGAGTCACAGTTCCCGTGGATACTCTTGAACCTCCCATTGTCTTGTTGAAGGATGGCTCAGTAATTCGTGTTTCTCTTGAAAACTTTAGCAACATAAAGGATAAAGTCGAAAAAATTCTGTTTCTGGGTGATATCCTGATCAGTTTCGGTGATTTCCTTTACACCAGTAAAACGCTTTCTCCCTCAGGTTATGTTGAAGAATGGTGGGTTAAAGATTTAAAGATGGCTCTCACGGAAAGGTTCGATGGAGACATAGCGAAGGCCGCTGAAACAGCCCAGATTTCTGGGGAAAAACTGAGCGCTTTTTTGGAAGAACCCTTTGACAAGAAACCTACTGCTAAAGAAGCAATAGTGCTGTCGCTGCACCTTAATGTGCCTCTACATCCGAATTTCACGTTTTTCTGGTCAAACCTGTCGTCAATTCAAGAGGTTGAGATGCTGCGAAAATGGCTGTCAGACTCCGAAGTAGCGCTTGAAGCAGGTACTGCTACCAAGATCGTTGGAGCTATGGAACCGAACGTGGCTCAGGCTTTGAGAAAAATCTTTGCGCCGCACAGGCTTATAGACGGCAAGATCACCCTTGAAGGAGAAGATGCCTGTGCCTTCGCTTTTTGTCTTGGCTACGGAACTTCTCGAATACTGGAGAATAGCCAAGTGGAATCCGTGTTGAGGGCAGTTAGTTCGCTTTCTGGCGTTGAGATCAAGGAGAAGGCGCCTACGTTTGTGGGTGCGCGGATGGGGCGACCTGAAAAAGCGAAGAGGCGAGAGATGAAGCCTCTAGTTCACGTTCTTTTTCCAGTGAGCTTAGCTGGAGGTTCGCATAGAGACCTTATAGAAGCGGCGAAGAAAGGACCTGTGTTTGTTGAGGTTTCTAGAAGCAAGTGTCCCAACTGCAAGACTTTTACTTTCAAGGTGAAGTGTGCTGATTGCGGATGCGAAACAATCCCTGAAAAGATTTGCCCACGTTGTGGTAGGGCTTTGAAAGACAGCAGTTGCCCAACTTGTAAAGCCGCTGCCGTGCAGTATCAGAGACAAGCGTTTAACTTTAGGGAACTCCTTGAAGACGCTTGCAATTCGCTCGGCGTTTCTTCTCCAAAGATCTTGAAGGGAGTTAAAGGGTTAACGAATGAGAATAAGACTCCTGAAATTATTGAGAAGGGTGTTTTGCGGGCAAAACATGACTTATCGGTTTACAAGGATGGCACGGTTCGCTTCGACGCCACTAATGCGCCCTTAACACATTTTAAGCCCGCTGAGATCGGAGTGACCATTGAAAAGCTTAGGCAACTTGGCTACTCTCATGACACGCATGGAGAATCCTTGGCTGACCCTAATCAGGTATGTGAACTTAAAATTCAAGATGTTGTCATACCGCGGAAGGCAGCAAAGTACTTTGAGCACGTCGCAAACTTCATAGACGAACTCTTAGTACGCGTTTACAAGCTTCCAAGTTACTACAACATTAAAAGTTCTGATGATCTTATCGGGCATCTGATTATGGGTTTGGCTCCTCATACCTGCGTAGGCATCTTAGGTCGCATCGTCGGGTTCACCGAACTTAACGTCTGCTATGCCCATCCAATTTGGCACTCAGCCAAGCGTCGAGACTGCGACGGAGATGAAGATGCTGTCATGCTGGCGTTGGACACGCTTCTGAACTTTTCCCGCAGGTACTTGCCAGCGCAGATAGGTGGAATTATGGATGCTCCTTTATTGTTGATTCCCTTTGTGAACACGCAAGAAGTGCAGCGGCAAGCGCACGATTTTGATGTTGATGGTGCTTATTCTCTTGAATTTTACGGGAAGACTTTGGAAAGGGTCGAGGCTAAACAAGTCAGTTCTATGATTGATGTTGTCAGCCATAGGCTTGGAACGGAGGCGCAGTTTGAAGGGTTCAACTTTACCACGCCTGTTTCAAACATAAACCTTGGAAATTCTGCCAGCGCGTATAAGCAGTTTAAATCAATGATTGAGAAATTAAATATGCAGCTAGAGTTAGGCGAAAAAATTGACGCTGTGGATGTGCGTCATGTCGCCTTAAAGGTGTTGACGACTCATTTCATTCGAGACATTGCGGGCAACTTGCGTGCTTTCTCAACTCAGAGTTTTAGGTGTAAGTCATGTAACAAGCGTTTTCGCCGTTTGCCTCTCAGCGGCAGGTGTTCCTGTGGCGGAAACTTGACTCTGACGGTTTATCGCGGCGGAATAGAAAAGTATCTGGACGCAGCTCAACGGTTAATTGATAAATACGATTTACCTCAGTATTACGCTCAGCGGATTGCCTTGATAAAAGGCGAAATCGAATCAATGTTTGATAATAAAAAACCAAAACAAGTTAGCCTTATAGACTTCGCCTAAGACTAAAGCTTTTCAACACAAACTACAATCTATTCTTGGTGAAACGATATCAAAGAAGCTTTTCACCCAAACGCTTACCTGCAGCGCGTGAAAAACGTAAAGAGTGGACTTAAAGCTAGAACTAGAATACTGGAGGCTCTAGAAAAACAGGTGTCTGACGCAGCATCCATAGCAAGGGAAAAATCGCTGTCATATGGCGTTGTGATGCATCATTTGCGGCTTCTTGAAAATGAAGGAACAGTTAGCCGCAGAGGAAAGCGACCGTATTTTTGGTTGCTGACTGGCTTAGGGCAGAAACGCCTAATCCGCTAGAATGTGCATTGGCATGGCGACTGCTGGCATTTTGGGCATTTGCCGCCGTACTTTTTAATGGCTGCTCTTTCAAGATTGATTCCTGTTATGTTGGCAAGTGACGCGAGCCACGCAATGACATCTGCAAACTCCTTTTCAGTCGCTTCTTTGTCATTTTCTTTAAGGGCTTCCCCTAATTCTTCAAGTTCGTCTGCAAGCCAGTTATATGTTCCTTTTACTCCGCGTTCAGAATCCCTGTGAAAGTATAAGCGCCTCATCATTTCTTGGAACTCGTGTATGTGCATGCTGCTCACCAGGTTTAGCTAGATTGTTTATGTTCTTCCAGAGTTTAAAGCTTGGCAACATGACTTCAGGCTGGCGATTTCTCAGATGTCGCTGTTGTAGCGTGATTAATCAAAGAATGCGCAACATTAATAATGCAGAAAAATTATACGATTGTATCGCGCGTTGACTAACAAACAGGTAAAATACCATGAGTAAGAAAAAGAAAGAAACCGGTCCAATGCCTGCAGCAAGTGCAGGATTGCTGAGGTTTTTCGAGGAAGAAACCGAAGGCATTAAGATTAGGCCCGAGCTTCTTGTGGTGTTTGCAGTGGCTCTTATAGTAATCTCGGTTCTAGCCAAAGTGTTTTTCCCCGTTTAAGGCGGTTTTAGGTGCCTTTAGCGTCGCGGAGAATGCAAGACCTCTATTCTTTGAACTGAATTGAGATGAAGGAATAACTCGCTTCTTTCCTCTCGGCTTGCTACCTGAGGTATAGGTTGAGCAATTGTTGATCTTAAAACCACGGCTTCGGCGTCTGAAAGCCAGATTCCAGAAGGTTCATGAGTCACAGCTACTAAAGTGCCTTCAAAACCATAGGCAGGGTCCAGAATGACCCGGATTTTCTTGCCCAGGTTTCTTTCGAGCATATGGAATATGGAGAGAGGCAGTTCTTGCTCTGGCATATACTTGACTTCGCAGGGTCAGTATAATTGGTGTTTTAAAGATAAAACAATTGCTCCTTTAAAAGTTTGTTAACTTCATGGCGCACATGTTAACACAGAATTATTGTTTGCTTTGATTTTCATTGTTTTATGTTAAAACGTTTACGCGCTTTTAATTAGATTATAGAAGAATGTGTTCTATCGGGTAGTGCAGAATGTCTCCTTAACTTAGGTAGACTTTAATAGGCATAGCCATTCCATTAGGAACGCAACTTGAGATGGTAGACATGGCAACTGAGGATTCACTTAATCACTCAATGAATAGTGCGCTAAAGCATTATTCTTCCATGTTTTTTCTTCCATCATTTCAAAAGGCAATAGCCGCGATATCTTTAATCTGCATAGGTGGCGTAGGGGTTTCTACTTTTGCTCTTATGTTACAGCTTCCAAGTTTGTCTTTGTTTGATAGATTGATCAGAAGTCTCTTTCTTGGAGTTTCCCTTTTGGCCGCGGTCCTCCTTGCTGACTACATAATAAACAAAACAGCTCTTAGAAACGATCCAATTTATATTTTGAGAAGAGCAGTGGCGCTTTCCCTCTTTAGTTGGATTCTCTGGCTGTTTTTCGTCATTCTCGGGGTTATAATCGGAACACTTTTCGGTTTGTTGTTGTGGGTTGACCTTTGTCTTTTGGGCTTTGCGGCAGTGATTACTTTTCGCGCTGTTGTGTTCATATCAACTTCATCGGTTGGATTCCTGCGGCGTCTAATATCCTCTCTGTTTTCTCCTTTTCTTTGTATAGCGGCGTTTATGTTTTTTTGGGGGTCACTGGCTATTGTCAACCCTCTTCAGGTTCTGCCTTTTTTGGTTATTTCATCCATAGTCGGTTGCGTTTTCGCTTTCTTGTTTATTTTCCTTTTAGATCGTTTGGGACGACGCGCATATGGTGTGCCTTCTATGCCCCTTTTCAGGGCGTTCATGCTTAACTGGGTCGCGGGTCTAAACGCGCCTTTTGAAGAGTTTCTAGAAAAACTGGGTGAAGATGAGGATGTTGAAGTTACCCTTCTGAAATTTGATTCTTATAAACCTAAGGCCGCGATTATCGTTCCTCTTGTTCATCCAGGACCCTTCAAGAATATTGGGAGCAGTCTTCTCCCGTCTATGCTCAAGCGTGATTTTGAAAAAGAGTTTGGCTGTGACACCTGTGTTCCTCTGGGAATACTTGGTCATGAGCTTGACTTGGCTTCACACGCCCAGAACCAAAAAATAATAACTCAAGTGATAAACTCTGCGAAATTTCCCGCTTCTGCCGAGAAGGCTACGCCCTTCGTTAAAGCCACTGAGGGGTTCGCTACTGCTTCATGCCAAATTTTCGGAAAGACTGCTCTACTTTCGTTCACACTTGCTCCAAAAACCACCGAAGACCTGCCACAGCAGTTGGGTCGCATAGTTAGTGAAGAAGCAGAAAAACTTGGACTTGAATGTAACGTAGTAGTCAACGCCCATAACAGCATTGATGACAAGGTTGATGTGGAAGCGTCTTTGGGCACGTTGCATGAAGTGGCTTCCAAATGCCTCAAAAAAGCTGTTTCTCTGCCTTCTTACGCGTTTGAGATTGGCGCTTCTACCGTTTTCCCTAAGGAATTCGGTTTGAAAGATGGTATGGGACCAGGCGGAATCACTGCCGTCGTGGTTAAAGTTGCTGAACAGAAAACCGCCTATGTAGTCATTGACGGAAATAACATGGTTTCTGGGTTACGTGAAGAAATACTTTCCGCTCTTAAATCTGTAGGCTTCCATGAGAGCGAAGTTTTCACAACCGACACGCACGCGGTAAGCGCCGTAGTTCTGGGACGCCGTGGCTATCACCCTGTGGGCGAAGCCATGAACCATGAGACACTGATTGGTTACATTAAGGAAGCCGCAAAAGCGGCTACGGCAAACTTGGAAACCTGTAACGCTGGATGCCTTCGCTTGGTAGTGCCTAAAGTTAGAGTAATTGGAAAAGCTCGGCTAGAATCCCTGTCGATGCTTGTTGATAAGGCGCTTCAAAGGGCGAAGCAAACAGTTGCGCCGGTTTTTGTGTCTGAAGGGCTGGTTTTGATCTTGCTTCTGGCGCTTTTGTAAGCCAAAGCCTTCACGTTTGTTCTCTAGTAAAAGTGAACATTGCGTCTTTGCCCACTCGGCGTTCTTCGAAATGTGTGCCATCGGGCATTTATAAAAAAAATTGCTTCTCCGCCTAGCAACACAAAGCTTTTCTAGAATTCACTTGGTTTCGCTATCACTTCTCTTATTCTTAAATCGAAGAGTCTTGCAGCGTTAGCAGGTTTAATTCGTAACGCCGTATCCGCGCCTTTTCCAGTGCCAGCCACAGCAACAACGTCTTCATCGGCAGGAATCAAGCCTGCGTCCGTAGCCATCAGCGTTATTTCCACGCACACTTTTGTTCCTTCACCCATGAGTCTAAGCGTGTTAGCGATTAGTTCCAGAGGTTCCACTGTGCCAAATTTCTTGCGGATTGCTCTCTCCGCACTACTCAAAGCATGGGTTGCGGTGAGGATTTTCGCTCCATTTGCCAATATTTCTTTTTTGAGTTCCTCTTTTAACTCGAATTTTCCAGGCTGTTGAAATCCGTAACAGTGCGTTACTACTACAGTGTTTTTACCTTTGAAAGCTTTAGCGGCTTCCGCTCCTGTTTCACCCGTGGTTGTGGCGATAATGATGTTTTGGATCTTTTCTTTGGTGATGTATTCTTTAACGATTCTTAGGAGTGCCTTTGTGTTTTGCGCGCCCGCTGCTCTGAAATAGGTTGCCTTTTTGTCATGTGGCTCCATGTTGTCTCTATCCTCTTCTGTTTTTTCTTAACTTGTATCTTTTAGGTTTTTAGCTGTTCTTCGAGGCTTCCTTTTCAGTGCTGTACCACAGACTGCACATTTCGTGGAATTGTAGTCGGCGGGGTATTCTCTGTGGCAAGCGGGGCAGTATCTGACCCATTCAAGAAGACGGCGAATGCCAAAAGTGGCAAGAGATACAAAATCTATCCCTATCTGTGTGGCAACGTTCTGTATTGAATAGTCATCTGTAACAATTTGAGGAGTGCAGCCTTCTGCCTTAAGTTCTAAAGCTAAAGCCAAAATCTGCAGATCGGTTTCTGACAAGAAAAACGAGTCGCCAACACTGTTCGCGGACACTTTCACTTTGTTCCAGTACTCTTCGGAAGGCGCCTTGACTTTCAGTTTTCCGTTTTCCACCGCGGTTTTAAACCGCACCCATGACATTGAGTTAGTTCTTATTTCTTCTTTGACCCTGGGCACTGTAGCTTGGTTTTCACTTACAGAAAAGGGGTCAAATCCCGCTAAAAAGGCAGACGTATCGAGTACCATGACTCGGTCGCACACGTGATTTCTCTGGATTTTTCATCCCATTCCTTTAAACAGCAACCTACTTCGTAACCGATGGTAGAAATCATCTTTAAACCTGATGAAAGAAGTTACGTTTTTGGAACTCGTGATAGTCAGTACAGGATTTTTTGATTTTACAAGTTGGCGATAGTTACCGTCTATTAGAACAAGCATTTCCTTTGGTCTAATAGCCTCGATCGTAACCTTGGAGTCTGCTGAAAAAATAAGTGAACGATACACTGTTAAAGAGCAGATTGGGGTCAAGACGAAAGCATCTACTTCTGGGTCCAAGACCGGGCCTCCTGCCGAGAGCGAATAGCCTGTGGAGCCTGTTTGCGTGGACGCTATTAAGCCGTCTGCCTGGCATTTCAGAATTGGTTCATCATCTTTGGATATTTGTGTGTAGAGTATCTTTGCGGGTTCTCCTGCAGAAATAACAACATCATTTAAGGCATCGGGCATCATTTGCCCGTCCGAGGATACTGCAAGCTTGGCACATTTTTCAATCTTGAAGTCACCCTTTAGGATTTTTTCCACGGCGGCGCAAGCTCCTTTTGGTTCAACCTCGGTTAGGAAACCTCGAACGCCCATGTTGACGGCCAATATTGGCGGCTCAGGCGCTGGTAATGCAAGGCAGGTTCTCAAAATGGTGCCGTCTCCGCCGATGGTTATTACGAAATCCGTTTTCATACTCCCAAGAGGAATCGTTTTACCTGGGAAGTTCACTTTTCCCGCAAGAGTATCCTCAATGTAAACCTCTATCCCTTTGTTTCTAAGGTACTCTGCTAATTCCTTGGCGAGATTAAGTGCTTGTTTCTTGTCGTAGCGGGCGACTAATCCGGCGCTTTTAAACACTTGTTTCACCGTTCAGGTAAATAGCGCTACCTTAAGCTATATATGGGTGTTGTTTAAATCTGCTTTGAGTAGATTAGCCTTTGGTGAGGGTATGAGCAAGCCAGTTGATGTTGGAAGTTTACGGGTTGGAGGCTACATGATCGTAGACGACCAACCGTGCCGCATAGTGGACATAACAAAATCGAAACCTGGAAAACACGGAGCCACAAAAGCAAGAATAGTAGCTATAGGCGTCTTCGACGGCGTCAAACGAAGCCTAGTCAAACCAGTTGACGCCAACGCAGAGATTCCCATAATTGACAAAAGACCGGGCCAAGTGTTTTCTGTTAACCCAAACGGCATCCAAATAATGGACTTGGAAACGTACGAGTATGTTGATGCTCCTTTCCCTGAGGAGGAAGATCTGAAAGCCAAGCTTACTGTAGGCGCCGAGATCGAATACTGGAAGATACTGGGCAGAGTCAAGATAGTCAGAGCAAAATAGCGTTACCCTTTTCGTCAAAGTTTATTTTCCAGTTTTGGCACAGTTGATTATGAAGCCAATGATGCATGAAGAGCCGTCTGAATCGTGACGATAGCTAATGGGGCTGAGGCTTCGCCTTTCAGCTGCAATATATATTTAAATGCGCTTAATCTGTTCTAAGGCAGGAGACGCAAAATGGCATTAGATCGCTTGGGGTCCTCTCTTTACGGCGCCTTAAGAAAGGTTTTCAGAGCTTCTGTTGTGGATGAGGCTACGGTTAAGGAGCTTGTTAGGGACATCCAGAGAGCCTTGCTCCAAGCAGACGTTAACGTTAAACTCGTTCTTGGCATATCTAAGCAAATAGAAGAAAGAGCCTTAAAAGAAAAGGTTCCCCCAGGCATCTCAAGACGCGAGCACGTGATAAAGGTCGTCTATGAGGAACTAACGCGCTTTGTAGGCGATAAGCCTGTTCCGATCAAAATGGAACCTGGAAAACAGAAAATAATAATGCTGGTTGGAATTCAAGGTTCTGGAAAAACCACTCAGGCAGCCAAGCTCGCCAGGTACTTTCTCAAAAAGGGCTTGAAACCCGCCCTGATCTGCGCTGACACCTACCGCCCAGGCGCCTACGCCCAGCTTCAGCAGTTGGCGAACAGCATCAACGTTCCAGTATACGGGGACGTGAAGGCTAAGGATCCTGTCAAGGTGGTTAACGAGGGATTGAAGCAGTTCAGCGACAAGGAGATAATAATCGTTGACACCGCTGGACGCCACAAAGAGGAGCAAGAGCTAATCAAAGAAATGAAAACTCTTGAGAAAAAAATCCACCCCGACGAGGTCATGATGGTCATCGACGGCACAATCGGGCAGCAAGCGCTGATCCAAGCGCAGGCCTTCCATGAAGCAACACCGATAGGCTCGATTCTGGTTACAAAATTAGACGGGTCTGCCAGAGGCGGAGGAGCGCTTTCCGCGGTTGCAGCCACAGGCGCGCCAATAAAATTTATCGGCACAGGCGAGAAAATCGAAGACATAGAACCTTTCATCCCTTCCCGCTTCGTTGGCCGCCTCTTGGGCATGGGTGACTTGGAAACTCTTCTTGAGAAAGTTCGCGAAGCCGAGATTAAAGTTCCTGAGAAGAAGGCAAAGGCGATACTCAGCGGCAAATTCACCTTAACTGACATGTACGAGCAGTTCGAAGCTGT
>Ga0172364_10003859_pt1 | contig 11982 bp, 6 predicted proteins | sample LakKivSesite10cm_FD_114545 | JGI IMG/M metagenome (GOLD analysis project Ga0172364, IMG submission 114545) | Sediment microbial communities from Lake Kivu, Rwanda - Sediment site 10cm | ecosystem: Environmental > Aquatic > Freshwater > Lake > Sediment | place: Rwanda: Western Province, Lake Kivu... | reverse complement strand
GCTGAAAGGTCAATTGTCAGTCCTCCGGTATTATTCGCGAAACACATCTCAAGAAGGGTTGTCAGCATGCCTCCTGCGGATATGTCGTGACCGGCCAGTATCTTTCCTTTCCGGATAAGTTCCTGGATAGTATTGAAAACCTCTGCAAAATATAAAGGATCACCGACATTCGGGACTTCATTACCGACACGGTTCAGCACCTGGGCAAAACTGCTGCCTCCAAGTTTGAAGTCATCGCGGCTCATGTCAATATAGAGCAGGCTTGTATACGGATCGTTGACAATTACCGGTTCAACCTTTTTCCTTATGTCACTTACCTCAGCTGATGCTGAAATGATTACTGTACCAGGGGAATAGACAACATCATCCTGATATTTCTGTGTCATAGAAAGACTGTCCTTGCCTGTCGGGATGTTTATGCCGAGGCTTATGGCAAAATCGCTTGCTGCTTTCACGGCCATGTAAAGCCTGGCATCCTCTCCTTTATTTCTGCAGGGCCACATCCAGTTGGCCGACAGTGAGACACTCTTCAGTTTGTCGGTCAGAGGTGCCCATATTATATTGGTGAGGGCTTCGGCAATTGACAGCACTGATGCAGCAGCAGGATCAACAATCCCGGCTGCAGGAGCGTGTCCAATTGAAGTCGCCATACCGTATTTACCCCTGTAATCAAGCGCTATTATACCCAGGTTATTTAGTGGAAGCTGAAGAATCCCTGCACACTGCTGCCCCGCGATCCTGCCTGTTACCGATCTGTCCACCTTGTTTGTCAGCCAGTCCTTGCAGGCAACTTCTTCAATCTGGAGAACCAATGAAGCATATTCCCTGATCCTTGTAAGTTTATAACTGAGATCCGGAAGCTCTGTTTCATAGGTTGAGTCTTTCATAACTGTCCTGGGAGGATTTCCGAAAAGGGATTCAAGCCTTAGATCTATGGGTTTTTCACCTGTAAAAGAATTGCTAAAGGTGAACTGGTGATCTCCGGTCACTTCTCCGATAATGTAAAAGGGAGCACGTTCCCTTTCGGAGATTTTCCTTAATTTCTCGGCCGATGTTTTTTTGATTAAAAGACCCATCCGTTCCTGTGATTCATTGCCGATAATTTCTTTAACAGAAAGAGAAGGGTCTCCTACAGGAAGTGTATTTATATCTATGATACCCCCTGTTGCTGCAACCAGTTCTGAAAGGCAGTTCAGATGTCCCCCTGCACCATGATCATGTATTGAAATTACAGGATTTTTCTCCGATTCACACAATGCCCTGATTGCATTATAAACACGTTTCTGCATTTCCGGGTTGGCTCTCTGTACAGCGTTGAGTTCGATTAAGCTGCCGAATTTCCCTGTCTCAACTGAAGATACTGCTCCGCCGCCCATGCCGATCCTGTAATTGTCGCCACCCAGCAGGATTATTATATCGCCTTTTTCAGGTACATCTTTTTCGCTTTCTTTCTTCCTTCCTGTTCCAATTCCTCCTGCAAGCATTATAACCTTGTCGTATCCATATTTCCTTGAACCATCAGAGTATTCAAATGTAAGGAGGGATCCGCATATCAGAGGCTGGCCGAACTTATTCCCGAAATCGCTTGCTCCGTTTGATGCCTTGATAAGGATCTCTTCCGGCGTGTGGTACAGCCATGGCCTGGGTTTTACTGATTTCTCCCAATCGCGGCCGCCGTCAGGCCTGGGATATGAAGTCATATAAACAGCTGTTCCTGCAACGGGGAAAGCTCCTTTTCCACCGGCCATGCGATCCCTGATTTCTCCTCCGGTGCCTGTGGATGCACCATTGAAAGGCTCTACGGTTGTAGGGAAATTATGTGTCTCAGCTTTAAGCGAAAGTACAGATTGATAATCAGTTATCCTGAAAAAATCGGATTTATCCTGTGATGCCGGAGCGAACTGCTCAATTATCGGGCCGCTGATAAATGCACAATTGTCCTTGTATGCTGAAACAACTTTGTTTGGATTGGTCTTTGTTGTCAGTTTGATCAGTTCGAAAAGAGAGAATTCCTTTTGTTTACCGTCAATGATGAACTTCCCGTTAAAGATCTTATGCCTGCAATGTTCGGAATTGACCTGCGAGAATCCGAAAACTTCACTGTCAGTAAGTTTTCTCCCTGTTTTTTCAGCAAGATCTTCAAGATATTTTATCTCATCATCATTGAGTGCAAGTCCTTCCTTGTCATTATAGCCCCGGATATCTTCAATATAAATTATCGGTTCCGGCTTCCTGTCGATCGTGAAAATTTGCTGATCCGGATCCTGATACTTTTCCTGGAGCATCGGATCCCATCCTGGATTTTTCCCTGCAGGCCGGAATTCCTCAATCCTGCTAATCCCTTTTATTCCCATGTTTTGGGTGATCTCAACGGCATTTGTGCTCCACGGAGTGATCATTTCTTTCCGTGGTCCTATGAAAGTTCCTTTTATTTGTTCTTTGTCAATCAGATCAGCACTGCCGAACAGCCATATCAGTTTTTCTGTATCTTTTTTTGAAAGCTTGTTTTCTGCCCCGACAGCATAGATCGTTTTATCGGAACCATGAAAGAAGAGAATCATTTATTTTAATTTACCTGCAAATATAATATTAGTTTGGTCTGTTATTTCATTCCGCTTCTTTCGAGGAAAGCATCTATAGTCGGTTCCTTTCCCCTGAATCTCACGTAAAGATTCATCGGCTTGTCTGTCCCGCCTTTCTCAAGTATGTTCTTCCTGAAAGAACCGGCAGTTGCTTTGTTGAATATTCCTGTTTCCCTGAATTGCATGAAGGCATCGGCATCGAGCACTTCGGCCCACTTGTAACCGTAATATCCTGCTGCATAATCTCCTCCGAAGATATGTGCGAATGAGACGCTGGAATTCGACCCTTCTGATGGCGGGAATAGTTCAGTCCTGGCAATGGCTCGCGATTCAAACCCGGCAATATCATCGTCAGAAGGCGTCCTCAGGGTGTGCCAGGCCATATCAAGGAAGGCAAAGCCCAGCTGCCTGTTGCATGCATAACCTTCATTGAAGGCAGAGAGTGCTTTTATCTTCTCAATGATTCCGCCGGGTATTCTTTCCCCGGTCTTATAATGCATCGCCCATGAGGAGAGCCATTCCTTCTCATAAGCATAGTTTTCCATCATCTGTGAAGGCAGTTCAACAAAATCGCGGGCGACATTTGTACCGGACAGGCTTTCATAGGTGCATTTTGTCAGCATACAATGAAGAGCATGTCCGAATTCATGAAGAAAAGTTGTCAGCTCATTAAATGAAAGCAGCGATGGTTTTGATTCAGTAGGTCTTGTGAAATTAGCCACGATGGAAATGAACGGCCTTATATCCATTCCGTAATGGGTTTTCTGGTCTCGGTAAGTTGTCATCCAGGCACCTGCATTTTTACCCGGCCTTGGAAAATAATCTGTATAAAGAATGGCAAGAAGAACCCCGTTATTGTCCCTGACTTCCCATGTTTTCACTTCAGGATTATATACCGGGATGTCATTGTTGATATTGAAATTTATATCATAGAGATCGCCAGCCAGCCTGAATATTGCTCTTTCAACGCTTTCAAGTGCAAAATAAGGTTTCAGGGTCTCGTCATCAATATCGAATTTTGCTTTCTGAAGCTTTTCGGAATAATATGCCCAGTCCCATCTTTCTATTCCTTCTGTCAGTCCGTTATCAGCTGCATATTTCTGCAGATTTTTAAAATCTCTCTGTGCTGCCGGGAACGAAGCCTTATGAAGTTTTTCCAGGAATGAAGTGACTTTTTCAGTTGAATCAGCCATGCGGTCGTGAAGGGCCATATCAGCATATGAGCCGAATCCCATTAAGTTTGCCAGCTCAAGCCTCAGGTTGACAATTTTTGTTACGAGGGCCCTGTTATCGAACTTATCACCGTGGAATGCCCTTGATGAGAAAGCTTTGTACATTTTTTCCCGCAGATGTCTCTTATCTGAATATTTCATGAAAGGCATATAGCTCGGGAACTGCAGGGTAAATACCCAGCCTTCCATGTTTCTGTTCGCGGCTTCCACGCGGGCTGTTTCAACGACTCCATCAGGCAGTCCGGCAAGATCTCCAGGATCTTTCAACTGGAGAATGAATGAATTGGTATCATCGAGTATATTCTCCTCGAACCTGATCGAAAGTATGGCAAGGTTCTCAGAGATAATCCTGAACCTGATCTTTTTTTCTTCATCAAGACCTGCACCGCCAAGGATAAAATTCCTGTGTGTCTTTTCAAGGAGCATCATCTGTTCAGTATTCAGTCCTGCAGTTTCCTTTGAATCGAACACGTATTTTATTCTGCTGAACAGTTTATCATTGAGGGTAATGTCGTTCGAGAATCTCGTCAGCAGCGGTGATATTTCCCGGGTGGCAGCCTGAAGATCCTTGCTGGTTTCGGCGCTGTTAAGGTTGAAAAGCATCGAGGTTATGACATCGAGTTTCTCACCAGCCTTCTCAAGGGCATAAACAGTATTATCAAAATCGGGAGTAAGGGGATTGGAAGTGATAGCATTCACCTCCCCGGCTGCAATTTTTATCGCAGTCTCTGCCGCAGGCCTGAAATGTCGTATTTCAACAAGATTGAAAGGGGGAGTCTCGTATGGTGTTCCCCACTCTTCAAGGAGCGGATTATCCATTTTAATATCCTTTCAGAAAGGAAGATCGCTGAGTTCGTCAATCTCAGGAGGATTATCCTCGAGGGGAGCCTTTGAACGGTTATCCGTCTCTTTTCCCAGGGTTGAAACCTTTTCGACCTTCCATGCATCAAGGTTGGTGAAATAGTTTATCCTGCCTTCGCGTTCCCATTTGTTGCCTTTCAGATTAAACCAGATCTTCACTTCCTCATTGAGAAATGATTCGTTGATAATATCGCATTTGTCCTGGACCAGCTGGAATTTGATATAATCTACAAAAACTGCTCCGCCGCCGCTCTCTTTCTTTTCAATGATAAATTCACGCTTCCTGAATTTATCACTGACCTGGTTTACAGGCAGGATGTCAATAACTTTACCGGTAATTTCAAATGCCATGGTGTTTAAAAAATTCACTGAACAATTTCAAGAAGCTCGACTTCGAAAATAAGGGTTGAGAATGGTTTTATCTGATCGCCGGCCGCGGTTGCTCCGTAGGCAAGGTTATCGGGCAGGTATATTTTGAATTTCGAGCCGACCGGCATAAGCTGCAGGGCTTCTGTCCATCCGGGTATGACGCCAGACAGAGGAAATTCTGCGGGTTCTCCCCTCCTTACTGATGAATCGAACTCTGTCCCGTCTATCAGGGTTCCTACATAATGGACTTTTACAGTGTTTTCAGCTGTAGGTTTTGGACCGGTACCCATTTTAATCACTTCATACTGTAATCCGCTTGGGGTAACAATTATGCCACCCTTTTCCTTGTTTTTGACCAGAAAAGCCTGATTGGCTTCCATGTGATCCTTGTAAAGCACTTTATCAGCTTCTGCCTGTTTGGCGGTCCTTTCATCTTCTCGCTGGTTAATGAACATCATGATAAAACCTCTTGCTATCTCATCAGACATGACGGGCTCACCTTTCTTGCCGTCAAGCATCGCTTTTGCCACGATCATCGGATTTAGATCCAGACTGTCCATTACCAGGGCATTGTAATTTACTATTCCGAAAGCATATGATAGTGAATCTGTTTTATCTTTTATTTTTGCGCTTTGAACTGCATTTCTGGCACAGGAGCCATGAATAATGGCGATCGCCATCGAGAGAATAACTAATCCCTTGATTTTCATAATATATAGTTTTAATTAAATTTTGGCAAAGATAACATTTTGGTGTAAGTATACAATAGAGAATGATTTTTTAAACCACAAAGGAATTAAAAGTGTATATTCCACGGATTATTTAAAAAATAATGACTATCGGTAATGAATAATAAGAATAAAGTTGACGGATTTAGAGGATCCCTCTCCCGAGTCCTCGGGATCGGGATGACACTGGGTTTTTGGTCAGGTCGGAGGAAAGCAGCATTACTGAATTGTTCAATATGATTTTATTGCCCTTATCATATGTCTTTTCCCGGGAGGCCCCGGAAGGCGGCTCACCCTGAATCCTGATCCTTCAAGATTTCTTTTAACATCTCCCTTTGCAGAATAAGTAACAAAAATGCCATTGGCTGCTGTGACCTGCGATATTTTCCGAAAGACATCCTTTGTCCACATCTCAGGCTGTTTATCCGGTGCGAATGCATCAAAATACACCAGGTTGTAACTACCTGTTATAGTATCATTTACAAGGTCTCCCTCGATCTTTGTAAGATAGAATCCTGTGACTATCTTATGGAGTTTTCCCCATTCACATGAATGTATCTGGTCAAAGATCATTTTACCTTTCTCTCCGGCGAATGCAGGATAGTTTAGCACCTTAACAATCTCATTGTCAAGCGGATATTTCTCAATTGCAGTATAGAAGATCTCTTTTCCGGTTCCCAGTCCGCGTATTGCTGTAAACAGTGCATTCAGCCCGGTTCCGAAGCCGGCTTCAAATAGAGTGACGGGATTTTCATCACAGACATCGAATCCGTTTTTTATGAAAACATGTTCGGATTCCTGTACAGCACCATGAATTGAGTGGTAATTTTCGTCAAACTCCGGGACATAAATTGAATGAGATCCGTCTTCCGTAATAATTAACTGTCTCATAATGTCTTGCAGTCTTCCAGTTGTTCACAGGCAATCTACCGTCTTATATATGTGGTGAAGCCTCTACCGCCTCTACAGCCTTATTCCAATAACCAGCACATCATCCACCTGGTCGCGGTTTCCTTTCCATTTTTCAAAAGTCGTATCCAGGATCTCTTTCTGCATTTCCATAGGTTTGGAATGATTTTTCAGCAACAGATCCTGAAATGGCTTATACATGAATTTCTTTCCGAGGTCGCCCCCGAACTGGTCCGCATACCCGTCAGAGAACAGGTAGATATAATCGCCTTTCTGAATATCTATTATCTGGTTTGTAAATGGAGTGAATGAAATAAAGTGGATCCCGATGGGCATCCTGTCTGCCTGGTGCTTTATCATTTTACCGTTCCGGATGAGGTAGAGGGGATTGTTTGCCCCGGCAAAATTAATCTTTCCTGCCTCCCTGTCGATGATGCACAGTGAGATATCCATCCCGTCGCGTGTTTCGCCTGCAGTTCCCTTCTGTTTCAGTGTATTGATGATTTCATCCCGCAATATATTTAGCACGGAAGCTGCATTCCCGATCTCCCTGGTGTTTACTATCTCATCAAGGAAAGCATGACCGAGCATGCTCATAAAAGCGCCCGGAACGCCATGTCCCGTACAATCGCCTGCCGCGACTATTATTTTCTTTTTCTTTTTCACACCCCAGTAAAAGTCACCGCTGACAATATCTTTAGGTTTATATAGGATAAAATTCTCAAGCTCCCAGTCAGAGAGAAATCCTGCAGGCGGAAGAACTGCTGCCTGGATCCTGCTTGCATACTGGATACTGTCTGTTATTGAAAGGTTTTTCTGTTCAATTATATCTTTTTGCTTAAGTACTTCTATATTCTTATTTTCAAGGTCGATGTTTATCTTTTCTATATGACGTTTGCTTTCGGCCAGTTTCCGGTTTTTCCTTCTTGTTGAAATAAGCCCCGCAAGAATCATTACCGCGACCAGCAGCATCAGAAATCCTATGCCCACTGCCATTTTGCGGATTTGTTTCTCTTTCTCGATCCTGAGCTGCTGTTCCCTCTTTTCGGTTTCGAGCAGCTGGTTTGCTGTTTTCAGGGCGCCGGCTTCCACATCCTTCTGCCTGAGGCTCAGGCTGTCATATCTCTGTTGCTGCCTGAGAGATCTGACTTCCTGTTCACGCCTGTTTAATTCGAATCTTTCTTTCTCAAGATCAACAAGTTGCGCGAGACGTTCTTTTTCTGACCGGTCGAGTTCCTGCTGTTTCTGCAGAAGCATAAGCTCATTCTCTTTTCTTGCAGACTCAGCCCTGAGGTTCTTGATCTCCAGTGTGCGGATCTCTTCATCTGACAGTTCTGTCTTAAGCCGCTGCTCTGCTGATTCAAACCTTGCAAGCCTGTCAGCAGCCTCCTGCTCTGAAAGACGGCTGGCATAGTTCAACGAGTCGCGCAGATTGAGATGTTTTTCATAATATTCCAGTGCTTTTACAAAGTCATTGCCTTTTTCAAGCACCTCAGAATAATCCCTGTAGCAAAGCTGTAGTATGTTATAAGCATTTGATTCCCTCGCCGCATCAATACAATCCTGGCAATAGAGTTCCGCATGATAGTTATCGCCTTTATTAAAGTAAACAGATGCCAGTATCCTGTTTATACGGGCTGCTTCATCAGTCCTTCCGGAATTCTTTGCATACTGAAGCGCAAGCCCGAAACATCTCAGCATCTCTTTCTGATTACCTAAGTTTTGCTGGCAGATTGCCATGTTTGACCATATATCAGTAAGGAAGAAATCATCCTGCCCTCCCTGTTCTGAACAGCTTGCTGCGGAACTGAAATCATTGAGCGCTTCTTCAGGATTTTTATTCCTGAAATTGATGAAACCAAGCTGGTTATATACAGCGGCAGCTTTCCTGTAATTCTTCTCAGAAAGATAAACAGGAAGGATGTTTCTGTACTTATCCAGCGCCTTCCCGTATGAACCCATCTGAATATACAGTGCGCCGGTCTGCTCGTCGCACCTCAGGATACCGTCTTCGTCCCCGATCTGCCTGTAACAGCGAATAGCTTCATTATACCAATTGACCGACAGGGAGTCAAGCGGCATAAAGAAATATGCGCTTCCTGCCTTTTCCGCTGCTGCAGCTTTTAAATTCATGTCCCTTTCATCATAAAGACCGAATTCTTTCTCCGAATACTCCGCAGATTTTTTATAAATGCCTGTTGTGAAATATTCCCCTGCAATAATTCTGCATACTCTTGCCTCATTTGCCCTGTCTCCAAGCTTTGCATATATTGAGACAGATCTCAGGTAGTTTCTCAGCATTTCCTCCCAGTCTGAATATGAATCATATAAGTCTGCCAGCAGTTCATAACAGGCTGCTTCCGTGACCTGGAATCCTTCTGATGAAGCCAGATTCAGGGATTTTCCCAGGCAGAAGGCCGCGCTGTCGTCCCTGCCATCCGACAGGAAGTTCCTTGCAGATTCCAGATATTTCACTGCAAGTGTTGAATCGGACAATCTTCTTTGGAACTGATCCTGGTCTAAGACAATTCTTTCCTGTCCTTTCACCGGCATTAAGAGTGATGAAAAAGCAAAAATGGCAAAGCATATAGATGCTCTTTTTCCCATCAGTTGAGAGTATATGTAAGTCCCAGATGAATACTCCTGCCTGTCTGCGGATTATAGGGCAGGGGAGTTTTCATTCCCGAATAGACCGGACCGCCGTACCTTTCATCAAATATATTGCCGACCCTGATGAATGCATTAAGGTTTGATCCGACCTTATAATTCACGACAGCATCCATACTGTAAAAGCCGTCAAAATCCTTGAATATCTCCTCATAAATCTCTTTGATCGGCATTATCAATCTCAGCCAGCTTGATTCCCAGATGCTGGTTACCTGGAGATACAGGTTTTTGACAGGCTGCATAGAAATCTTCATCTGTCCGAAATGGTTCGGGATAAGTGAGAAGCTGCTGATAGACTCACCCAGGTAATTGCCTGCAATTTCCAGGATCTCAGGAAATTTTTCGCTCGATGTGGCAAATGTCAGACATAGTTCCCCGTTAAGATGTATCTTTTTTACTATATCTTTCATGCTGAAGGTGCCCTGAAGCCCATACAGCCTGGAGACCGATTTGTCGCTGTTGATCCTCTTCAGAACCCTTGCCGTATCCGGCTTTATTATAGCAAGCGGAAGGTTGAATTCAGCAGCCGGTAAATATCCGTCAACAATGAGATTCCTGATCTCGTTGTAATATATTGAAATATTAAGGTTTAAACCTTTGCGGTATTTTTTTATCAGTCCAAGTTCGATAGATCTGTAATTTTCAGGCTTTAGATCAGGATTCGGAACTGAAAAATAAATAAGGCTGTCATGATCTGCTCCGGCCTTCCATGCAAGAGACTGGTATGCAAGAGATGAGGGAGGAGCCTTGTATGCAAATCCAATCGAACCCCTGAAGCTTGTCCGGGGATTCATTAAATACAGACCGGCAAATCTCGGACTTACACTGAGTCCGTATTGTGAATTGTCATCAATCCTTATTCCTCCCATGAATCTGAATGACCTGACTGAATAATACACCTGGGAAAAAAGCGAGAAATTATGGCCGACAAGGGGATTGATCCCGAAATTGTTTGTCAAAGTGTCAAGAATATCAACTTTCCTGCTGAAATCGCTGTAATCGCGATGATTGAAAGGTGTATCAAGGAAATTTGTCTGTGGCAGGTTCCCGGAATACTGGTATGTTATGCCCGACATAATTTCAAGGTTATTGACCGGCATCACAGTGAGGAGCTGCTCAAGGAGAATATCCCTGCCGGCAGAATACCTGTATACCTTGTCGGTGTAGTCGATGAAGGTGACTCCCATGCTGGAGTTATTGTCCATCCTGTAGATAAGGTTGGAAAGATTTGTTGTGGTTGTAAACTTAGGGGTCCACTCCCGGTTATAGCTGAATGTGGTTGATCTGATAGTCTCACCCCAGTAATTCTGCGGATTGTCATACCTGAAAAAAAATGGCGACTGGCTCAGTGAGCTGTGAGTCCTTCTGTACATATTATTGAATGACAGGCTCACTCCCCTGTATTTAAGCTGAAACCCGAGAATATTGCTCGAGGCCGGGAGGTCTTCAAAAGCCGGCATGTTCAGTGATCCTTTATAATTAACAGGGTAATTCTCTGCAATGAACTCCGACGGCTCGACTCCGCCATCACGGAGGACTTGTTCAGTAACCTTCAGAGGTTCGTAATTTACCCCGCCTATATTAAAATACCTGCCGGGTTTCTGAAGATACTGAAGAGGATTATAAATCTCCTCATATCTCTTCTTGATGTTCAGATCGCTTACATCGCTTAATCCGCCATAGAAGCTGTACTGCATAATATTCTTGTTTTTCCCTGTCTTGCCGCCGACCATGAAATTGCCGCTCCTGTAGTCAAGCTGTCCGAGGCTTATATCGCCTGTTACGAAGGTCCCTTTGTCAGCTTCCCTGGTTATGATATTGATGACTCCTGAAACCGCATCCGCTCCATATACTGCAGCAGCCGGGCCGTAGATAATTTCGATCCTTTCGGCCTGGCGCACGGGGAGCTGCGCCGAGACCGGCATTCCTGTCACAGCACTTGGTTTGACCGGAAGTCCGTTCACGAGGATCATTGTGTAGAGGTTCCCGACAAGTCCGCGAAGTTCAAAACTCTCGCCAAGTTCTCCGGAACCGGGCTGGGAAGTCCTGATACCGGGAAGGCTTTTAATGATATCAATCAGTGAGTTATAATGATTGATAAGGATTTCCTCCCGTGTAACAACATGAATTGTTATGGGGAGTTCTCCTATCCGCTTGGAACTGCGGCTGGCGGAAATGACATTCATCTCAGTCGTATCCCTGCTGAAAGCCAGGTCTTCAGTGTCAAGTTTCCTGCTTTGATTCAGTCCTGAACCAACACCCTCCTGCGCTGCAGAGTCGGTGAAAAACGAAACAAGAAGAACTACCGTTAAAAATTGTAATTTCATGTCCTGATTTTCAGGAATAAAATTATTAAAAATATGTTTAACTGTGACTTCAATCCTTTTTCACCTGATGCGTCCGGCTCTGAAATTGAGAAAAAAAAGGCATCTGATATGGAAATGGAACTATTATATTATTTTTATCAGATAAATTCCGGGATCTTTAATCTGATTAATTCATTAGTTTCTTAAAGACAAAAGACAAAAGTAAAAAGATAAAAGTAAAGCAATTGAAAACAAATATTTTTTAGTGAAATTGACTCTCTTAATAATGGTTTAAAACTTTTATCTTTAACCTTTTATCTTTTATCTT
>Ga0172364_10003856_pt1 | contig 11992 bp, 4 predicted proteins | sample LakKivSesite10cm_FD_114545 | JGI IMG/M metagenome (GOLD analysis project Ga0172364, IMG submission 114545) | Sediment microbial communities from Lake Kivu, Rwanda - Sediment site 10cm | ecosystem: Environmental > Aquatic > Freshwater > Lake > Sediment | place: Rwanda: Western Province, Lake Kivu... | reverse complement strand
TCTTGTTCTCACATTTATTGTCTTGAATGCATCATTATTGTTCTCGTTAGATTCATCAGTAGTTTTATCAGGATCAGTTTTCACCCAGATTGTATGGGTTCCTGCAAGTGTTGCATTCCAAGTTACACTCACACTTTTTGGATTGCCTGCAGCAATGGATACTGTCTGATCGACATTTATTTGTTTCTCTCCATCAAAGAATCTAACCACAACATTAGAAGCATCTGTTTCACCAAGGTTTTGTATTGTTGCATTTATCCAAACGGTTGAATCAAGCCAGACATTGTCATCACTTAAACCAGGACTTGAAAATACAATGCTGCTTACTGTAAGGTCGGGTTTTGTGCAAACATAAATCATTTTTGTGACATTGTTATTATCATCATGTTTTTCTGGGATTACCCTGTTTTCATCAACGACTACGTAAAACGTGTGCCAGCCTGATATTGCTGTCCAGGCATTAGAAAGAGAAACAGAGCTGTTTGCGCCTATATTATGGATTTCTGGATATCCTTTCATTATTTCTCCATCAACATAGAGGCTTATTTCAACATTTTCCCCATCAAGCGTGCCGTTGTTATACACGGTTATGTTTACCCATACAACATCATCCTCAACAGGCTCATCATTTGAAACAGTTAATACTGGGAAGAAATCTATGTACAACTGGTCAAACACAATATTCGCTTTTACCGTATTGTTTTCAGAATATATTAAAGGAAACTTTGGGAGGCTTATATTTTTTGAGGCAGTAAAAGCCTGATAAATCCCTGTTAATTTGTAGTTCCAGCCAATATAAGAATTAGGCCATGATGGGGGGGCTGCGATATTGTCACTTGCCAGTGGAATTAACACTTTTCCTTCATCATCTGTTATGTTGTAGTTTGTACTTGTTTTACCAATATAGTCGAGAACAACCTGGGACGGTGTTTCAACAGTCCCACCTTTCTGCGTTACCATTATGTGCACACCGCTTAATGGCAATGAATCCCCATCCGTCACCTTAATATCAACCCATCTGTAGATGTATGTGTTCGATGTGGCATCCGCTATAAATGGTGGATCACCATCCTGTGGTACTGCACCACCAGTTTCATCCATATCCACAGTAACATTGTAAAGGCATGCGTTAGAGTTGCTTAAAAACCTTAAAACATTATGATCAGCTCTTGAATCCTCCATGTACACATCCTTCAACTCCTCAGGAAATGAGGTTTCTAAATAAAGGAAATCTGTTGGAGATTGATACCCAGATTTTATGGGGTCTACATCCGCTTGCCGGAAATCAAGATCCACATATGTATCAAAGGCATACAATGTTGAATTAACAAGGGTTATATCATTCTCATACGAAACAACAATTTTCACACTGCTGAATGAAACATTACTTTCAGCATCAATTTCAGGGTCATCGTTTGCAAATCTTATCATTATGTTTTTCACATCCTCAGTTGTTCTAACCCCTCTTGCCCATAAATCATATTTTGTTCCACCGTACTGCGGACATATTTCATATTCCCTTTTATTGCCGTGCTGCACAGGCTCATAGGGGTTGGAGCAGTCTGTAAAGATCCCGTCTTTTGACCATTGGACAAAACCTGTGCCGTTATAGTTTTCCTCAGCAGTGTATGTTACTTCAAGCATGGCAGATGAAAGTCTGTTTGTCGGAAGATTACCTGTTTCGTTTGAATAAAAAAAGGATGTAGGGCTTGAAAGGTTAGCCTGAATGCCTGGTGACACAGTTATGCCATTATCAGGCCAGAGCATTGGAGTAAACTCCAGTGTGGTACTTTCTGCTTCATAGTAATGCTCTATTCGTGAGTTTTCTAAAATAACATTGCTTGACTCAAAAAATAGTAATGGTGAGCAACCCCCTTCAGGTCTGCTTGTAATTGTTGAATTTATTATTGTTACATTACTATTTCTTACAGTAAACCATCCAGGGTATGCAAGAGTAGAATTTCTAACTATAAAAGTTGAATCCAATATTGTAAGATTAAACTCTAAATATGGATGCAAAAGTGCCTCCTCAGTTGTCAAATACACATTCTCCATTATCAGAGTGCCACCTAATACTGCCTTGGCCCAGAAACGATTTGTTGCATCTGACCTAAACGTTAAATTTGTGTTTCTGAAAGTAAGAGTTCCCCCGCTCACTGAGATATTGCCGCGCATATCATATTCTGGATTCTCATACGTCTCTGTAGTATTCACAACAATTATGTCCCCTTGCCATTCTTCATTCTCTCCTAAAACGCGTTCATTACCTAGAAAATAGGTTGCCATCATGGCAATGGTTGAACAAATCAGTAACAGCACCAGTGTTTTTCTCATAAACTCACCAGACTTATAAGGGTTTTAACCCTATATAAATATTAGTAGTCAGGGATTAGGAAAACAATCTCCCTATTCGCTGGCTACTTGCTCCTGACTACTTGCCTTGCCCTAGCCCCTAACTACTAATCCCTAGCTACTTGTATTTGAGCGATATATATAAATAGAACTAAAAAGATATAATGACTTATGAAGATAAAGAAAAGTGAGAAAGGGGTTTCTGAGGTTGTAGGCTCCATTCTCATTCTTATGATAACTATTACCATGTTTGCGGTTGTGATGCTATGGGTTGTATCATATCCTACACCCTCCGGAAGGGCGTATGTTGACCTGAACGCAGAGGTAAATGGACAGTATGTAAATATCAGCCATCTCGGTGGGGAGGCTTTGGAAAATGATGACACAGTTATTTATGTTTACATTAACGGAAGTTTAGCTGGTGGTAAGTCATACAAAATCTCTGATGCAGATAACTATGCAACCATAGGTGATAGTTTCAGTGTTGGTGAAACATGGTCAAAACTTTTTTTGGACATAAACTCAACATCAACTGTTTGGGTCACAATTGTTGACACAAAAGGCAATGAGGTAATATTTGATAAAACCCTTCAGGGCGTTTCTGGCAACAACCCACCTGTTGTTGCTTTTGCCTGTACTGTTCCATCCTCTGTTCCTGCGGATGGCAGCACATCCTTCAAAGTATACGCATACATTCTTGACCCTGACAAGGATGTTTCAAATGTAACAGTTGATTTGTCATCTGTTGGGAAAAGCACATATTCCATGACGTCTGCGGATGGGATTATTTTCAAAACAAGTTCACTTGTAATCGCCTCTGGTATCTCTGCAGGCATATACAAATTCAACATTATTAATGCGACTGACAGCAACGGCAACATTGCAACAGGGTATGTTCAGATTACTGTGACAACACCAGCAAATACAACGGACATACATGATTACTTTGGCTGGATAATGGAGGATGACGAGGGAGAAACAGGATATGACATTTATAATGAAACAGGTCTTGTCACAAGGGTTGGCACAAGAGTGTTTCTGCAGGGTGAAACAATCTATATGCAGGTTGGAAGTCTAACGCTTAGAATAATCAAAATACAAAACAGCTTTGTGCTGTATAACAGCTCCTTTGAGAAACTGGAGCCTCAGACAAGGGAATATGAGCCATTAAATGAAAACTATGTTGAAGGAGGACCACTTGATGAGCCTGCATTCTATGATATTGCAACACCAAATCCAAAATATTACATGTACGAGTACAACTGTACTGCGCCGACAACCGCAGGTCAGTACCTTGTTTATGCTGCTATAAAGGATACTGCTGGGCATAACTTCGTTACATGGGACATAATTTATGTGTGCAATCTGGATGGCTCTGCACCAAACTACCCAAAGATTGTGACATGCAGGGATGCAAATGCAGATGGGGATTTGTCAGACCTGTATGAGGAGACAGAGTTTAAACATACAGAAAAGATGTACGTTAAGGTTATCACAGAGGATACTAATGCTATAGAAAATGTGGAAATGGGGGATGTTGAAATCAATAATTTTAGGGGCACATGGCATATTAAAAAGAACCTGGGTTCACCTCCAACATCAGATAAACCGCCGTTAAGCGCAGTATTCCTTAACAGTAAACCTTCAAGTCTGGGCTGGGATGGAAGAGGTGATGGTAGCACGTTTTACACATTTTCCATCGCACTTGTAAACCCTAACCAATATGGATGGTTGAAAGGTACAAACACCTATGTACTGATAGTCAGATATTTTAAAGATACCAATGAAGAATATGGTAAATTAGCAACGCTTGTTAAGGTAAAAGGTCCTGTTAGTAGCAGGGATGTTGTTACAACAGCCCGCTACGGCACAGGCTGGTTTTCATCTGAAAACGCTATTTACTGGTACAATAATGATGAGCAATGGGATAGAACCACAGTAATCTCAGGTGTTAGTAGCGGCAGGTGGAAGCTGCAGGCAGTAAGGGCACTTGCTGTTGGAGATATAGATGGTGATGGTGATAATGATATTGTTGTAGGTACAGAGGATGACAGGGAAGAAAATCTTGCTTGGTTTGAAAATGTTGAACCTGATGGAAGTGACTGGATTGCACATTTTGTTACTACAGCATACGGTGGTACTAACTATAGGGTTGAGTCTTTGGCATTAGCAGATTTGGATCATGATGGGGACTGTGAAATTATTGCAGGAATGAAGAATAAGGATGGTGAGAGTGCTGTAGGTACAGGTGTTCATATTTATGTTAATGATGGTGATTGGACAGATATAAGTTTGATACCAACAGATATAGACGCATGCGAGCCTACGCAAAAAGGTGGAAATGATGACACGAATCAGTCGTTAGGGAACATAACTACGGATAACAGCATATATTATAATGTTTCCTCTGTGGGTGATGGAAAGACATTTCATTTCAATCAATGGAACGTAAGCGGGATTGACCCAGATTGGGACATAATTAGTGTAATGCTTTACACCCAGTATAAAACGAGTGAAGGATACGCAGGCGATGAATACATACAGTATGACAATGGTGCAGGTTTTGTGAACACAGATATTCAGCCAAACACTACACTAACAGAGGTTATCGAATCCTTTGACCTGAAGTCAGTAGGTGTTGACACATTAAGCGAAATTCAAAACCTTGATATCAAATTTCACAATGAACCTTCAGGCGGTGTGAGTGTCACAGTGAAGCCTTCCTCAAAAGGCTCTTCTGACAACTCAACAAAAATCACTAACTCTACATGCAAACCTTCCTCATACAAGACTACACTGGACAACTGCACAACTTTATCTTCAGGTTCAGTGAATGATGTTGCAAGCTCACAGGGTGCTGAGGATACTACTTGGGAATGGGATACATCAGATCTTCAACCTGATGATGGGGAACAAACATACGACGTTTACAGAGGAAGAAAAATGCATTTGAATGCATTTGACACTACTACGAACCCTCTTCCTTCAGGTGCAACAATTACCCTCACAAAACTGATGTGTAAATGGAAGGTTGGCAATTCATATACTGGCACCGATATAGTACATTATTCGCTAGATAACGGCATTAATTGGAATGATACTACAATCCAACCCTCAAGTGGGCAGACAGCATTTGTATCAGATTCATATGAACTAAAAGATGGCGGGAACCCGTTAACCATCGACCAGATAGCAGCTCTTGATGTTAATTTTACAAATGAGGGCAGTTACTCTACGCAATCCAAATATTACGTATACTGGGACTACATATATGTTTATGTGGGATACACTGTTGAGACACATGAGAATATTTCAGATATACAAAGCAACGATGGAACCACCTATGATGTAAAAAGCGGTCAGGTGTTGTACATGGAAACCTTTGACATAGGTAGTCTTACAGGAACTGTGAAGAATGCTGTTCTTGAGGTGAAATATAAAGTTGAGTCAGGCTCGTACAATGGAAATAATTATATAAGATGGAAATTAGATGGTAGTGAAGCACTGCAAAACACTACAATAATTCCAACTGGTGACAATACAAGTTTTGTAACACGTTATTATGATTTGAAGGAGGCAAATGGGGGTTCGATAACACTATCAGAGATACAGAATTTAGACATAGAATTTACAAACAATGCTATCAGTGATACAGTTTATTTTGATTATATATGGATTAATGTTAGTGTGGAAGATTATAATTCCTTGGATAACATTAAAACAAGCAATAATGAAACATATGACGTCTGGAAAAATCAGATACTTTTCATGGACAGTTTTGATACGGGGGTACTAGGAGGAAATGTGCAGAACGCTACTCTTAGCGTAAAATACAAGGTTGCGTCTGGTTATGATGGTACTGAAAATGTAACATGGGCTTTGGATGGTGAGACACAAAAAAACACAACAATCAAACCATTAAACACGGAAACATCCTATATGTGGAAAGAATTTGATTTAAAATCTGCAAATGGTGGGGCAATCACTATTGAGGAGTTATACACCCTTGACATCAGGTTTATTAATAATGGTGAAACAAATGCACAGGTAATGTTTGATACCCTGCAGATAAATGTTACAATGCCAGACAGCGTTGTATCCTTTGATTATGTGTGGATTAAGGTAATTACTCAGAAACCAGGAACGGGTGCTATTGTATCTGAGATTGAAATTGGGGACTTAGACAACAGTGGTACGATGGATGTGGTTAGGGCATCCGAGGATGGAAAAACAGTGATTTACTGGAATGATGGTGATAAAAATCTTAGTCTGGGGTGGTCTGACACAGAACTTCAGGATGTTAGCACCCCTTCTAAGGCGCGCCATCTGATAGAACTTGGATATTTTGAGGATGCAGGTGACACAACACTGGATATTCTGAGAACAAACGCTGATGATATATATCTGTTTAAAAATCAGGGCAATAAAACATTTAGTAATAAAATAAACATGGACTCATTAAACAATATTAGTGCTGGTATCACAGCATTAGCAGCTGGGGATATGAATGGTGATGGATTAACAGACATTACTGTAGGCACAGCATCAAAAAGCAGTAGTTATAGGCCTGAGCTATGGCAGTACAATAGAACTACCTGGGTTAGGATAAAAACAACAGGTATGTGTAATAAAATAACATGGACCGGCTGGGGGTCTAACACGCCATGTGTTACAGATATTGGAATAGGGGATATAGACGGCGATGGGGACAATGACACTGTAATAGGGATACATGCAGTAAGATGGTGGTGGTGGAGAACATCTGTTAAACATAACCTCTGGGTATACTACAACAACTGCACAATCACAACATTTGCTGACCCTGATGGGGAAGGAGCTGCAGGAATTACAACAGTTCTATGGTATGAAGAAGAAGAAATATATATTAACCCCTGGGATGAGGGTGCTGATGAATCAGTCTACAACATAGAGTTAGGATACATAGACACATAGGTGATAAAAAATGAGAATAAAATCAAATCACGGTCAGGCATCTGCTGTCGGAGCAATGCTTACAGTTATAATAGTCATAATAGTGCTTTCCATGATAACGCTTTATTATGTTCCTGTTTGGATGGAGGAAAAGGAAAGAAATCATATGACCACTGTTCAAAAGGAGTTTATGGATTTGGCTGGAACGGTAAGTGCTCTGATAATAAATAATGACCAAAGTTCTGAGGGGAAAAACACGGTTGTTCTTGGTAATGAGGGAATACCATTTTTTGCTGTTGGAACAATGGGAACCCTGAAGATAGAGCCATACACATCCTCATTCCATATTTACAATGAAACAAAGGTTTTGAATGTAACAAGTACAGGAAGCATCAGGTTTGAGCCGCAAAACAGGTACTATGTCCAGCAGTATTTCATTTATGAGAATGGTGCGGTGATAATAGACCAATCAGCAGGGGAGCTCATCAGGGTTGAGCCAACATTCAATGTATCAGGCAGCACAGTATCCATGACTCTAATTTCCATTTCAGGAACAAATGAATCAATAACTGGAAAAAATGCTCAGACAGTTGTCACAAAACTCATGTTTTACGAATCTGATACATACACATGGAGCAGTGAAAATATAACAATAAGTATTAATACAATGCATCAGTCTGCATGGCAAAACTATTTTGACAAAAAAGGTTGCAACACAACCATAACAGAAAACAATGTTGTTGTAGCTCTAAATGATATATCCACACTTACAATCAGATACGCTGTGATTAAGGCGGAAATAGTGCACCCATAAGGAGAGGAGTTTTTAGATGGCAAAGAAGATATTGATAAAAAATGAAAAAGATGTTAAGAAAGAGGAAGTAATAAAACAAAGGAGAATGGCAGTCAGGAAAGAAATGAAAGAAGAAGAAAAGCCAGAAATACTTAACAAGGATGTTGAGGAAATAGAAAGCTACCCTATCACAGAACCCTACGCCAAGATTAGAATTACATATGACCATAAAACTCATGCATACTTATATGAGGTGATAGAGAAAAAAATTTCTGAGGAGCAGAAAAAAATACTTGATTTTATAAAAAAGATTCTGTCAAAAACAATAGAGTACGAAACATTTGGTGAAAACATTGCTGAAAGAAAAAAACAGTTATCAGACAATGTTGATGAAATAATCAGGAGCAGGGGTATAAGAATTGATGAAAAAAGCAGGGGAATAATTAAATATTATTTATGCAGGGATTTTGTGGGTTTCGGAAAAATAGATATAATCATGAATGATGAAATGGTTGAGGACGTATCCTGCGACGGCTCAAATGTGCCCATATATGTGGTCCACAGGGCTTATGAATCAATAAAAACAAATCTTTTGTTTGAAACAGACGATGAAATTGATTCTTTTGTTATTGCACTGGCGCAGCGCAGCGGCAAGCAAATATCTGTAGCAGACCCCATGGTGGATGGAACACTGCCTGAAGGCTCCAGGCTTCAGGCAACCCTGGCAAAAGAGGTGACTACAAGGGGCTCCTCGTTTACAATCAGGCGTTTCAGGGCGAACCCGCTGACACCGCCTGACCTGATACGGTATAACACCATGTCTGCTGATATGATGGCATATCTCTGGCTTGCTGTTGAGTTTGGGGAATCCATAATAACATCTGGTGGAACCGCTTGCGGAAAAACAAGTACGATGAATGCGATAATGCTGTTTATTCCCCCTCAGGCAAAGATTGTAAGCATAGAGGACACAAGGGAGATTAACATCCCCCATGAGAATTGGATTGCAGGCCTAACACGCTCTGGTTTCGGAGGTAAAACAGGTCCTGGGAGTGGTGAAATAGATATGTTTGAACTTGTGAAGGCAGCATTGAGGCAGAGACCGCAGTATGTGATAGTGGGCGAGGTAAGGGGACAGGAGGCGTTTTCGTTGTTTCAGGCGATGGCTACAGGCCATACTGCTTATTCAACAATGCACGCTGATTCTGTCAGGTCTATTATTAACAGGCTTGAGAACCCCCCAATTAACCTGCCAAGGGTTCTACTTTCAGCATTAAACATAGTGGTTCTTCAGTCCCAGGTCATGCTTGGAGACAGGATGGTGAGAAGAATAAATAAAATAGTTGAGCTTGTGGGACTGGACCCTGATACAAATGATTTAATAACAAACACGGTGTATGAATGGCATCCATCCGGTGACAAATTCGAATATTTAGGGCATTCTGTAATGTTTGAAAAAATTATGAGCAAAAAAAACATGACAATAAATGAAATGAATGAAGAATTTAAAAGAAGAACAGAGGTTGTGAACTGGATGGTAAAGAAAAATGTGAGAAACCATCAGGAAGTTGCCAAGATTGTTTCACAGTATTATACTGATTCTGAGGAGACTATGAAGAAGGTAAGGGCGGAGGCTCATGCCTAAGAAAGTCGTTATAAAAAAGACAGAGGCAGAGGAAAACATAAAAAAGGGGGTTAAGGTCACTTTAATCCCTGAGATTAAAGAGAAAGGGTTTGAAGAGGTGGAAACAAGGGCGGTCACAGAACCCTACACATATGTCAGGCTTCTTTACAACAAGGATGCAAATGAATATCTGTATGAGATAATAGAACCACAATTTTCTGAGGAGGATAAAAAAACATTAGATATTATAAAAAACACACTGATTGAAACCGTAGAGGAGGGTATGAGATTTGCAAGCAGGGAAAAAAGGGTGGAATATTTAAAAAAGAATATGGATAGAATCATTTTAGACAAGCATATAAAAATGGATGACATTCTCAAGGAAAAAATTTTTTATTATATTGTCAGGGACCTCATAGGATATGGTAAAATAGATGCGATGATGATTGACCCAATGATTGAGGATGTTTCGTGTGATGGTGCAAAGACTCCAATATATGTTTATCACAGGGCACATGAGTCAATGAGAACAAATATTTTATTTAACAGCGACGAGGAGCTGGACAAATTTGTTGTGACACTCGCTCAGAAATGCGGTAAAAGCATCTCTGTTGCATCCCCCATGCTGGATGCAACAATACCAGATGGAAGCAGGCTTCAGGCAACACTTGCAAGGGAGGTGACTACAAGAGGCTCATCATTCACTATTAGGCGGTTTAAGGCAAGTCCGCTGACACCGCCAGATCTGGTGAAATTCAAAACAATGTCAGCAGAGATGATGGCATATCTCTGGCTCGGTGTCCAGTACGGTGAATCCATGTTAATCTCTGGCGGAACAGCCTCAGGGAAAACCACAACATTGAATGCCATACTATTATTTATTCCACCTCAGATGAAAATTGTGAGTATAGAAGACACAAGAGAAATCAATATTCCACATGAGAACTGGATTCCAGGTTTAACAAGGTCAGGTTTTGTAGGCAAATCCGGGGAGGTGAGCGGTGAGATAGACATGTTTGAACTGATGAGGGCATCGCTGAGACAGAGGCCTCAGTATCTTATTGTTGGTGAAGTGAGAGGTAAGGAGGCGTTTATCATTTTTCAGGCGATGGCCACGGGTAAGGCCACATATTCAACAATTCATGCAGATTCTGTTCAAGCAATAGTTAACAGGCTTGAGAACCCACCGATCAACCTGCCAAGGGTCCTTGTAGCCGCATTGAATGTTGTTCTCCTCCAAGCCAGTGTGAAAGTTGGTCTCAAGATGACAAGGAGAATCAAAAAAATTGTGGAAATCGTAGGCTTGGAGCCTGATACAAAAGAACTCATTACAAACACCATATTTGAATGGAATCCTGCTGATGACCGGTTTGTTTACTTGGGGCACAGCAGTGTTTTTGAAAAAATCGCGTACTTAAAAAACATGACACATGATGAGGTGATAGAGGAGTTTAAAAGAAGAACAGAGATTATAAACTGGATGCTGAAGAAAAACGTTAAGAACTATAAAGAGGTTGCTAGTATAATATCCGCATACTACCAGGAGCCTGAGGAAACCATAAAAAAAATAAGAAGTGACACCTATGAAAAATAAAAAGGCTACAAAAGTCAAGGTCGGAAAGGAGGAAGAATGGAAACCCAGTAAATATCAGGTACTTTCCTACAGACTGCTGGGTAAACATGCGAAAAAACACGTAAAACCCATGCTTGAGAAAAGCCTGAATCAGGCACATATGAAAATGCTGGCTGAGGAGTATGCGGCATATGTTATGATGAGCACGATACTGGTAGGGGTCATAGGTGTAGTATTAGACGTAGTTCTTTTAACAGCAGTTTTAATGCTTGGCATTTCTTTACCACTATTTCTTATACCAATAATGGTTGCGCTACCAGTAATACTAGCATATCTTATTTATGCGCTTATGATGGGCTCCCCTGCCTCAAAGGCAAAAGACAGGGGAAGAAACATGGATAAAAAACTGCCTTTTGCGATGAACTTCATATCAGCCATGGCATCAGCAGATGTGACACTTGACTCAATATTCAAGTCTTTGTCAAGAGAAAGGATATATGGTGAAATAGCAAAAGAGGCAGGATGGATTACTCGTGATGTTGAAGTGCTAGGCAAGGATATTATTACAGCCCTGAGGGAAGCAGTTGACAGGTCGCCTTCCATAATGTTTCAGGATTTTCTTCAGGGTGTGATTACAACGGTTAGCTCAGGTGGAAGGCTTAAACCATACTTTGTGCTTAAATCAGAGCAGTACATGGAGCAGCATAAAATGGCTGTA
>Ga0172364_10003853_pt1 | contig 11992 bp, 8 predicted proteins | sample LakKivSesite10cm_FD_114545 | JGI IMG/M metagenome (GOLD analysis project Ga0172364, IMG submission 114545) | Sediment microbial communities from Lake Kivu, Rwanda - Sediment site 10cm | ecosystem: Environmental > Aquatic > Freshwater > Lake > Sediment | place: Rwanda: Western Province, Lake Kivu... | reverse complement strand
TTGCGGAAGACCCGTTTGCTTTTTTCAAGCGCAAAGGACTCGATCAAGATATCCAGGGTCCGGTCCGTCGAACCGTCGTTAACGACGATCACCTCGAATACCGGATATTCCAGAGCCAGGAGCGCTCGGACGCTTTCCCCAATCGTTTTTTCTTCATTATAAGCCGGGGCAATGATGGAGATGGGCTTGACGAGCGGGAACCGGAAAACCTCCTTGAAGTTGACAAAGCGGACGTACTCCCGGTGGCGGAAAAGGCCGACCAGCGACAGCAGGATGAAGAGAAGATAGAAGGCATTGATTAGGAAAAAATAAGCCAGGATGATGATGTTGACGGAGTGCACAATCATATGGAGGACTGAGCTCATGGCTTCAGGTCGCCTCGCCGGGAAGGATGAGGTCATTGAGGACCATGACCGACATGTCGCGAGCATACCGGTCGTCTGGTTGGCTGGCCATCTGCTTCAGCCGTTCGAGCCCCTCTTCTCCCATTTCGGCCAGTCCGTATCCGGCGTTGTAGCGGACATACCAGAACGGCGAGAACAGGGCTTTAGTCAGGATGTCCAGAGCTTCCCGGCTCTTTATTTTTGCCAAGCTCTTGACCGCTTGGGCCTGCACTTCCCATGCTTCGTCACGGGATAAGGCTGCGAGAGTCCCCGCGGTCTCGGGGATGAGCAGTTTCCCGAGGGCCCGTGCGACCCGGACGCGGATCTCTTTATCCGGATGGGCGGCCAGGGCAACAACCTCTTCATGGAGGTTCCTCAGGGGAATCGTCCCGATGAGCTCCACCAATAAACCGAGTTTGTCCGTGGACAAAGCCTTGGTGAGTGATTGCCTGACCAGCGGTTCGATGCGGTTTCCAAGGCCAAACATAATGTTGAAATAGGCGTGGACCGTGAATCCTAAGTCCGTTTCAAATGCTCTGAAGATGTACTCCAGCGTGTCGGGAGAGGGGATGCGGGACAGAGCATTGATGACCGCCAGCTTGATAATGGGCTTGTCTTCAAGAAGACGGAAGAGAACGGGGCTCTCGGCCGGGTCGAAAAAAATGATGAAGAGGCGAACGCTCTGAAGGCGCTTGGCCGTCCTCCAGGGGGATAACCGCTTGAGGCAGCGGTTCTTGACCGCATGGTTGAAGATAATCCGCAGCTGGTCTTTTCCCTCGCCGACGATGATGTCTCCGAAATCGAGAAGGACTTGGATCAGGACTTCGTGATGAGCCTTATGCTTCCGGGCGACCTCCAGCGAGAAGTCCGAGTCAAAAAGAGAGATCGCCTGGAGGACATCTTTTTCAATCTGCTCATAGACCTTTCGAAACCAGGCCTGCCTCCGTTCGAGGACAACCCGTCGGACGACAATGAAGCCGAAGAGGCAGAGTGAAACGAGGAACAGAAAAAGGAGGCTATAAGTGATAATGATCGAAGATGGGCTCATGGTCGGGAGTTGAGGCTCTTTTTGATTTTCGCCATCAGGACCTGGGGGGAGAACGGCTTGGTGATATAGTCCATGGCCCCGATTTCCAGGCCCTTAAGGACGTCGGACTCCTCGGAGAGGGAGCTGAGGAAGATCACTGGAGTCCGGGTGTTCTCCCCGTTTTTGCGAAAGATCGACAGGAACTGAAAACCATTGAGGTCGGGCATCATGACATCGAGGAGGATGAGGTCCGGGGTCTCTTGGAGGGCCTTTTGTAATCCTTCAAGGCCGGATGTCGACGTCCTCACGCGGTAATTTTCTTTTTCCAGGAAATGCGAAATGAGCTTGAGGGTGGTCGGGTCGTCATCGACCACCAGGATCTTTTTGACGCCATTCGGCTCAGCTTGTGAAGCCGGGGGCTCCCTTTTCACGGCGGCCTTTGGCAGCGAGGCCTCCAGGAGTTTCTTGACGATCAGCAGTTTTTCGAGCTCCCGGTCGAGTTCTTTCATCCATGTCTCATGAGACTCGGGAGCCGGATCGGGAGAGTTCTTCTCCCCTGGGATTCCTGCGGCCTCGGAAGCGGGACCGTCATCGCCGTTTTCTTTCAGGCTGACGATGATGCGTTTGAGCTCCTTCACTTTGAGGAGCTCGGAAAATGCCGTTCCGGTCAGTTTTTCGAGTTTGGCCCTGACTTCGGCCGCAAAGCTGTGATGAAACTCGACCTCCTCCCGGATCTGGTCGATCATCTTGGCCAGTTCGGCCTGCTCCAAGGCGAGCTTGACCTTCGGTTTAGGAACTTTTTTGGTGCTCTTGCAGCGGCTCCGGCGGACGGTGGCCATCAGGTCGCCCCTTTGAGTGGGGCCTTCGGATTTTTCCATTTTGCTTACACCCGTACGTCGTTATTTCTTTCTCTTCCATTAATCCCGAGAAGAGCCCAGAATTCCATCCCCTCTGCGGATGAATCCCGGGGTGATTTCTCAGCCTGTTTCCTCCCCGGGAGAGGGAGTGAGGCCCCACCTAAAAGGATGAAGCCGGATCATTGGCGGACGCAGCCTCTCGTTTCATTCATGTATTGATAATAGCGATTGCGGCCTGCGTCCTTGGCGCGGTACATGGCGATGTCTGCGTTTTTGATGAGGGTGTCGGCGTCCGGTCCATCATCGGGGAAAAGGGCCACTCCGATGCTGGCGGTGATTGAAATTTTCAGACCGTCGAATTCAAACGGTTTATAGAAGGAATGGAGAATCCGTTCGGCCACATTCTTGGCCACTTCCGCCTGCCGGATCTCGGGCAGGAGGAGAATGAATTCGTCGCCTCCCCAGCGGGCGATGGTATCGCCTTTGCGGAACATGTTGACCAGACGGCTGGAGACTCCCTTGAGCAGCTGGTCGCCGATATTGTGTCCGTGGCTGTCGTTGACTTTCTTAAATTCGTCCAAATCCAGCATGATGATCGCCAGCTTTTGCCCATCCCTTTGGGCTTGGGCCAGGGCCATACTGAGGCGGTCAAAAAAAAGAAAGCGGTTGGGAAGCTCGGTCAGATGGTCGGTGACCGCATTGTAGCGGAGCTTTTCTTCGTAACGCTTGCGCTCGGTCAGGTCGTGAAGGACCAGCACGAGGCCGCAGACATTTTCCTTTTCGTCGCGGATGGCTGTGACCGTCAGCTCAACAGGTGTCTTCTCGACGAAATTGACGATCTGGAGGTTTCCGTTAATGAGGCCGGAGGAAGTCCCCGCGAGGAGCTCAGGGATGGACACTCGGATGAGCTTTCCGGTGTCTTCCTCAACGAGGTGAAGGATGCTGGTCAGCGGCTTGCCGATACTGTCCGGCTGGTTCCAGCCGGTCAGCCTCTCCGCGACCGGGTTCATGAAGGTGACGTTGCCGAAACGCTCGGTCGCGATGACGCCCTCACCGATGCTCTCGAGGATGGTGGACAGCCAGCTCTGGCGCTCCTTGAGCTGGATCTCCATCTGATGCTTGTAGAGGGCCATCTCCATGACGGTCATCAGCTCTTTCTGCTCAACCGGCTTGAGGGTGTAGCCCAACGGCTCCGTCAGCTTGGCCCGTTGGAGGGTGTTTTCATCGGTGTGGGCGGTCAGATATATGACCGGAATGTTGAAGTTTTCGCGGATTTTCTCGGCCGCCTCGACCCCGTCCATGGCGCCGCGCAGGACAATGTCCATCAGGATGAGGTCGGGGTGGGTCAGCTCCGCCTTTTCTAAGGCCTCCTCGCCCGTCCCAACAACCGCGCAGACTTCGTAGCCGGCGTTTCGAACCATGTCTTCGATGTCTTTGGCGATCAGTCCCTCGTCCTCGACGATGAGGATGCGGATCTTCTCCATGATCATGTCCTTTGTTTGCTCTTGACTTCCTGGAACTCGATCGTAAATTCCGTTCCTTTCTCCCGGGACAGATCGATCGAGCCATCGATCTGGCTGACCAGGGTGTTGACAATCTGCATGCCCAGGGTTTCGGTTTTGCGAAAGTCCAAGTCCGCGGGGAAGCCGACGCCGTCGTCCCTGACCCGCAAGAGATACCTGTCTCCGGCCACGCGGCGGAGATCGATTCCCAGTTGTCCTTTCCGCCCCTCCGGGAAGCCGTGCTTGAGCGCGTTTGAGATCAGCTCATTGACGATCAGGCCGCAGGGGATGGCCGTGTTGATGTTCAGGTGGACTTCCTGGGCGTCGATTTTCAATTCGACGCGGGAGCCATCAACCTGATAGGAGTGGAAGAGGTGGATGGCGAGGTTGCGGAGGTATTGAGAGAACTCGATCCGGGAAAGGTCGGAGGACTGATAAAGGCGCTCGTGGATGAGGGCCATCGAGCGAATGCGGCGCTGGGACTCCTTGAACATCTCGAGGACGAAAGGGTCCTTGATCTGCCGGGACTGAAGGTTGAGGAGCGAGGAGATGACCTGCATGTTGTTTTTGACCCGGTGGTGGATCTCCCGCAGGAGAACCTCCTTTTCCTCCAGGGAATTCTGGAGGCGGTCTTCGGCCTTTTTGCGCTCGGTGATGTCGCGGACGTACTCAATGACGCCGTTCATCTCGCCCGTCCTCCTGTCGATTAGCGGGAACGTGTAGAGGTCGATCCAGCCGGTCACCTCGCCTCCCGCGCCCACCTTGGCCACAACATCGTAGGCCGAATCGGATGTTTCCAGGGTCTTCCGGGTCGGGCAGACATCGCAGGCCCTATCGCGGAGATGATAAGCTTCATAGCACTTTTTCCCGACGAGCGGCTGGGCATGGGCATACCATTTCTCCATCGCCTTGTTAACCCGGAGAATCGTGTAGTCTTTGGCCAGGATGGAAATCCCGTCCTGAATGCTCTCGAACATGCTGGATAGGAAGCGCTCTCTCTCCTGGACCTCTTCTTCGGCTTTCTTGCGATGGATGGCCATGGCGATCTGGTCGCAGACAAACTTGAGGATGTTCTTGTCCTCTTCGCTGTAGCGGAGGCCTTCCGTGTAGGTCTGGACGACCAGGACTCCGATCGTTTTCCCATCGATGTTGAGGGGAACGCCCAGCCAGTCGATGGAGGGTGCGCCGATGGACTCCACTTCTCCCCGCCGTTCCAGGTCGGCGAAGACCTCGGGGGAGGCCAGCAGGGCCTGCCCCGTCCGCAAGACATATTCGGTCAGCCCCCGGCCGAGCGGCTTGGGTTCGGGAGGTGTGTCGAACTCGTCTACAAAATAGGGGAAGCTGAGGATTCCCTGGGCCGCATCAAAGAGCGCGATATAGAAATTCTTAGCCGGCATCAAGCCCGAAATGACCCTGTGGATCGATTGAAAAAGGCCCTGCAGGTTCTGGGTGGAATTGGCCGCCTCGGAGATCTGGAAGATGGATTCGTTGACCTTTTCCATGCGTTTGGCTTCCGAGGCCTCCAGGGTGAGGGTGAGGGCGTCTCCCACGGACATTGCGAAATGCTGCTCTTCTAATGTCCATTTCCTCTCCCGGCCCGTGTGTTCGTGACAGAGAATCCCGAGGATTTTTCCTTGGCGACGGATGGGGACGTCCATCATCGAGACAATGCCGCGCGGTTTCAGGTAGGCATCGGCAAATTCGCAGGTTCTCGGGTCTGACAGGGCGTGGTCGGCGGCGATGACGCGGGACTCCTCGAGGGCCGTGAAATAGGAGGGATAGTCCTTCACCCGGAGCACCATCCCTTTGTCGTGGACGCTCTCCGGGCGGCTGAAAAGGTCGTGGCAGGTGATTTCTGTTCGCTCGGGATTGAAGAACCAGACACTGACCCGGTCTACCCCGAGCGTACGGGCGTCGATCTCGGTGGTCTTTTGGAAGGCCGTATCGAGGTCCTGGAAGTTCATTTTGGCCAATTCCAGGAGGGCGGCCTGATGGCGGATGACCTGGTCCGCCCGGTTTTGAATTTCCTTCTCCTCCTGCTTTTGCCAGGTGATGTCGAGCAGGCTTCCTTCGTAATGAACCACCCGCCCCCTCGAATCAAGTACGGCGCGGGCGTTGTCCTGAACCCAAATCACCCGGCCGTCGATCCTTTTCAGCTGGAACTCGAAGTTGCGGAGGACTCTATTCTCGGCCAAAAGGGTTGTGGACCGATCCCGGTCCCTCGGGTCGAGGTAGAAATCGGAGGCGGGTCTTCCCAGGACGGACGCCTTGTCTTCGAACCCGAGCATCTGAGCCATAGTGGGGTTGATGTCGAGGATTTTTCCTTCCGGGCTGGTCCTGTAGAGGCCAACAGGGATCCCTTCGAAAAGCGCCCGGTACTTGCTCTCGCTCTCGCGGAGGCTCTCGAGAGTTTTTTTTCTTTCGGTGATATCGATCATTGCGCCCTGGATGGCCGGCTCTCCTTCGTAGAGAATCCGGGCGCCCATAACCTCGGCGTCAAAGGTTGAGCCGTCCTTCCGGATGGCTCGGAACTCGTACCGCGCACTCCTTTTCCGTCCGGATTCCCGCAGGCGGACCTGCCGGTCCACTATTTTCCAGCTTTCCGGCGAGACAAGATTCTGAACAGACATGCCGAAGAGTTCCTCAGGCCTGTCATAGCCGAAGATCTCCGCGAACTTCTTATTGCAGAATCGGAGGATGTGGTTCTGGGTGATATAGATCCCGGCGAGAGAATTGTCGACGAGAAGGCGGTATTTTTTTTCCGATTCGTGGAGTTCCTGCTCGGATCGCTTTCTCTCCAGGGCGTTGACGAAGATCTCCCCTATGGTCTTGAGGAGAGTCAGGGTTTTATCCGACCAGGACTTTTCCCGTCGCATCGAATCGAACCCGAGAAAGCCCACGAGGTCGTTGTGGAGAAACATCGGAACAGCGACGAGCGACTTGGTCCGGAGGCTTTCGAGCAGCTCCTTTTCGGCCTGGGCTTCCGGAGGGAGATCCTGGATCCGGAAGACGCGGATATTTTCGCCCTGGCTGAGCTTGCCCATATACCAGCGGAAAGCCTGGAGCGGTACGGTCTGGAGCTTGGCTTTTATGGATGGGATCCCGCGGGCGCACCATTCATATGAATCATATCCATGCCCGTTCTTGAACAGGAAGACGGCGCTGCGGTCAGCATCGGCAATCTGACCGATCTTTTTTAGCGTCTCTAGGATTCCCTTGTCGAGGTCTTCGGGGGTGAGATTGATAAACTTCGTGGAGATTGAGGCGATCAGCTCTTCAAATCGGAGCCTCGCCCCGATGGCCCGCCGTCCTGGCCGTGAGCGGGCGGCCTTTGGCCTCTTGGCTCGTATTTGAGCGGTCAGATTTTTCATTGCGACGTGTTTTTTCTTATGTCGACTCTCGACTTTAATCCGGGCACAAGAGCTCGTCTCGACGCTCTTGCATAATGTATTTTTCATCTGGCGAGGGGACAATCGCCCATGACGATGAATCGCGGGGGGATTTTTGTCGCGTTCGTATCACCCCTAGGGGTGCGTCCTGCAAATAACATGGCTAAGTCAATAACCACCGGAAGACGCGCCACTGCGGGGGAGTTTGAGGGGGACGGCGTCGTTCCCCTCAGGGGTCAGCGAACCGCCGAGGGGGGAGCTTGACTCCCCCTGAAAGCGCCCGTCAAGCCCGATGACTTCGGCAACTTACTTACGAGACGGGACACCAGGGGCTACAAGAGTGTGAGTTGTGATAAAATGCAAGGCTTCGGAGGTCGAAATGCGAAAGACCCTGGCGCTTCTGCTCAGCCTCTTGGCCCCCTTGACGGCGCCTTCCCTTTCCAGGACAAAGGGCTACCTGTTCATCATCGGTGGGGGAGACCGGCCGGAGAGCATGATGCGGCGTTTCGTTGAGCTGGCCGGGCAATTCGGGAACGGTAAGATCATCGTCTTTCCCATGGCCAGCAGCGAGCCGGTGGAGACGGGCGCCCATTTGGTGGCGGAGTTCCAGAGACTTGGAGCGGAACGGGTAGAAAGCTGTGTTCTAACCCGGGAGCAAGCCCTGGCCGAGAGCAGTGTCCGCATCCTGGATGGCGCCGGCGGCGTTTTCTTTTCTGGAGGAGACCAGTCCCGGCATATGGCGGTTCTTCAGGGTACGCCGGTTGAGCGCGCGCTGATCGAGCTCTATCATGCGGGTTGTGTCATGGGCGGGACCAGTGCCGGCGCTGCGGTGATGAGCGAAGTCATGATTACGGGAGACGAACGGCGAAAGCCCGAGGAGGGCCATGAGTTCGAAACGCTTGAGGCGGGGAATATCGTCACTGCCGAAGGGCTGGGTTTCATCAAAACCGCTGTTATCGACCAACACTTTGTGGTCCGGAAGAGGCACAACCGGTTGATGAGCGTCATCGCTGAGAGGCCCCAGCTTTTGGGGATCGGCATCGATGAGGAGACGGCCATAATCGTTGGCCCGGATGAAAAGTTCGATGTTCTCGGAAACCGGAATGTCGTCGTCTACGACGCCTCCCGGGGGTTCGTAACGGTCACGGCGTCAAAGGCCATCCGTTTCCGCGGGGCGGTCATGCACGTGTTGGGCAACGGAGACCGGTTTGACCTCAAAAAGAGAAAGGTATTGACCTGATGGCCCCCCGGACAATCCGGCTTCCTCACACTCTGGTCCTGATCTATGCCATGGTGGTCTTGACCGTCGTGGCCACCTGGGTCGTTCCCGGCGGCCAATACCAGCGAGTTGAAAAGGACGGCCGGACCATCCCGGTGGCTGGGACCTTTGCTTCGACCAGCCGCAGCCCGCAGGGATTGGGTGCGCTTTTCGTTTCTCCGGTTCGGGGCTTTGTCGAGGCCGCCGCCATCATCGCCGTTGTCTTTGTGGTGGGCGGGGCCTTCTCCATCATCCAGAGGACGGGCGCCGTGATGGCGTTCATCCATAACCTGGCTTTGCGGTTCGGCCGGAGCAGGGCCCTCCGGGCGCTCCTCATCCCGGTCACAATGATTGTCTTTTCCCTGGGCGGCGCCGTCTTCGGGATGTGCGAGGAGACCATGCCCTTTGTGCTGATCTTTGTTCCCCTGGCCCTGTCTCTCGGCTACGACTCGATCGTTGGGGTGGCCATTCCGTTCGTCGGAGCGGCCTCGGGTTTTGCTGGCGCTTTTTTCAACCCGTTCACGGTCGGGATTGCCCAGGGGATCGCGGGTCTTCCCATTTACTCGGGACTCGGCTACCGGCTGGTGATCTGGGCTCTGGGCACGGCCATTGCTATTGGTGTGGTCGTGCGCTACGCCGCTCGGGTGCAGAAGAATCCGCGGATCAGTCCGACCTATGAGGACGACCTCGAACGCCGGACAAAGCTCCGGCTCAACCTTTCTCCCACGGAATTGGTCGAACTGACGCCGGCGCACAAGAGAGTCCTTTACGTCTTCCTCACGGGGATGGCAGTCCTCGTTTTTGGAATCCTCAGATTCAAATGGTATATCAACGAGATCGCGGGCCTCTTCCTGGCTCTGGGCGTGTTGTCCGGGTTTGTTGGACGGCTCAAGGCTGAGGACATGGCCCGGTCGTTTGTTGAGGGAGCAAAGGACATGGTCAATGCCGCGCTGATCATCGGTTGCGCCCGGGCGATCCTCGTCGTCGCAACAGATGGCCGGATCCTGGACACCACTCTCTATGCCATGTCGAGGGCGATCGCCAATTTCCATCCGATCCTCTCTGCGCAGCTCATGTTCCTCTCCCAGTGCGTCATCAACTTTTTCGTTCATTCGGGGACAGCCCAGGCCGCCCTGACCATGCCCATCATGGCGCCTTTGGGAGAGCTCGTCGGAATCACCCGCCAGACTTCAGTCTTCGCTTTTCAGCTGGCTGAATATATCAATCCCATTCTTCCCACGTCCGGTGTAACCATGGGTGTTTTGGGCCTGGCCCAGCTGCGCTGGGAGAAGTGGGCCAAGTGGCTCTTTCCGCTAGTCGCAATCTGGGTGCTTTTCGGGCTGCTCACCCTCGTCGCTCCGGTCTTGATGCGCTGGGGGCCGTTTTAACCGACTCCTGAACTTACTGTCTGGTTCCTGAGCCTGCCGGGATGCGGCTGCCGAGGCGATACCGAAAAACTGGACATCCAGGCAACCTTTTCGCCCTCCCGTTCATCTTATCCATACGAGGAAGAAATGAGAGGCTGGTTCTCCGCTCTGCCGCTTGCCACCGAGTCCGTCTTGAGGGATAATGGCCCGCGAGTGGGCGTTGTCGGTTGCCCGGTGGAACTTCCTCTCATGACGGCGGACGATAGAAGCCTGAAGAAGAGCCCCCCTGTCCCCTTGTCGGATCTTTCCATTCTTATAAAGAAGAGCCAGGAAGGCGATGCCGCAGCGATGGAAAAGATCTATGAGCTCTACAAGCGTCCTCTGTTTAACCTGGCCTACCGTTATACGTCCGACCGCTCGGACGCCGAAGACCTCATCCATGACGTTTTTATTAAAATCTTCACCCACATCAAGGAAGTCAACAGGGATGAGACCTTCGTAGCCTGGATGTATCGGATCGCCATCAACACCTGCTTCTCCCACCTGCGGAGCCGTCGAATCCGGGAGCTTCCTTCGCTGGGCCTCAGCGAAATCGAGGGGAAAAAAGACGAGGCGGTCACTGACAGCCATGAAAAGAGCCTGGCCCGGCCTCTGGACGAGGCCATCCGGAGGCTTCCGGAGAAACTCCGGGCGGTCTTTTTGCTCCATGACGCCCAGGGGCACACCCATGAAGAAATCGGACATATGCTTGGCTGTACGGCGGGGACATCCAAGTCTCAGCTATTTAAGGCCCGGATGAGGATCCGGGAATATCTTAAGGAAAAAAAGGTCTTATAGGGAGTGCGACGATGAAATGCCGAGTCGCGCGAGAGCGGATCAGCGATTATGTAGACGGAGCCCTGGAGGGGAACCGGATGAAGGAGCTCAGGGCCCATCTGGAAAGCTGCCGGGATTGTCGGGAGCTCGCCCATGATTTGGCTTTGATCGCCCGGGGAGCGAAGAGTTTGACGTCCCTTGAGCCGTCAGATGCGGTCTGGTCGAAGATCGCCGCTGAGGTGCAGACCGCCCTGAGGCATGAGCCGGATCCGCTATGGAAGAAGCGGATTTGGCCGGCGACATTCTGGAGGCCAGCCTCCTGGGCGGTTGCGGCGGCTGTTCTCCTGGTTGTCGCGGCCGGGTTAATCATCCGGAAAAGGCCTTGGTCCGTCCCCAGTGAAGCCAAAGACAGGTCTCTCGAATTCACCCTGGCCAAGCTCCAGGAAGCTCAGTATCATTATGAAAAAGCCATCCAGGCTCTGAGCGAGGCCGTGAAACAGGAGGAAGGCCGATTGGACCCGCGGCTGGCTGAGGCCTTTAGCCGGAATCTGGCGGCAATGGATGAAACCATCCAAGCCTGCCGGCAGATCGTCCGGCAGGATCCCGACAACCTGACCGCCAGGGCCTATCTCCTGACGGCCTATCGAGAGAAGGTGAATTTCCTTGAAGAAATCATGGGGGCGGGTCGATCAGCCGCTCCGAGCCGGACGGAAACCAGCCTTTGAGATTCAATTGAAGGAGGAAGAGATGACCATAAAAGGAATGAAAAGCGCGGCCTGTCTTGTCGTCTCGTGTCTGTTGGTCTTCTCCTTTGGAGCGGCCCGAGAAAAATACGAGGAGAAGTTTGAAAAGACCGTGGACCTCGTCAAGGATGGAAAAGTGGATATTGGCAACATCAGCGGCGACATCTGGGTTACAACCTGGAACCAGGACCAGGTCAAGATCGAAGCCCTGAAAGTTTCTCAAGCGTCTTCATTCGAGAAAGCCAAGGAGAACGCGGCCAAGGTGGCAATCGAAGTCGCTCAGGAGGGAAACCTCGTGAGGATCGAAACGAAGTATCCCAAGAGCGAAAAATTCTGGGGCAGAGAGTCGGTTAATGTCTCCGTCGACTACAAGCTCTGGATTCCGGAAAAGGCCGCCCTCAAGGCCAATAACGTCAGCGGCGATATCACCGCAGAAGCCGTGGGTGGGGCCGTGACCCTCAAGTCGGTGAGCGGCGACGTCCTGATGACCAAGGCCGGGAGCGGGGCCGAATGCAACTCGGTCAGTGGTGACATCACGGTCGGGGAAATCGTTGGCAGCGCCTTTCTCAAATCCGTCTCCGGCGATGTCAAGGCCCGCTCAATCCAGGGATCGGTCGAGGCCGAGTCGGTGAGCGGCGATATTGAGCTCC
>Ga0172364_10003850_pt1 | contig 11995 bp, 11 predicted proteins | sample LakKivSesite10cm_FD_114545 | JGI IMG/M metagenome (GOLD analysis project Ga0172364, IMG submission 114545) | Sediment microbial communities from Lake Kivu, Rwanda - Sediment site 10cm | ecosystem: Environmental > Aquatic > Freshwater > Lake > Sediment | place: Rwanda: Western Province, Lake... | reverse complement strand
TGCACCAAGCTCCGGACAACTTGCGAGCGGGACCACAAGAGCAGAAGTCCTCAGCTTTCGAGCTCAGAAAAAAGCAAACCCTCACCCCGACCCACTCCCTTTGGGAGAGGGTGACTTGCCGGGTGGCGGCCGGCGGACGCCAGAGCCTGCGGTGATTGGCTTTTGAGGCGCTTAACGCCTATGAGGGCCGAGGGAGTCGGGCAAAAGTGCAGCTTGCACAGATCCTGCCGGGGCACTAGCGTAGCCTTCGCACCTCGATTCATGCGGCTGCAGCACACCATCAAACTCGCCCTCTTGATGCTCCTCATCCTGTTTGGCCCAGGGTGCGGCAATCGCGGCGCGCGCACCCCTGCCGAGGCCCACGCCCGCTTGCAAGCCGCCGTGGCCGCCCACGACAGCACCCTTCTCTGGAACGCGCTCGATCAGGATACGCATTGGTCGTGGATGACCGTCCTACGCGCCTGGCGCGAGTGCTACGACATCACCCACAGCGTGGTGCCCGAAGGCCCCCAGCGCACCCGCCTGCTCGCCCGCTTCGAGCCCGCGGCCACCGCCGAGAATGCCAAGACGCTTTTTGCGGGCATGCTGACCGAGGAAGATTGGGCGGCGGTCAAAGCCCCGCTCGCAGCCGCAGGATCGCGCCTTCCGGAGGCAAGCCCGAGCGGAGAAACCAGCGCAATCGACACGCCGGCCGGACCTCTCGTCTATCGAAGAAGCCGCAATCGTTTCTGGGGCTGGGGCTTCTCCGGGCTCGCCGCGCGCGCCGAGCAGCACAAGCGTACCGCGAGCGCGGACCTCGAACGGATGCGCTCCGATGCTGCCGACTACGAGCGCGCGGCCACGCGAGGCGCGCGGTGAAGCCCCGCCGAGGGCGACCCAAGGATGCATCTTCCGCGGCCGACGCGGGCTCCGCCAAGGACAAGGCCGAGAAGGCCCCGGAGAGCCCCCAGCTTTCGTTCGCGGAGCGCCTGGCCGCTTTGCCCCCTCCGGCCCGCCGCGCGGCGCCGCCTGCCCTGTCGGCTCCGTCCCGAGCAGCGACCGCGCCGACCGTCGGTGAACCCGGCGTTCTCGCAGTCTCGGAGATCGTGCGCAAGGCGCGCCAGACCCTGGAGGCACATTTCGGCGACGTGCGCGTCGAAGGCGAGGTGTCGGGGTGCAAGCGTTCGGCCAACGGACATTTCTACTTCACCCTCAAGGACAGCGAGGCGCAGCTCGATTGCGTGATGTACGCACGCGACGCCGGCCGCCTCAAGTTCCGCATGAGCGACGGCCAGCTGGTGCGCTGCCGGGGAAAGCTCACCATCTACGAGGGCCGCGGCCGCTTCCAGCTTCAGGTATCGGCGGTGGAGCCTGCCGGCGCCGGCGCCCTGGCCCTCGCCTTCGAGGCTCTCAAGCAGAAACTCCTCGCGGAAGGGCTCTTCGATCGTGCGCGCAAGCGGGCTCTGCCTTTTCTGCCGCGCCGGATCGGCGTGGTCACTTCCCGCCAGGGCGCCGTCATCCGCGATATTGTCCGGGTGGCGCATCGGCGGTTTCCCGTGCCCATCCTGCTTTCGCCCGCGCCGGTCCAAGGTGAGGGCGCCGCTGCTGCCATCGCCACCGCCCTTCTGGCCCTCTGCCGGGTGCCGGACGTCGACCTCATCATCATCGCCCGCGGCGGCGGATCCCTGGAGGATCTGTGGGCCTTCAACGACGAGGCGCTGGCCCGCGCCATCGCGGCTTGCCCGCTCCCCACCATCTCGGCCGTGGGGCACGAGACCGATTTCACCATCGCCGACTTCGTCGCGGACGTACGCGCGCCCACGCCTTCCGCGGCCGCGGAGCTGGCGGTCCCGGTTGCGGGCGATCTCTTAGCCGAGATGCGCGTGCTGGCCGGCCGCCTCGGCCGCGCCCTCCTCACCCAGGCGGCGGGGCACCGCCTGCTGCTTGAACGCGTCCGCACCCGTCTGGGCGATCCGCGCCGCCTCATCGACGAGCGCCGTCAGGTGTTGGACGACCTCGCCGACCGCGGCCACCGCGCCCTGGCCGGCGCCATCTCGCGACGGCTGAAGGACGTACGGCATTACGAGGCCCGGCTGCTGCGCGCGCACCCCCAGCGCCGCATTGCCGACCAGCGTGGCGCGCTTGTCCTGCTCGCGCGCCGCCTCGCGCACGCAGGTGCATGCCTGCTCGGCGAGCGCCGCCGCGTCCTCGAAGCCCTGACGGGCAAGCTCGATGCCCTCTCGCCGCTCAAGGTGCTCGACCGCGGCTACAGCCTCGCGCGCGGGCCGAACGGCGATCTCCTGCGCAGCCACAGGGGGCTTTGTCCCGGCGACCGGGTCACTGTCACCCTGCGCGACGGCGATCTGGGCACCAGGATCGAAGAGATCACCCCCCGGCGCGGCTAGCCTCGGAGCACCGGATGGTTCGAAGGCCGATTGATGCGCCGAAAAGCCATCATAGCGCGGGCTTCGCCCTCAACCGAAGAGGGCCCCTGGCTTCAGGCGGCAGGCTTCACCTTGTCTGGTCGAGAGCCGCGTTGAGACCGTCCATGGCACGAAGGGCGTCACCGTGGTGCGTCCCGAGCGGGATCACGGCTCACGCCAGCACTTCAGCCTGCAGCCTGTAGCCTGTAGCCTTCAGCCTCACAACGCGGCCGCTGAAAGAATCTTCGCATCTCTGTGGTCTCCGCGTTCTCTGTGGTTTCCCCCCTCGGGCCATCGAGCTGCGCCGGCGGCCCGCCTTGGTTTTGCAGGAGATTCGAGCCCTAGCGGATGCTCTTCAGCAGATCGTCGATGTCCTTGCTGTTCTTCGAGGACGACGCGCTCTTGGCTGGGGTGGAGCTGGAGGCCGGCCCGGCCGCCGTCCCCGTCTTGCTCGTCTTGCCGCCCCCGCTCCTGTAACCGCTCTTCTTCTTGCCACCCCTATCCTTCTTGATATCGTCTTCGGCCGTGGCCACCGTGGCCTGCTTCTGGGCCGCAGCCACGGCAGCTTCCGCCTCCTTGCGCTTGGCTTCCGCGGCGGCCCGCTCGGCCTCGGCCTTGGCCTTCTCGGCTTCTGCCCTGACCATCGCCGCACGCTCGGACTGCCGCTTGTGGTAGGCCTCCTCCGCCGCCTGCTGGCGCTGCAAGACCGCATACAAGACCACACCCAGGATCAGAAGCAGCACCGACGCCGCCGCGACGACGTGAACCAGCCAGTGGGCTCTCTGCTTCGGAAGACTGAGACTCGGGAGAGCAACTTTGTCGCTCATTGGATCCTTTCCTCCCTGGGAGGAATTTGCAATCGGTGTCGCCTTTTGCGCAAGCCCCAATCGTCACGGAACGTATTTTTCTCGCCGCCGCCTCCCGAGGGGAAAATACGGCATAGCCAGGCAAGATCCGCTATGGTCTGGCCGGGAATTCTCGTGGCGCAGTACATTGATCTCCACTGCCACCTTCTGCCCGGCCTCGACGACGGGGCCATGGACCTGCCCACCGGCATGGACATGCTCAAGGCCCTGCTCGACCTCGGCTTCGTGGAAATCTGTGCGACCCCTCACCAGCGAAATGGGCTTTTCATCCCCACCCTCGCGGCCATGCGGCAGGCCCTCGACGAGTTCGTAGGCGAAGCCGGCAAGAAGTACCCCTTCTTGCGCATGCGCCTGGGGGCGGAAAACTACTGGGACGAAGTCTTCATCGAACGGCTGCGCGAGCACACGGTCCCCTGTTACGACGGACGCCGGGCCTTCCTCTTCGAGGTGAACCCCATCCTTCCGCCTCCCCGCCTGGAAGAGGCGCTTTTCGAGGTCCGCCTGGAGGCGTACGTTCCCGTCATGGCTCATCCCGAGCGCTGCCTCGCGATCCAGCGGGATCTGGGCTTCGCCGAAACCTTGGGCAGGCAGACCGCCCTGGTGGTCGACTTGGAGTCCGTGGCCGGCGCCGGCCAGCGCGCGGAAAACAAGACCGCCCGCAGGCTCGTCGAAGAGGGACTGGCCCACGCAGCCGCTTCGGATATGCACCGTCCCGAGAGCGCGCGCGACGTGGCGCGCGGCATGACATGGATCCGCAGACGCCTGGGAGAAGCCGCGCTTGCGCAACTGCTTGAGGAGAACCCTCGCCGCATTCTGGAGGGCGAGCTACCGTGAAGGCTCGCATCGTGGTTCCATCGTGAGGCTTTTCGCCAAGATCTTGCTTTCGCTGTCGGTCGGCGCCCTGTGCGTGGTCCTGGCCTTGCACAAGATCGATCTACGCCAGACCGAATCCGTGCTGCGCACCTTGCCGCTCTCCGCCTTGCTTCTCTACGCCCTCACCATCATTCCCGTGCACCTCTTCCGCGCCTGGCGCTGGAAGTACCTTCTACGCCCCATCGGCGTGTCGCTTGGCTTCGGCCGCCTCATGCTGGTATCCACGGTCGGCTTCATGGCCATCTTGGCCTTGCCCTTCCGTCTGGGGGAATTCGCGCGGCCCTACTATGTCGTGCGCGAAGGCCAGTCGCGCATGAGCGCGGTCCTGGGCACGGTGGCGGTCGAGCGCATCGTCGACGGGCTTTTCATCGCGATTCTCCTCTTCTCGACCTATCTCTTCTCCCTCGGGCACGGCGCACACGCCTATCCGCCCGTCCTGGCGGTGTCGGCTTGGCTTGCGCTCCTCGGGTTCGTTGCTCTCACCCTCTTTCTCCTCTTCGCCTTGCGCTGGCCCTCGGCCACCATCCGCCTGGCCCTCGGCGCCACCTTCGTGCGGCGGATTTCCCCCAAGCTCGCCGACAAGCTCGCCGACAAGCTGCGTGCCCTCATCCAGGGCTTTCGCGCCCTTGCTCACCCGCGTGACATCCTGCCCTTTCTCGCGCAGACTGCTCTTTACTGGGGCGCGAACGGCCTCGGCATGTGGATCTTGGCTCGCCTCATGCATCTTCCCATTCCCATTCACGGCGCCTTCGCGGCCATGGCCTTCACCGGTGTGCTCATCACCCTGCCCAATGCCCCGGGCCTGGTGGGCCAGTTCCACGCCGGGGTCGTGCTCGCCCTCGCCGCCTATCTGCCCCCCGCTGTCCTGGCTTCCGGCGGCGGCGCCTACGCCATCGCCCTGCACGGCATGCAGTTCGTGTGGTACGTGGTCCTCGGCTTCGTGGCTCTCCTGCTCGTCGGCGGAGGCTCTGCTTCCCTGCGCTCCCTGGTGGTGGATTCCAAACGCGCTGCCGAACAAGGAGATGAGGGATGACGATGCGCTTCTGCCGCCGCTTTGCCGCCGCCCTGGCAACGCTGACAACCGCCGCGTGGGTCTTGGCCGCTCCCCTCCGGGCGCGCACCCTGGAGACCTTGCCCTACGCCATAGCCGACGTGTGGCCGGGTGCGGTTCGCTTTCTGCGCGTCGACCGCGGCTTTGTCATTCGCGAGAAGGACGAAGCCGCCGGCTACGTCCTGTTCGACTTCACCGACGGCCCCAAGTCCTGCAAGGCCTCGCTCGAGCTGATTCGCACCACCGACAAGGAGGGGCGGGATGCCACGCGCGTTGCCATCACCATCCGGGACCTGCCGCGCCACTACGAGCAGATGCTGCTCGACAAGCTGGTGTCCAGGCTGCGCGACGATCGGGGGGCGCCCCCGCCGCCACCGCGCAAGCCCGAACCGCCCAAGCCGGACGCGGGCCCACCGGCACCCACGCCTAGCCCAGATCCATGAGCGGTTCGCCTTCCTCGACGAAACGTCCCGGTGCGACGTGGATGGCGGTGACGCGCCCCGCGACCGGGGCCTCGACCGGCATCTCCATCTTCATGGATTCCAGGACCGCCACGGTTTGCCCCTCCTCGACCTCGTCGTCGAAGGACACCTGAACCTTCCAAACGGTACCGGCGATGTGAGCGCGAACTGCAGTGGCCACGGGGCCTTGTAACTCTTCTGTTGGCCGCGAGCGATCCTAGCGAGGAGTGAGCGTGAAGGGCCAGGGGAAATCCATGGCCTGGCAAGGCGGGAACTTGGCCGTCTTGGCGGCTTGCTCGACGCAAGCTCCGGTGGGTGTGCCGGCGAACCTGCCGGTCACGCTGGCTGAGTTGACGCGCCCGCCACTGGCCACGCTGATCTGGGCCATGGCCGTGCCCGGCACCTTGAACTGGTTGGCGCAGGCCTGCACCCTGGGCTGGACTCCCTTCATGGCGCTGACAATGTCGCTCTTGGTGAGCGAGATGAGCTTCGCCGGTGCGGCAGCCGGGGCCTTGGCCCCGCCCTCGTCCCCGCCCTTCCTGCTGCCAACTTCGCCGAGCAGGTCGTCGATGGACTTGCCGCCCTTCCTGCCGGAAGGTGGTTTGGTCGTCGACGGCGGGGGCTTGGTCACGTCGGCGGCCGGCGCGGGAGCGGGCGGCGGAGCCATGGCCAAGTCGGTGCCTTTCTTCGCTTCGGCCGAGCCCTTGGACGATGCGGTCTGGTCACTCCCCTTGCGGCGTCCCTTCTCGCCCCTGCCCGAGCTTGCCCTGCCCTTTTCGGCTTTCTCGGCCGGCGCCTCTGGAGAGGCGGTGGGGGCCGCGGCGGCTGGAGGTGCCGCCGCAGGTATTGCGGCCTCGGGCGCGGCAGCCGCAGGCCCCCCCGCAGCGGGCGGAGGTGCAGCCGCGGGTGCAGCCACCGGCGCCGGAGCGGGCGGCGGCGCCACGACAACTTGAACCGACCCCGGAGGAGGCGCCGTTACCACCTTCACGATGATGTAGCACACCACCAGGATAGCGACGGAGAGCATGCCCAAGACCGGATAGACCCACTTGGGCGGGCCGCTGCTCGAGATGGGCAGAATCACCGGGGCCACGGGTGAGAATTGGGGCGTCGAGAAGCTCGGCAAGGAATCCGCGGACCGACGCACCTCGCCCGAATCACCCAGGGTCATCGCCGCCATCGAGCGGATGTCGATGAGCCCGGAACCCTCCGTGGTCGATGTTCCCGAAGGAGCGCGCAGCCCCGTGGAGTGGGACGGCATGGCCAACGCTTCCAGGTTCGAGAGCGAGAAGAGCACCGAGTTCTCGTTGCGCTGTCCCGTCAGGTGCGCTCCCCCCGCACCGTTTCCAGGTGGCTTGGCCACCACCGGCTCGGGGCCATGCGCCGGCGAGGCGCCGAACAGGAACGCAGACGAGGGAGACGGAGCCGCCGGAGATGGTGCAGCAACCGCCGCAGCGGACGCCCCGAAGAGGCTGCTGGCCGCGCTTGGTGAAACCACGCTTGGGGCCGCAAACACATCGGCGTCGCCGAGCGGGGCGGCGGCGCGGGCAGCGGGCCCAGCGTGTGCAGAAAGCGCGGAGTGAGCCACGGGGGCAGCGTGGGCGACGGGGGAGATGACGCGCGACGGAGCTGCCGCTGCCTTTGCGCCTCCCGCGACCAGCGCCGACGGGCGCCCCGCAGGCTTGGCCAGGTGTTGCTGGGCAAGCTTCGCGTAGATGGCGGCGAGCTCAGGAACCGCGGACAGCGCGGTCCAGTCGCCCAGACCATCCTTCCAGACCAGGGTGTCCGAGTTGATCTTCCCCTGGCTCAAACGGTCCTTCACCTCTCCCTCCGTAAGCGGGCCGACCTGCTCACCGTCTACGACAATGTGCCAGACACCCTGCTCGGCCGCCGACGCGGGGGCGGCCCTGGGCCTTTCCGCCGCCGCAGCGGGAGATACCGCCGCGTGCGCAGCCGCATCAGCTTCTACCTTGACCACGATGATGTGGTTGCATTTCTTACAGCGGATCTTGAATGCCTTACCCTGGATCTTGTCGTCAGCAATCGAGTACTTGGCCTGGCAGGCATCACAGACGATCTTCATGGGCTCCTCGTTTCGGCGAGCATCGAAGGGCAGTTGGCGGGGGATTATAGATGGGAGTCAAGGTGTGACAAGGTGGATTGTGACAGAAGATTGTCCCACAAACGACGGTTCCCGTACCCATCGTTTCGCTGGATTCCTCACGGTGGTGGCTTGAATTATGCATTGCATCTTAGGCGCTCGCCGACCTGAAACGGATTCCGGTCCAGAATCGTTTCACTCCGCCCCGGCCCCCATGACACGATCGCATAGGGCACGGAGACGAGTTCGACGATGCGCGCCAGGTAGTTGCGGGCGGCCTCGGGCAGATCCTCCACCCTGGACACGGGAGCGGCCTGGGGCTTGCGGCTGGGCCATCCGGGCAGGGTTTCATAGATGGGCTCGACTGCCATGAGGTCGTCCGGATCGAGGGGCATCTCGTCGAGCAGCTTGCCGCCCAAGCGATAGGCCACGCACAGCTTGACCTCATCCATGCCGTCGAGAACATCGAGCTTGGTGATGCCCAGCGTCTCGATCCCGGACAAACGGGTGGTAAGACGCAAGGCGGGAATGTCGAGCCAGCCGCAGCGGCGCGGACGCCCCGTGGTCGAGCCGAACTCGCGCCCGACCTGGCGCAGACGCTCGCCGTTCTGGTCGAGAAGCTCGGTGGGGAAGGGGCCGTTTCCGACCCGCGTGGTGTAGGCCTTGGCGATGCCAATCACCGTGTCGATGGCGGTGGGACCGATGCCGCAGCTCGCGCAGGCCCCGCCCGCGGTGGTCGAGGACGACGACACGAAAGGATAGGTGCCGTGGTCGAGATCGAGCAGCACGCCTTGGGCGCCCTCGAAAAGGACGTTCTTGCCCGCGCGGATGCTGTCGTGAAGAAAGCGCGAGGCATCGCGCACGAAGGGGCGAATCTCCTCGCCCAAGGCAAGGCATTCCTTGAGCAGGACATCGACGTCCGGCGCGGGAGCACCGAGCTTGGCCAGCGCCGGCCCGACGTGGGCCAGGTTGCGTTCGAGGTTCCTGCGCAAGCGCTCGGGCCGCAGCAGATCCTCGATGCGCAGCCCGGTGCGCGAGGCCTTGCTCTCGTAGGTGGGGCCGATCCCGCGCTGGGTGGTGCCGATGGCGCCGGGCTGGCCCTCGCGCAGGCGATCGAGGTCACGATGGTAGGGCAAGGTCAAGTGCGCGCGGCCGGCAACGACCAGGTTCTGGTCGCTGGCGATGAGCCCCTGGCCGCGGAAGGTCCGGATCTCCTCGACCAGGGTAATGGGATCGATGACCATGCCTTCGCCAAGCACGCACGTGACGCCGGGACGGAGAACGCCGGAAGGGACCAGGTGGGTAACGTATCTTCTTCCTTCCACGACGATGGTGTGCCCGGCATTGGCGCCGCCTCCCCAGCGGGCCACGACGTGGGCGTGTTCCGTGAGCAGGTCAACGACCTTGCCCTTGCCTTCGTCGCCCCATTGGGCACCGACAACAACGATGACTGGCATGATTTTCTCCACCCGCCGGAGCGTGCGGGAGTCCCCGACGCGCAGGCGGGCACACGCTTTCTAGTACATGTCGTGAGGCAATCAAAGCGGAACCGGGCCGAGCGTGGACGTCCCCTTGTAGATGCGGGCCGCGTTGCTGTGCCCATGCCGGTGCCAGCGCAAGTAGAGCTGGGCCAAGCGAAACATGATTTCGTCGCGCTTGGTGCCGGCGCCCAGCGCGTTATCGACCAGATCGAGGATTTCACTGCGTGCGTCGCGCGGGTGGAAGAGAAAGGTCTTGGTGAAGACCGGCTGCGCCCCGTCCCACACCACGCGTGCCTCGACGATGGTGCCGACCTCGAAGCCGACGGTGCTGCGACGCTCGACCACGCAGAAGCGCGCCCCGCCCAGCACGTCCTCCAGCTCGACGGTGCTGCCGTCGACGTGGGCGATGTCGAACAGACTGCGGTGGCTCGATGCCAGGCAGGCCAGGGCCTGCGTCCGGTCGCTTGCGAGCGCGGCAGCAGCCCGCGCCTTCTCCAGGGCGTCGATTATGGGCGGTTGCCCGGAGGGCAACGGCTGCTCGATGACGAACCACTCGAGGAACGACAAGGTGCGTGCTTCGTAGACCTCGGCATCGTCCTCGAAGACCTTGCCCGAACGCGTGAAGTACTCCTCGCGCGCGGCAGCGACCTCGACATGGTAGCGATGCGCGGTGTAGGCGCTCGCCAATTCATCGATGGCGGTGTGGATGAGTCCGGGATCCCAGCGCCGGGTCGCTGCCTCGCTCGTGCTCACCGCCGGGCTTCGTCCATGAGCTTGGCGAAGCGGTCGAACAAGTAGCTCGGGTCGTTGGGCCCGGGCGACGCTTCGGGGTGGTACTGCACGCTGAAGACGGGCAGACGGTCGTGGCGCATTCCCTCGACCGTGTTGTCGTTGAGGTTGATGTGGGTCAGTACGGCCTTGCCCGCCAGGGAATCGACGTCGACGGCGAAACCGTGGTTCTGCGAGGTGATCTCGACCTTGCGCGTGGTCAGATCCATCACGGGATGGTTGGCGCCGTGGTGGCCGAACTTGAGCTTGTAGGTCTTGCCACCGAGGGCGAGGCCGAGAATCTGATGGCCGAGGCAGATGCCGAAGATGGGCTTGCCCTTCTCGGCGAGCTCGGCCGCGGCGGTGACCGCGTACTCGACCGCCGCCGGGTCGCCGGGACCGTTGGACAGGAAGATGCCATCCGGCTTCTCGGCCAGGACCTGCTTGGCGGTGGTCCGCGCCGGCACCACCGACACCGCACAACCGGCGTGGCGCAAACGGCGCAAGATGCCGCGCTTGATGCCGAAATCGTAGGCCACCACGCGATGGCGAATCGGCGGCTCGCTCGGCTGGGCACCGGGGCTTCGCCACAACCCCTCCTCCCACAGGTAGGGCTTGCTCGACGTGACCTCTTGGACGAGGTCCCGACCTTCGAGCGACGGGTGCTTGCGCGCCCGCTCGACAGCCCCGGCCGGGTCGTCCACCTGGCGCGTGACCACGGCTCGCTGCGCGCCGCCGATGCGCAGGCGGCGGGTGATGGCGCGGGTATCGATGCCCGCGAGGCCGGCCACGTCGTGCCCGGCCATGAAATCGGCGAGACCGCCCTGGGCGCGCCAGTTCGACACGCGCGGGGAGAGGTTGCGCACCACGAAGCCCGCGCAGAAGGGATGCACCGACTCGTAGTCCTCGGGGTTGACTCCCACGTTGCCGATCTCGGGCGCGGTCATGAGCACGATCTGCCCGCGGTACGAGGGGTCGGTCAGGATCTCCTGATAGCCGGTGATGGCGGTGTTGAAGACCAGCTCTCCGGCCCGCTCTTCGGACGCGCCGAAGGCCGTCCCGCGAAACACGCTGCCGTCTTCCAGGGCCAAGAGCGCGAGAACGAGGTCGCGGGCACGGTCAGCCAACCGGCTTCTCCTTCTCGTATGCTATATTCCCTGCCACGAGGGTGAGCCTAGCTTGGCCGTGCATGGCCCGCCCGCCGAAAGGCGAATTGCGCGAGCGCGAACGGAAGCGCGCGGGATCGCAGGTCCACCCCACCTGCGGGTCGATGAGCGTGACGTCGGCCGCGGCGCCGGGCGCCAAGCTGCCGCCGGGCAGACCGAGGATCCTGGCCGGCGCGGCCGACATGCGCGCGACGAGCGCCGCGGGCGTGATGATGTTCGCGCGGACCAACTCCAGGCAGAGCGCGAGCGCGGTCTCAAGCCCGATCATGCCCGAGGCGGCCTGCTCGAACTCCACGTCCTTTTCCACCGGCGAATGGGGCGCGTGGTCGGTGACCACGGCGTCGATGGTGCCGTCGGCCAGCGCCTCGCGCACGGCGGCCACGTCGGCCGCGCTGCGCAGGGGCGGGTTCACCCGCGTGTTCGTGTCGTAGGTGGCACAGGCCTCGTCGGTGAGCGTGAGATGGTGGGGGGTCACCTCGCAGGTCACGGGCAGCCCGCGGCGTTTGGCGTCGCGAATCAGGCGCACGCTTTCGGCGCAACTGACGTGGGCCACGTGGTAGCGCGCGCCGGTCAGCGCGACCAGCTCCAGATCGCGCGCCACGATCACCGATTCGGCGGCAGCCGGCTGGCTGCGCAGGCCGATGCGGGTCGAGATCGCGCCCTCATGGGCCGGGCCGTTGGCTGACAAATCGGTGTCCTCACTGTGCTGGATGACGATCAGACCTAGGCCGCGCGCGTATTCCAGGGCCCGGCGCATGACCTCGCTGTTCCTCACGCACTTGCCGTCGTCGGAAACCGCGACGCAGCCGGCCTCTTGCAGCTCGCC
>Ga0172364_10003847_pt1 | contig 12007 bp, 13 predicted proteins | sample LakKivSesite10cm_FD_114545 | JGI IMG/M metagenome (GOLD analysis project Ga0172364, IMG submission 114545) | Sediment microbial communities from Lake Kivu, Rwanda - Sediment site 10cm | ecosystem: Environmental > Aquatic > Freshwater > Lake > Sediment | place: Rwanda: Western Province, Lake... | reverse complement strand
TGTAAAGAAGCCTCCGACCTAGGGCTGCCACTGGCTGGAGTCGGCTTCATGTACCCGCAGGGATATTTCCATCAGCGAATCTCCGCCGATGGCTGGCAGGAGGATATTTACCGGACGCTTGATTTCAACGAAGCGCCCATCAACCCTTGCCCCTGGCCTCAAGGGTGTGGACCCCTCGTGGAGATTCAACTCGATAACAGGACCGTACACATCTGGACATGGCAGGTCCGCCTCGGCAGGGTTAACCTCTACCTGCTGGACACTAACATTGAGCAAAACTCACCGCAAGACAGGAAACTGTCGGCACGTCTTTACACAGCCGACAGGGAGCAGCGTATCCAGCAGGAAATCGTGCTGGGAATCGGTGGGGTGAGGGTCTTGCGTACGCTTGGGCTCAAGCCGTCCATCTGGTGTGCCAACGAGGGACACACCGCCTTCATGATGCTTGAGCGTATTAGAGAAGAGGTAGAAAAGGGTGCATCTTTTGGTGAAGCGATACAAAAGGTGCAGGCGACCACCGTTTTCACCACTCATACCCCCGTGCCAGCAGGGCATGACGTGTTTCCTATCGAGCTTGTCGAGAAGTATTTTCGCTATTACTGGGATTCTCTCGGAATCGAGCGGCAGACATTCATGGGGTTGGGGCAATACGGCAGTCTGCAAGGACGGGAATTCAACATGACGGCGTTTGCCCTGAGGATGGCAAGACAGCGCAATGGAGTGAGCGAGCTGCATGGTGCAATCTCCAGAAAGATGTGGCAGGCACTGTTGCCAGGAGTCGCCAAAAGTGATGTCCCCATATCACACATTACTAACGGTGTGCATGTCCCTACATGGATTGCCCGGGAGATACGTGAGCTGTACGATGAGTATCTGGATCCCGGTTGGTTTGAGAACCACGACGACCCAGCTATCTGGCAGCGAGTGTTTGATATCCCTGATGAAGAGCTCTGGTCAGTACATCAAGTCTTGAAGCGAAAGCTAAGTGGAGCCATACTGGAAAGAGCCCAAGAGCGTTGGGCTGGCTGTGCGGCTGCGCCTCAACAAGCTCTGGCTATGGGCGGCTTGCTTGACCCGGAAGTACTGACCATTGCTTTTGTGCGCCGGTTCGCTGAGTATAAGCGACCCATATTGATTCTCCACGACATTGACCGTCTCAAGCGATTAGTAACAGACAGGTGGCACCCGGTTCAGATAATCTTTGCTGGCAAGTCGCACCCGGATGATTTTGCCTCTAAGCGTCTTCTTCAACAGGTATATACGCTTCTCACGAACTGTGAATTCCGCGGGCGCGTGGCCTTTATAGAAGACTACGATATGCACATGGCTCGCTATCTAGTGCAAGGGGTGGATGTCTGGCTTAACACCCCAAGGCGCCTTCAGGAAGCCTGCGGCACCAGCGGCATGAAAGCATCCATAAACGGTGTCATTCACCTCAGTGTTCCAGATGGGTGGTGGCATGAAGGATATAACGGTGCTAACGGCTGGGTGATTGGCGATTCCAAACTAATTCCTGACCCGATGGAAGAGGACAAAGCGGACGCCGAGTCACTCTACCGACTTCTGGAAAACGACATCGTACCCATGTATTACGACCGTGACCGCAAAGGCGTGCCCCATCGCTGGGTTCAAGTGACCAAGGAAGCCATTCGCTCAGTTACCCCAGTATTTTCCGCTCGGCGAATGTTAAAGGAATATGCTAGGCGTGTGTACTTAGATAGCGGAGTTATACCCCGAATGTTGCGGGGAAATAAGTCGGCATATACTGCTGATAAAAAGCTAAACAAACAGGAGATAAACCCAGGAAAGGGCGAATAGAAAGTAGGCAGTAACAGTATGAATATGAATCAAGCAAAGCTAAATAATGCGACTGTTGTTTGCTCAGAAAGCTTCATGAGGACTGGACAGCATAAAAGCCTGCGGAGGTGAAGATATGGAGAAGCGTGTCTCGTTTCAGGACTATGCCATTGTCGCCTGCGGCACACTCAATATGGAGCTAAATCACCTTAAGGACGGCGGCCTTCTGGATGCTAGGAAAATTCTTTATACCAAGCCCGGCCGCCATGAGGTGCCCCGTGAGCTTGAGAGTCAGCTTATCAGACAGATAGGTACGGCTAAAACATACGCTTCGAACATCATCGTGGTCTACGGCGGTAAGTTCTGCTATGTTAATGCTGATGACCCCTACCGCAAGATCGACACCATAATTCAGGAGCAGATAGAACCTGGAGTAAAGATTTCCAGAATTAAAGCCACTCACTGCGTCGACATGCTAGCCAGCGAGGAAGAGAGGGAACGGATAAGCCAGGGTAGGGATATCTACTGGCTCACGCCGGGGTGGATGAAATACCGCCACTACGTATATCAGGGCTGGGACAAGGGCTTGGCGAATGAAAATTTCCCCAAGCACACCGGTGGAGCAATCATACTGGATGCGATAGGCTGCTATGACAGGATCGTGGAAAATGAGCCTGAAAAGATTCTGGAGTTCTCCGACTGGATGGGCATTCCGATAGAACCATACAGGATTACTCTAAACCGGCTGAGGGACTTGCTTTTAGATCAAATCAAAACTGAGGAATTGTAGATGGCACAATTAAGGGCATAAGGTAATGGCTATTATCATAAAATCTCCTGATGAGATTGCTGCTATGCGGCGCGCGGGAAGCGTTGTCGCTTCTATCCTAAAGACACTTTCTAAGGAAATAAAAGCCGGTGTCACAACTAGCCACCTTGATGATATTGCGGTAAGCGAGCTGGCAAAGTATGGAGCCGCGCCGTCATTCAAAGGCTACAGGGGTTTTCCTGCCACCCTCTGCGTATCCATCAATGAAGAGATAGTACATGGTATTCCTGGCGAGCGGAAGATCCGCGAGGGTGACATTGTTTCCCTGGATTTTGGCGCTAAGGTTGATGGCTTTCATGGCGACGCTGCTTTGACGGTAGGAGTAGGCAATATCAGCCCTCAGGCAAAGCAACTTCTTCAGATAACTAAGAGTTGTCTTGAGGCTGGCATTTCATTTGCTCATGCCGGCGCCCATTTGAGCGATATCTCAGCAGCCATCCAGCGTTGCGCTGAATCGAGGAATTTCTCAGTGGTGCGTGAATACACGGGGCACGGCATCGGTCGGGAGATGCATGAGGAGCCTCAGATACCGAACTTCGGACCGCCGGGGCTTGGCCCTGTGCTACAGAAAGGTATGACCCTGTCAATTGAACCAATGGTGAATGTTGGCGGATGGGAAACCAAAGTTAAAAATGATGGCTGGACAGTCGTTACCGCTGACGGCAGTCTTTCTGCCCACTTCGAAAAAACCATTGCTATTACTGATGGGGAAGCGGAGGTGCTCACTCCTTGGGATAGAAATATACTGCTGAAGAGGAGGTAGTGAGAGCAACAGCATGGCTAATTTTACGGAAATAGACGAGGCGCGAAAGGTACTTGGGTTGAGTGAGACAGCGACTCTGAAGGAGATAAAAAGAGCCTACAGGACGCTGGCCCATCGCCATCACCCTGACAAGCACGGCGGTGCTCGGAGCAGCGAAGACGAAATCATGAAAAAACTCAATTGGGCATATAAGCTCCTCATGGACTATTGTGATAACTACAAATATAGCTTCAGAGAGGAGGATGTAGCTAGAACTTATCCCCATGACGAGTATCTCAGGAGGTATTACCATGGATGGTTTGAGGGCATCTAACAGGCATACAGTTCCATATGGGGGTAGAAATCAGCTACTGGAGGAGGGCGATGATGGACGAGTTTGAGCCAAAGATAGTCAGCTTCTTCTGCAACTGGTGTTCTCCTATGCTCTGACATTGCTGGCACTTCACGGACGAAATACCCACCTAATGTCAGGGTAATCAGGGTGATGTGCTCTGGAAGGTTAGACGAAAGACTGATACTGAAGGCGACCGAGTTCATTCAATAGGAGGCCGAAATGAGCATTGAGTATGTACCTACGATATGTCCCTACTGCAGCTGTGGCTGCGGTATCTACCTAGTTGTCAAAGACGGCAGGATAATCGGACAGGAGCCATGGAAGGAGCACCCGATAAATGAAGGGTCAAATTGTCCCAAAGGAAAGAACGCTTATGAATACATCTATAGCGAGGACAGATTGAAGATGCCGCTAGTGAGAAAGAACAATACCCTCCAAGAAATCCCTTGGGCGGAAGCACTCGACCTTGTTTCCTCTAAGCTAAAGGAAGCTACCCCAGAGAACTTTGGCTTTATTGCCTCATGTAGGAATAGTAATGAGGATGCCTATGTAATGCAGAAGTTTACCCGAGTTGTAATGGGCACCAATAATGTAGAATACTGCGGCAGATTGTGCCATTCCCCAGCGGCAGCTGCCCTAATTCCTGCCATGGGCTCAGGGGCAATGCAGACCTCTCAGCCTGAAGTTGAGCTTGCTGACTGCTTCTTCCTTGCCGGCGTTAACCTCATGGAGACCTTCCCCATGATAATGCGGAGGGTACTCCGTGCCAAAGCCAGAGGAGCCAAGGTTATCTATATCGACCCCAGGAAGACAGCTACCGCCAAGTATCTAGCTGATATTCACCTGCAGCTAAAGTCAGGCACTGATGCTGCCCTAATCAACGCTATGATGCGAATCATCCTCGATGAGGGGCTGGAGGATAAGGAGTTTGTTGCCTCAAAAACCGCTGGTTTCGATGAATTACGCAATTTTCTGTCTAAGGTAGACCTAAAGGAGGCGGAAGAGATTACCGGAGTTGCATTGGAAAAGATTAGAGAAGCGGCAGTCACCTATGCCAACGCAGAGAGGGGTTGCATTCTCTATGACCAGGGTATATCCCAGCATTATGTTGGCACTGACAACGTTAGGGTTCACGCTAACCTAGCTCTTCTCTGTGGGCATGCTGGTAAGCCAGGGAGTGGGATAAACTCGATGAGGGGCCAGATAAACGGTGAGGGCAGCGGAGACATGGGCTGCCTATGTGTTTTCTACCCCGGATTTAAGCGTGTGAGTGACGAGTCGGCAAAGTTCTTTGAGCAAGCCTGGGGGGTAAATAACCTACCGACAAAGCCCGGGATTACCTACATAGACATGCTGTATAAGTGCCCTTACCTCTATATTGTAGGGGCAGACCCGATGATGGTAGTACCTGACGTTAATAACCTAAAGAAGACTCTAGAGAAGGCTAATTTCATAGTGGTTCAGGACATATTTCCCGGTGAGATAAGCAAGCTTGCCCACGTAGTGCTGCCGGCAGCTACCTGGGTGGAGAGGGAAGCTACCCATACCTGGATAGACAGACGAGTACAAAAGGTAAACAAGGTCGTTAACCCACCCGGTGAAGCCAAGCCCGACTGGTGGATAATATGTCAGCTAGCGGAGAGGATGGGCTATAAGGACAAATTCAACTACACCTCATCGGGGGATATATTCGAGGAGATAAGAAGCTGCGTTCCCCAGTATAAGGGAATAACCTACGAACGGCTGAGCAAGACAGTGGGAGGGATTCACTGGCCATGCCCTTCAGAGAACCATCCAGGAACGCCTACCATGTTTTTAGAGAAATTTGGTACTCCTGATGGCTTAGGGCACTTTCAGTCGGCGGAGTATAAACCGCCGGCAGAAGTGCCAGATGAAGAATATTCCTACTTTCTAACTACCGGCAGAAGTATATTCCACTATCATACCGGAGCAATGACGCGGAGGACGCCAAAGCTGATTGACGAGGTTCCTCACAGCTTCGTTGAGGTCAACCCTGAGGATGCCATTAAGGTAGGGGTCAAAAACAAGGATGTGGTCACTCTAAAGACAAGGCGAGGCAGTATAGAGGCTGAAGCCAGGGTGACCGAAGAGGTGCCACCCGGGCTATTGTTTACGCCCTTCCACTTTCCTGATTCCTGTGCCAATGTGCTGACAATCTCAGCCTTAGACCCCAGCGCCAAGTGTGCCGAAACCAAAGTATGTGCCGTTAAGATGGAGGTAAAACGATGAAAGGCGACATGTATATTGCTCATTCCTCAGATAAGAACAGTCACCGACTAAGAGCTAAGCCTCACTGGTGTTGAGGTCGCCTTTTAGTGGAGTGGCTGGCCCATCGCCATCACCCTGACAAGCATAGCAGTGCTGCCGGTGAGGAGACTGAGGAAACAGTGAAGAGATTGAATTGGGCATATAAACTGCTCATCAATTATTGCGATAACTACAAATATAGCTTCAGAGAGGAGGATGTAGCTAGAACTTATCTCCACGACGAGTATCTCAGGAGGTAGTACTATGGCTGGTTTGAGGGTATCTAATAAATATAATGCAATCTTTTGAGGAGGTATGACATGGAAGAAAGAGATGTGGTCGTTATTGGGGCCGGTCCTGCCGGATTGTCGGCAGCAATCTTCACCCAGCTCGACGGCTGGAGCACACTGGTGCTGGAAGGTAGCTGGGTAGGCGGCCAGGGAGCCATCGCCTATACAGTGAGCAATTACCCCGGCTTTCTACCTGGGGATGGGGCGGTGCTGATGGAAAACATGGAGAAGCAGGTGACCTCAGCGCCTCCAGCAGGAGTCGGGGCAGAGCTGAGGCGCGAAAAGGTTGTCAGTCTTAATGCCGAAGACAGGATTGTCGCTACAGAGGTAAACCAATATAAGGCGCAGGCGATCATCCTTGCCACTGGCAGTACCATGCAGAAGCTTGGTGTACCGGGTGAGGACAGCTTTGCCGGGAAGGGCGTATCCTACTACGCCAAGCGTGATGTAAATCAGTTCAGCGGTAAGAGGGTCCTGGTTGTCGGTGGCGGGAACACAACGGCCAAGAGTGCGCTGCTAGCCAAAACCGTAGCCAGCGAGGTTACCCTGATACATCGAAGAGAGTCGCTGCGCACATATCCTGTGATGACCAAGAGACTGCAAAGAGAAGGCGTTCAGATCTGGTATAACACCGAGCTAAAGGAAATAAAGGGTGGTGACCGGGTAGAGACAGCAGTTCTGGCAAACAATAAGACTGGCGAGCAGAAAGAAATAGCAATTGATTGGATAGTTGTCTGTGTGGGGACGGAGCCCGATACCAGGCTGGTGCAAAAGGCAGGGCTGGAAATGACAGGAACTTTTGTAATAATCAACAAAAAGATGATGGCCTCCAAGCCAGCAATTTTTGCCTGCGGAGAGATTACCGGTTGTGATCGGCACCTCATCTCGTCAGCCAGCGAAGGAGCCTCTGCTGGCATGGCCGTCAGCGAGTATCTGGCATTAGAGAAGGTGAAGAGAGGCGAGATGTTCGAGGGAGCCAAGAATGGCAAGTACGCTGATGAATACCTGGCGATGCTCCGCTAATTGGCTTCGGGAGAAGGCGATTAACCAGCAGTATGAAAAGGAAACATGGATATCCTTTTGAAAATTGAATTTGAAGAAGCGAGGATAGAGTAATGTTGCATACTAATCTTAAGCATCTTGAGACCGACGAGGAAACACGCGAAGCTTTGAAAAACAACGAGAATGTGGTCATCTGTTGCGGCCGAATGGGACCAATGTGTACTCCGGTTTATGCCATATTGGGTCAACTTGAGACCCGGTATCCACATGTGCGTTTCTATGATCAGGACTTCGATATCCCGGCAGCCAGATTTATTAAACGTCTCCCCGAATGCGCCTCGTTTATGGGGCTGCCGTTTACGGTGTACTTTAAGAACTCAAAGGTAGTAGCCGCAACTACCAGCATTCAAACCGGGGACCAGATATTCAAAATACTGGACAAGGAATTCGGTCAATATTCATGAGCTTAACCCGCAGCTATTAACAAGGAAGGGAGCGGAATAATGATCGGTCAGGTGCAAAAACCCATAGATGAGATCCTAGCAATGCTGGATGGAAAGGAGAAGCTAGTTCTGTGCGGCTGTGGCGGATGTGCCACCGTCTTCCATACCGGCGGGGAGCCGGAGGTAAAGGAGATGGCCGATACTCTTACTCGCCACAGGAAAGAGGTCTTGGCTGCTATTGCGCCACCATTTGGTGAGTTCACCTGTTATGCTCCCTGGAGCATGGAACGTTTGAGCAAATACCGGCAGGAAATTGAGGAATGCGATGCGATTCTCATGCTTACCTGCGGCGACGGCCTTCAGGTTGTCAGGGAGTTCGTATTGGAGAAAGAACTTGACCTGTTAAAATCCATCTACCCGGCAACTAACCCGATTGGCCACATGGGTGGAGGCCCCAGCGCCTTCCGTGAGAAGTGCATGCAGTGCGGCGAGTGCCTGCTTGGTCAGTTCGCAGGTATCTGCCCCATGACCCAGTGTGCCAAGGGACTCCTCAACGGCCCCTGCGGAGGCGCAAGGAATGGCAAGTGCGAAGCCGATCCTACACGCGACTGCGCTTGGGAGCTGATATACCATAGGCTTAAGAAGCTGGGAGAACTGGATAAGTGGAGAAAGGCGGGCCCTGTAATAAAGGACTACAGTAAAATGGCGCGTCCGCGCCAGATTGAGGTTGCCTCGCTTTAAAGGGCGATTTATGGTTACCGCCGGGTCTGGTGAAAAGCGAAGGTGGATTTCGTGGAATGAGCAAGAACACGGTGACTCTCCTGGATAAGCTACTGGCGATACCAGTTGCTATTTACTTCTGGTGCTATGAGCAAAGGCAAAAACTAATGAGAAGAGCCACAAAGAAAGCCAGCCAGCCAGTTATTAAGTGCACTAGGCTGCGTTGTTCCCCTGAGTGTGTCCAGCATGTGAGTAGGGTAGGAAGAGATAAATGAAAACAATTACTGCCCAGAAACCTTGGGAAGAAATCGCCGGTTATCTCGAAAAATGCCGGGTCGCGTATCTTATCGGCTGTGGCACCTGTGCGACCATGTGTCGCACAGGAGGCAAATCTCAAGTCCTGGAAATGAAGGAGAGGCTTGAAGCCATTGGGAAAAGAGTCACGGGTTGGATGGTGATACCGACAGCCTGTGATGAGCTTACGAAGTATGCCCTGCGCGAGAATGCCGGGGATATTCAGGCGGCAGATTGTGTACTGGTGATGACCTGTGCCTTCGGCGTGCAGACAGTCGCCTTTTATTTGGACAAGCCCATGCCTGTTTACCCAGCCCTGAACACTCTATTTATCGGGTTGGAAGAATCACCGGGCCACTTTGTTGACGTTTGCACCCAGTGCGGTAATTGTCGTTTGGGAGGTACGGCCGGTATATGCCCCCTGGTGAGATGCGCTAAAGGCTTGCTAAATGGCCCCTGCGGAGGGTCAGTGGGCGGCAGATGTGAAATATCGCCGGACGTTCCTTGTGCTTGGCAGATGATAATCGACCGCCTTCAGGCCATCGGCCGCCTAGACATACTGGAAGAAATTGCACCACCTCACGATTGGAGCGCAAGCCGTTCGGGAGGGCCCCGGACTGCCATTATTGAAGGTTGAAATTAACTCTCGTGTTCAGGAGCAGGGGCTTGTATCGTAAGTAAACTTGGGAGTGACATTATGGTTCTGATTCAAATATTAGTTGCTACCATCATCATTAGCCTGATTGCCTTTGTCGGTATTTTTACATTCTTACTGAGGCAGGAGTTTTTAAACCGTGCTCTGCTGGTTCTGGTGGCGCTTTCCACCGGGGCTCTGCTCGGAGGAGCTTTTCTTCATCTACTGCCTGAAGCTATTGAGGAAAAGGGCGCACGTTTGGAGATATTTCTATATTTGCTTCTGGGTTTCTCCATTTTCTTCGTGCTGGAACAATTCCTCCAGTGGCGTCACCAGCACACCGCAACCCCACAGGTTAAGCCATTTTCCTACTTAATTTTGGTGAGCGATGCTGTGCACAATTTCATCGATGGTCTGATTATTGCCGCCAGCTTCGTTATCAGCTTCCCTCTCGGTATTGCCACTACCCTGGCGGTAGCCTTGCACGAGATACCGCAGGAGCTAGGTGATTTCGCCGTACTGGTCTACGGTGGATTTGGTAAAAAGCAGGCTCTCACGTTCAACTTTGCCACGGCAATAACGGCGATTCTGGGTGGTATAATCGGCTACTTGGCTTCTTCTGTCATGCAGACTTCTGTTATTTATCTTCTGCCCTTCGCCGCGGGCAACTTTATCTATATCGCTGCCGCCGACCTGATTCCCGAAATCAAACATCAGGTCAGTCTGCGCCGGTCAATACTACACTTCGGAGTCTTTATCATCGGTATTGCCATCATGTTGGTGGTAAAATTCATTCATTAAGGAGGAAGGAGCATGCCTGTACATATCACTACTTTGAGTGAAAACACTGCTGGCAGGGGTAACCTTCTGGCTGAGTGGGGATTGAGCATCCTGGTGGAGACTGAAAAGACATCCGTACTTCTTGATACCGGAAGCAGCATTTCGGCTGCCCACAATGTCGATGCATTGGGCATTGACCTCAGTAAGGTTGAAAAGATTGTTCTGAGCCACGGTCATTACGACCACACCGGCGGTCTGCGGCAAGTCCTGCAGAAGATGAGGAAAGATATAGAGATAATTGCCCATCCTGACGTCTGGCAGGCCAAATACGCACGGCGAAAGGATGAACCAGACAGATATATCGGTATCCCTTTTCAAAGGAATGAGTTGGAGAGCCTTGGAGCTACCTTTAATCTCGCCACAAAACCAGTAAGAATAGGTGAGGATATAATGACCACCGGTGAGATTCCAATGGTAACCAGCTTTGAGCAAGTGGATACCGGCCTCTTTGTCAAAGAGGATACCGGCTGGCAGCCAGATAAAATTATGGATGACCAGGCACTCATTGTAAATACGGAATCTGGTCTGGTTGTCATTCTTGGTTGCGCCCACCGCGGTATTGTCAATACTCTCCACCACGCCCGCCAGCTTACCGACAGAGAAACGATATATGCAGTGGTCGGTGGGTCACACCTGATAAATACTTCGGAGGAGCGGTTGTGGCAGACAATTGATGCTCTAAGAGAGCTTCATGTCCAGAGGCTGGGGCTATGTCACTGTACTGACTTGCCCGCGGCCAGCGTCTTGGCTCAGGAGTTTGGGGAGAGCTTCTTTTTCAACAGGGCTGGTACTGTGATTGAACTGCCTTGAATACCTGTCCCAATCGGCTGGAGGGCTGGCTAACAGCCTAGAACCGGTTGGACCGCGACGCGGACAGGGGGGACAGGAACTGATGATTGGAGAATATGTGGATGACAGGTCTATATGACTCTTTTAATCGGCCGATAAGCTATCTGCGCATTTCGGTAACCGACCGCTGTAATCTACGCTGTATTTACTGCATGCCGGAGGGCGGTGTCAGTCTGGTTCGCCACGAGGACATTCTTACATATGAGGAAATCTGCGCGGCAGCGCAAACCGCGGCTGAGCTTGGGATAACGAAGATAAGGCTCACTGGTGGTGAGCCTCTGGTGAGGTCAGGGTTGCCCCACCTAATACACATGCTGAGCAAGATTGACGCTATTGATGACATTTCACTCACCACCAACGGCACCTTGCTGAGCAGATGCGCAGCCGAGCTGAAGTTGGCCGGGCTAAAGCGGGTGAACGTAAGTCTGGATACGCTCCGCCCCAACAGGTTTAAATTCATCACCCGGCTCGGTGACAATCTTGACAAAGTGTTGGAGGGGATTCAGATTGCTAAAACGGTTGGTCTCAATCCCGTCAAGATTAATATGGTAGTAATGGCCGGTATTAATGATGACGAAGTCGCTGAATTTGCGGCTAAGACTGTTGAAGACGGATGGCACATCCGCTTTATCGAGCTGATGCCCGTTAGCGACGGGAGCGCTATGAACAGGCATTTCGTACCTGCCAGTGAGATAAAGAGGCGTCTTGAGGTGCTGGGGAAATTGGAGCCAGGTCCGCCTGTTGTCGGCAATGGTCCAGCCAGGTACTTCCGCCTTCCTAATGCTACGGGAACCGTTGGTTTCATAACACCAATCAGCGAGTGAATTGAAGGTAACCGATATGGACCGCGGTAACATTGGCGCAGAAAAATTTGGTATCATAATATATGGCCCTGAGAAGACCAGAGAGCACTTGGGTTGGTGTGATATAGTCCTGGTAACCGG
>Ga0172364_10003846_pt1 | contig 12010 bp, 11 predicted proteins | sample LakKivSesite10cm_FD_114545 | JGI IMG/M metagenome (GOLD analysis project Ga0172364, IMG submission 114545) | Sediment microbial communities from Lake Kivu, Rwanda - Sediment site 10cm | ecosystem: Environmental > Aquatic > Freshwater > Lake > Sediment | place: Rwanda: Western Province, Lake... | reverse complement strand
CTAATTATCCTTTATTGGCGACAGAAGTTTTTCCACTCCTTAAACTACAGTCAGATAGACTGGCCTGAGATAAAACAATTCGCCATTCTTCTTTTACCACTGGTAATCTCGGGCAGTCTTTCTATTTTGAACCAGATAGTGGACAAAACAATTGCTTCCGGTCTTGACGCCGGATCAATAGCCGCTCTTAATTTTGCCACCCGGGTCTGGGGAATTCCAATGTCTCTTTTAGCTATACCCATAGCAACAGCTGTTTTCCCTTCATTTTCAGAAATGGCAATTAACGGCACTTCCAGAAAAGAATATGAAGACAAGCTAAACAGGACGCTGGGTTATATGTTCTATCTAACCATACCAGCAACCTTTTTCCTTTTTTTCCTTGCAAAGCCATTAGTGCGTCTTTTTTTTGAAAGAGGAGCTTTTGACTCAAAAGCCACCGTCCTAACATCTTTTGTTCTTAAAATGTATGTTCTCGGACTTTTTGCCCATGCGATATCTCCGGTGCTAGCCCGCGTATTCTATTCATTTAAAAATACAGTTACGCCCCTCATAATCAGCGCCATCTGTGTTGCCTTAAATATTAATTTGAATATCGTCCTTTCAAAAATTATGGGAGCCTCTGGCATTGCCCTGGCAACTTCGATAGTAATGGCACTCAACATAATTCTCTTCAGCCATTTCTTAAGACGCTATTTAAGAACCTTCCCCAGAACGCTCAATATTGATATCCTCAAAATCTTCATAAGCTCCACGCCCCTCGGTATTATTGGTTATTTTTCATCTCCTTTATTTGCGAATATTCCGGCTTCGTCAATTCCGGGGTTTGTTATCCTGGCTTTAAGAATTGGACTGGTCGGCTTAATATCATTAGCTTTATTCTTCTTTTTCAGTCGCCTTTTTCGCCTTGAACCATATGAGTTTATTAAATCCTATTCCCTTGGCTTTATAAAGAGGCTTATAAAATAATTAATAATATCATAGATTTTAGGAGCACACCCATATAAATCCTTACCAGGTAAGTCAGGTATTAAAAAGTTCGTTGGATAAACATATCAGATAAGGTTTGAACTGAAGAGATTATAATATCAATTTCGAGAATAAAATCTGACACTGCCTCTTACTGATATCTATTCAATGATTTGAAATTTCAATTATATTGATATATCTGAACACAATCCCAACAATAAGAGCATTTTTCTAACTTAAATATATAATTCACTGCAGTAATTATTCGGCGATTTTTTCTCCAATGATTATAAACCCTGAACAAAATAGATTTAAATGCAATAATCTACACATATTCTCGAAAATACTTATAATAATGTAAATTGGCATAAAAAAAAGCAAAATAATCATTTGCTCTATAGAAATAAACTTAAGTTTGATATTCTTAAATCCCACTCTTTTGAATAATCTTTTCATTTCAGCAGGATAGCATTGACGATAAAACGCACGATAGCCAGTGAATTCTATTGACCATGGCCGAAGAATCTTTATTATCTTTTTTGCTAGGAATGTCCAATGACCTTTTTAATAAATGCATAAGGATGGAACTTGTTGGGCACGTAATGGGCACAAATCCCTCTATTTTTAAGAGCCTTGTACATCATAATGAGAGCTATACTGTTGTTTCCAATATGCTATAATACTGAAGTGCTAAAAATGACATCGTATTTTCCAGGAATACCCTTCTCAACTGGCCTTACAAAATAATTATCATATAACATACGGCAAGCTATATCCAAACCATCATAAACAATACCAGGCATCTTTTTAAATAGTGGTCGATCTGTGCCACCAACTTCAAGAATACGAATTCCATGTCGTTCTTCTAAACAATCATGAATGATGTTTTTTAGTATCTCGCAGCGATCAACTCCATTAAATAATTTAGGAATTTTGCGACTGAGATAGTCAGATCCTTTTTTATTCAGCCTAAATAACACATTCAAAAATTTCATTGTAGTTAGGCCAAAAGATACTTAGCAAAAAGAGCGTAATTCATGGCCACAGCCCCTGTTTTTTTACTAGCCAAAATAAGACCGCAGATCAGCCGAATCATTAAATTTTTAGCATGCGTCCTGCATGCATAAAAATTTACGTAATACATTGATTTCACTAATTATATAAATATAACAATCTTCCTACACAACTTCCCAGATGCTATAAATTATTTCGTTTTAATAATGTTATTCTACTTTATGAAATTTTTGATCCAATAAATTTCAAAAACCTATATAAAAAGTAAAAATATCTCCATTTTGGATAACCATATATAATCTGTTGTTATCTTGATGAATAGAATCTATTACTCTTTTCCGAATACCTCAATGATTAGCTATTATAGAATTTTTAGACATTCATATATCCTTCATAAAAAGGATCAAATGTATAGGCAATTACCCAAAAAAACGGTATCTAAGCCTACTGTCACAAATGAGATCTTTTATTTTGATTTTAAAAAGCATGAAGCTCAGGCAGCGAATGCATAAAAAACTTAAATACAATCTTACTTGGATAATTAATTTACCAAAAGTAGAAAAGTTCCTCGATCTTAAATTTTTTTCATTAGCGACGCCCAAGTGATTTCTGCATTGATGTAAAGTGTTCATCCTTAAGAGCCTTCCCCTCTTAACAGGAACAATATTACAGTAAAAGTATACATCTTTGGTTCCTTTATATACCAAAAGGGGGACTTAGTCCAAATTGTTTAGCAACTTTGCGAATTCGCTTATATATTCGCCTACGAGAAAATGCATAGCGATATTTCCAAAAGTAGTAGATAAGTCCTTGTGCATGTATCCAAGCGATTTGTGCGCTTTTATATGACCTCCTTTGTGTATAGTGAAGGACCTCCGCAGTTGTAACGCAGAGCACCTCCCAACCTCCTAGCCACATCCGCAAACAATAATCCACATCCTCGGGTGCGTAAAAGAACTTTTCGTCAAGAAGACCGATAGCATTCATTGCTTGCCGCCTGACTAACCAGCAAGCAGAAATGCAATATTCTACGCGCAAGATGTCCTTAAAATTTCTATCGTATATTTCACGTGGATAAAGCTCCATCCTCTCACCAAGGCGTTGCAACATCCGTAATGGAACAAATTTAAACGCTTTAAGAAAAATGGTGGGGAAGTGCTTACATGAGGGCTGAATTGTTCCATTGGAATATAATAATCTTGGGGCGGCAATCCCGACTCGGGGTGAGTTGCTAAGTACCTGATGTAATGTTTCAAGCGTGCCGGGCAAAATTTCAGTATCGGAATCAAGGATCAATATGTACTCCCCCTTGGATTCTCTTATAGCAGCATTGCGGGATACTGTTGTTCCCAAGTTCTTACCTAATTCAATCACTTTAAGCTCTGGGATGTTTTTTGCAAGCTGATCAAGAATTTCTAATGTTCCGTCGGTAGACCCTCCATCGACTACAAAAATCTCTATTTTTAAATTTGCGTGATGTCCATCTGCAATAAGACTCTGCAGGCATTTTTCAATAAACTTTGCAGAATTCCACGTTAAAATAATCGCAGAAATCATGAGCGGCTCTTTAAGACTTCTTGATAAAGAGACAATGTTCGCTCCCAAGAGGGCCCTTCATTGGTTAATCTTTTCAACGGCTTTTTTAGATCCTCTTACAGGGCAGGCCGTAAGCACCCCAATCATGAGCCAGGTAAATGGATTATATCCGAGGGAGAAAGCACCAAACATTACAAGGAGAACAAACCATGTTTGCACATATGGAATCCATTCTAAGTACGTAATTCTTTTTAAAGCAAAAACTGTTACATAGAACAATAAGAGGTTAAATATTGCAAAGCCAACTAATCCGGTCTCAAAAAGGACGTCTAAATAGGTGTTATGGGAATATGCACCTTCGAGACTTTCCTCTGCTGCCCGCAATCCAAGTCCAGTAATCGGGTTCCATCTTTCAGTGAATGCCTCCTTTAGTTGGTTCCACATATTCCATCGGGGTGTTTCACCCACCAGTTCAATTCGTTTAGCAAATTGATGGATATCAAACCCAATTATAAATTGGAAACCTATAACTACCATCAAATATAAGGCAATTCCGACAAAAAGCATTTTGATATATCTTTTCACATCTTCCTTTAAATTCCTCTTTTTTACTTTTATTATCCTACCGACTAACGACAAAATAGCTATAGAGGCTAAAAAACCTATCGCAAAGCCTCGTGACATCGCTAGAATTACCGAAAGTCCAATAGGAATAAATATTAACAAATGACGCAATGAAAATTGCTTAGTAAAGCCGATAAAAAATGGTAAGGCTATCCATAAGGAGTAAAAGTTTGGATCTCTTGCAAAGCCAATGAGACGTAAAACCCCACCCTGATCCAAATTGTAACCAATTGTGGGCTTCCATAACCGTGGAGAAGAAACAATTTCCAAGTACCTGAACCACGAAAAAATATACATTAAAATTGCCAAAATTGCGATTACACTCCCTATTCTAAAAAGCTTTCCGTTTAAGGGGGCAATCGAGGTTATATTACTAAACAATATTCCAATGAGAAAAAGGAAAAACAAATTCCTCATCTGTAAGAGTAGCATGGTGAGGCCTCGTTCTGTCTGTGGAGAAACAAGCGCGCTTACCCCCATCCATAGTGTAAACAAAGAGGCTAAGAACAAGACAGGTTTGAAACTGCTACGAATTATAAGAGCTTTACCATGCGCAGTCAGCCATATTAATGATAGAAACGCCAATATCAAAATAGCCCAGTCCCATGGAGCAATGGACAAACCATAAAACTTTATAACACCTACCCCGTAAAGATGGAGGGATACAAAGAGCATCAATACCGCAACTTCCGCTAATTCGACCCGCGGTAAGCGCAATGTTATCTTCTGAGATGAATTGCGTATAGTCATCAATACGATAACCTTCCGAAATTCTCTTTAAGATATTTCAATGCTTCAGCGTTCAATGGCTCACGTTTGATTTTACTTAGCCAACGAATGCCTGCTACTACGCCCCCAAAGTATTTACCCATTCGTCCGGTCTTAATGGCATCCAGAAGGTGCTTAGTAAGCCAGAACGTAAGGTAGAATATAAAATACCGGGCTGGGAGATACCGAAATGCCAGGTAAAAACGGTTCTTAACGTGGTGGTATAGCTCTTCACCCCCTCGGCTAGTTGCTCCCGCAACCGATGGCTGAGGAATGTGATGAACCAAAATCTGAGGCTCATAATAAATTCTCCATCCTCGGGAAATGGCTCGATAGCTAAGGTCTAGTTCTTCCTCGCCAAACATCAGATCTTCAGCATATTCCCCACAGCTTTCTATAACTTTTTTACGGATACCTTGGCAAGTGCCAAGATAATAAGAAACGAATTGAGCTTTCTCTGTTATGTCAGGAATCCGTCTGCGCCAGTATCTTGAGAAAGGAACCAAAAGATCTGTGCAGTTGCCGCGGTGATCTATTACCTTGCAGGCAACGATTCCAATTTTCTTATCTGAAGAAAGAATATCGACAAAGCGAGAAATTGCAGTAGAGTCTTCAAAATATGCATCATCATCAATTATGCAGAAAATATCTCCTTTTGCTTTTTTCATCAAGTAATTGCGCCCTCCTGCTACTCCTAATTGTCGTTCACTACGAAAGCATTTAATCCGATCATCATCAATTTGCGCGGATAGTTCAGCGCAGATGTTAAACTCTTGAGAGCAATCATCCAGCACTAATATTTCTAACTTTGTATAATTTTGATTTAACACGCTGTTTAAGCATTGTAGTAAAGGTTGAAGACGGTTCCTGGTCCCGATGAGTACAGAAACAAGTGGTTTATCGTTCATTTTTAACCTCCTATTCTAAAACTATTGCCATTTTCTTTTATGCAATACATCTTCTCGCTTTCACTTTATTTTTACCCCGCTGTTAGCTATTGCTCTAATAAAACTTGTTATTTTTTCGCAAGAGTTACCAGAATAACCGTTCCAAAACAGTTTTATCTTATCTTGTTCGTACGTCTTTAATCTATTAATAAGGATGTTATCTATTTCATTTTTCAGGTCTTCAAAGGTATTGATAAGTTTGCCAAGTTTTAAATTGTCGTAATCAAAATAAAATCCTCTTTCTTCCTTGAGATAATGTTCTTTGTCATAGCAGAAAAATAATATCGGTTTATTCAATAAGATATAATCAAAAAACACAGAAGAGTAATCAGTAATCAAAACGTCTGTAAAAGGTAACAACATATACACATCCGTTGCACTATCCAAGAAAATTATATTGCTAAATTTTCCTGATATTTTGTTTTTAATACTAGGATGCTGCTTTATTACAAGCAGAAAATTATATTCAGCCAACTTGCTTTGTAATACCTCAAAATTGAGTATCATACTCAGGTCATTGGTTGAGTTTTCTCTAAAAGTTGGCAAATAAATCAGCACTTTATTAAATTTATTCATCTTTTCTAATAATTCTAAGGTTTCTGGAGATTCTTTTTCTATAAATGCTTTTAGTTTTTCTCTTTCATAAAAAAAGTGATCACATCTTGGGTATCCAAACTCTAAACATTGTTCTTTTTTTATTCTAAATGCTTTAGAAAAAATATCTGTAATTAATGAAGAAGTGGATAATAAAAAGTCAAACTTTATAAATAAGCGAGGTATAAAAAATTTATATAAAAAACTCAAATTTGAATTGTAAATTTTCCCAAGCTTTCCTGTTTCTATATCGTACTCTATCCTTTTTAAAGGTATACCGTGCCACAAGTTTAACTTCAGTGCACCCCGTGAGGTTGCCCAATTAATATCAGATATGTAAGCGCTAAAAATATGAACTTTAGCCCTCAAACAGGTAAAAATACCCTTTATTGACCACCTATATAATGCCTTATAACCTCTTTGGTTTAGCTTCTTTATCAATTCTCTATTTCCACTGATCCATATTGCTTTTACATCCTTCACATTATTTGAGGCATATATAAACAAATACTTTGAGTTATCTATAAAAGCGTTGTTATGACTTCCAAACACCCAAATCTTTGGATCTCTTGGAAAGAAACCGGATAACCAATATACTGGCCAGAGAAAAATACGCAGAAGAATTTTTAGGTATTTCATTAATCTTACTCCAGGTTTAATTTAATTTGCTCAATAATTTCAAAAGCTTTTATTATTTCTTCTTTAGGAAGAGTGGGTAGTAGTCTCACCAATTCAGAGAGTGAAGCAAGTGATTTTAAAAGTTTTTTTATTTCAGTTGAAGATATTCCCTCAGTCCTTTGTAAACAAATAACCTCACAATATTCTTTTAAAAAATCAATTTTCCCCTTCCAATCTTCACCTATGAAAAAGATATCTACGTTGTCAGCAAGGGGCAGCGCCATTTTTGTAACCATTTTAGTAAAACGCGGATATCCATCCTTATGTAATGCACTGTGAAATGTGGATATCACTTTTTTGCAAGTCAACTTAAAAGCGATCCTGCCTACAATACCGGGAAAGTGCCCATGGGTATCTATTATGTCTATTTTTTTAGCTCTATAATAGTTTTTGTCAACCGAGGGATCACCTGAAGATCGAATTTACCTTTTCTTGGAATATGTATTACCTGGATTCATAGCTTTTCAAAATAAGAGGCAACATATCCCATTTTGAAAACACCCGAATAAACATTGAACTTTGAGCGACCAAGCTCGCTTGCAAGGCTTAAGAGAAGAGTTTCAACTTCGCCAAGGATGTCGAGTCTATCCGAAAGTCAAAGTAGATTTGTTTTTCTCATAATTGTATCTTCTTAAATATCTATCAATCGTTTCTTTGTTTTGTGGATGATGCTACCTTTTTTGTATTTTGCTATACAGGTTCTCAAGCGGATTGTGTGGTAAGAAAACAAACCTATCTATGTTACTTAATTCTGTAAATCTTTGATGGTTTTTAAGATTTTTATCCAATTCTGCTAACAAACTTTGAAAGTCAAAAACTTTTGGCCCTGGTGTTACATCTTCATATTTAAAATAGAAGCCTCTGTTCCTACTTAAGTACTGTTCCAGATCGTAGCAGAAAAATATTATTCATCTTTTTAAAACCAAAAAATCGAAATAGACTGATGAGTAGTCGGTAATCAAGATGTCGGTGATAGACAAATATGGGTAAATGTCTTCCTTTGGAGAAAGGAAAATAATTTTCTTAAAGTTCTCCCCCTGGGTAAAGACCTTTTGCTCAAGAAGGAATTGATGTGAAACTTAATTATTAAATATGCGTTTTTTTCATCTAAAAAGCTATCAAAAATCTTCAAATCTACTATCCTAAAAAAATCTTCTTCGTAGTTATCACGAAACGTAGGAAAATAAGAAATGATTTTTGCCCCCTTTTGTCTTTCCTTTTCTAAATATTCTAGTAGGTCAGTATCTACTCCCACAGATCGAGAAACCGGGTGAAATTCGGATCTATTTACAAGAAAATATGTTCGTGGATAAACATCACACACAAAATCCTTGCTTGTTCTAAATGCTGAATTAAAAATATTTATTAGTTTTTTGTCATTTGAGGGGACCAACACGAGGTTAGCACCTTCATATACCCATGGTGCAATAACTTTATATAATACTTTTTTGAGTTTGCTAGCAATGTAATACTTGTTATTTTCCCTATCGTGCTGAATGACTTTCAAAGGAATACCATGCCATAGGTTAACTTTAAATACTTTTCTTGATAACCAAAAGGTTAAATCCGTGGTTTCATGAGTATATATCCAAACTTTTGCTCTTAGTAAGTAATAAAGACCTTTGAGTGAATATAGATAATAAGCCTCCAGTTTGAATTTTTTTATGGTATTTGCTATATATTTTCTTTTGGTTATCCATATTGCTCTTACCTCATCTTGCTTATTTTTATTTATCCAGCAGTAGAAGTATTTCGAGTTGTCGTTGAACCCTTTATCGGGATAGCATCCTAACACCCAAATCTTTGGATCTCTTGGAAAGAAACCGGATAACCAATATACTGGCCAGAGAAAAATACGCAGAAAAATTTTTAGGTATTTTACAAAAACTTTCAATTCAATGTCCCCTTCTTGTTTATCTTGGGATTTTAATAACTTTTTCATCATTAAAAAATTTTTCTATGACATCTATAATAAATATTGATTCTTCAGGCTTTAAGTTGTAACTAGTTATTTTTTTATTCTGTATTAGATGAACAAACTCTGCAATTTCATACCTTAGCCCATCTCCGTGAAAAACTTCTAGATATTTTTTTACTGGCACTCCGTTATCATCTCTTACCTCAAAATACTCTGTTTTCCACCATGGAGAAGGAACATAGATATAACCTTCTGTACCTCCTATGATCAAGCTCCCTTCGGCTTTGGCTCCAATACCCACTTTTCCAGAAAACACTCCTCTATCATAAGCAATGTTAATGTGAGCAAAAATATCTACACCTGTTTCTGGATCAACACATGCACTGAAACTTATATCTTTTGCTGAACATCTAAAAATTTTCACGGCTGGCAAAAGAACATAAGAAGCAAGCTCTGTTACGCTCCCGCCACCGTTATTTTTATCAAACTCTCTTGATGTTTTATCTTTAATTAGTTTTGTAAAAGTTGCATCGACAAATTTTATATTTCCGATTATTCCTGATTTGGCAATACTAATTAACTTCTTGAATCCGGGGCAATAAGCAGTTTTTATACCTTCTAATAAAACGCATTGCTTTTCTTGGGCTAAATTATATAGTTGCTTTGCTTGTTCTCTACTTAAAGTCAGAGGCTTTTCACATAAAACATGTTTTCTGTTTAGCAAGGCTTCGTATGCATATTCAAAATGTGTTGAATGAGGGGAGGCTGTATAAACAGCATCAACCTTATTCAAAAAGTCGATATAAGAGTCTGTATACCACGCTAATTCATTTTTTTCACAAAATACTTTCATTTTTTCTTTATTTAATCCATAAACTCCTTCTATATTGATACCACTTACAAACTTTGACTCTAAAATAAATCTTTCTGCTATTCTTCCATATCCTACAACTCCCATTTTAATGATACTAAATCTCTCGTTTCTTAATTGAGTGGATGAAATTCCTTTAGTTCTCTCTAAATATACTACTTCGCAATACTCTTTTAAGTAATCAAACTTTCCAATCCAATCAGAACCGATCGCGAAAATGTCTGCATTATATTTTTGAATATCATCAATTTTTTGACCTTCATATTCTTCCACAATAACTAAATCTGCGAATCCCGTTTTCTTTACATTTTCAATCCGTTCAGCTAAACTCTGTGCAACATTAAGTTTGCCTCTTTCTTTATCATACTTTTCAGAAGTTACCCCAACTATTAAATAATCTCCTAATTCTTTTGCTCTTTTAAGAAGTCTATAGTGTCCTTCATGAAATAAATCAAACGTTCCGTAAGTTATAACCACTTTTTTCTTTTTCATCTCTTTTTACCCTCCTTGGGCTCCAAAATATAAACTACTCCAGAAGCAAACAACGAAGGGAAGAGTTTCCAAATAACTGGAAAGCCATATTGCCCTTCTATTTTTTCAACCTTAAACCCCATTTTATCTGCCCAATAAATTAAATAAAATCCTTGACTGTCCAAATTCTAATATGTTCTCTAATATGATAAAAGATATTCGTTAAAGGCGTTCTTCCACTTAAAAACAATCTCAAACGATAACCAATATATCCCATATTTGGTATCGAAACGATGCATTTTTGGGGTTTAATTTTCTAACCTCTTGCATTAATTCTTCAGCTCTTAAAATATGCTCAAGAACCTCCATGACGGTTACGTAGTCCACTTCAGTGTAGTTACCGAAGCAGCCATGTAACCATATCGTGGTACCAATAACAGGTTAAGCACCACGTTCATTAGCCCTCCGGCTATAATAGCTATAGCTATGTTCCAGGTTTTCCTATGGAAAATAAAGCCCATCTGAAACTTCTGCTACAGCCCAAGTAGCATGCAGCCTAGTGCAATTAAGGGCATAACTCGGAACCCTTAGCGATAAGTTGTGTCAGCGAGAATAACCATGACCAGTCGCGCCAAGACGCTTAGGAACACATACTAGCAAATAATATCGCGTAACTGAACTAACAAAATCACGCGCCCTTTCCTCCCCATCCTTTTCCCACACATAGATACCGATCGGGCGCGAAGCTAACCAGAATGGAATTATTTGAAATTTTATTATATTTATCTATGGCCTTAAGCAATGGAGCAACTTTCATAAAGTTCGGCCTGGCTCCTGCAATAATCAGTAATTTCATTTTGTTTAACATTTTTAATTTTATTAGATAACTTGATTAATTTTTTATAACTTAAAAATTTTGTCTTCTTTATTAATCATTTATAAAGATTTGTCATTGAAACCTTTCTTTATTATTGAGCTTAACTTAAATTTAACTACCAATTGATAGAATACTAAATAAAAAAGTATGAATATTGCTGTGCAAATTATTAATGATAATGTGCTATTTGAGAAGAGAACAGCAGGAATAACAGAAAAAGAACAAAGAATCCAGATAAAAGGGGATGTGGCTGGATTGGCTGGCATCTGGATATTGTATTCTCTAAATATATAAGGGATTACTCTTCTGAAGAAGAGGCTATGTAAATGCAAGGTATCTGCATAAAGTGGACTTCGATGCTTTTTAATTTTTCTTCTGTATATAGAAAAGAGTGTCTCAAATATCGGGTAAATTAAAACGAGAATTGGAAACCAGGGGGAAACTTCATGGTTTTTCTTTACGAGCATAATAGAAATCACCGCAATGACAAATCCAATTTAATCTGAACCATGAGCCGATATATAAATGTTAGATAAACATCATAAATATTATTTTTTTCATCTGTCTCTGCCATTTGCTTTAATTCTATAATTTCAGGGTGCAACCTCAATTGAAGGAAGTATAAATTTTGTGTTTATATTCTTGCTCAGCTTCTTTCAATGCATCTATATTCCATGGGTTCAAAATTACAGGTTTTTCGCTTATTGCATTCGCTCCAATTCGAAGAGCAAATCGGCAATGGTCAT
>Ga0172364_10003844_pt1 | contig 12015 bp, 13 predicted proteins | sample LakKivSesite10cm_FD_114545 | JGI IMG/M metagenome (GOLD analysis project Ga0172364, IMG submission 114545) | Sediment microbial communities from Lake Kivu, Rwanda - Sediment site 10cm | ecosystem: Environmental > Aquatic > Freshwater > Lake > Sediment | place: Rwanda: Western Province, Lake... | reverse complement strand
TCCAGCTTGTTGACGGTGGGATTGGACTCGACGATGGCGCTGCGAAGCTCAGCGTCGAGCTTGTTTTCGCAGAGGAAAGAGATCCCCAAGGCCAGGGCCGGGGCCGCGAACAGGATCAGGACGAAGATCGCTTTCTGTTTCATGTCCCCCCCCTTCGCCCCGATTATGCGGCCGGCCCGAGGCGGCTGTCAACATGATCGAGGCCCCTTGAATCGCCCCGGCATATCTGGTACTTAACGGGTGTTCCGATCCCATCCCGTGAGGAGGACACCCATGAGCGACGTCAAGCGCGGACGCTATTCCCGGCGCGATTTCCTCAAGGCGGCGGCAGTCGGCGCGGGGGCCGCGTTCGCCGCCGGAAAGGCCCCGAACGTGCTGTCCGGCGCGCCGCGGCGGACGGCCGGGCCGGGGGCCCGGATCCCGGTCGGCGTCCAGCTTTATTCGGTCCGCGACCTCGCGGCCAAGGACCTGCCCGGAACGCTCGAGGCCATCGGCAAGATGGGCTACAAGGGCGTCGAGTTCGCCGGCTACTACGGCTGGGACAGCCGACCCAAGGAGCTGCGCCGGCTCCTCGACGCGAACGGGCTCAAGTGCTGCGGCACCCACACGGCCCTGGAGACCGTTATGGGCGACGCCCTCAAGGCTACGGCCGACCTCCACAAGGTCCTGGGGAACACCTTCCTCATCGTCCCCAGTCTCCAGGCCGAGGGCGCGGAGGGCTGGCTCGACATGGCCAAGCGCTTCAACGAGATCGCCGCGAAAGCGAAAGAGCTGGGCATGAGGGTCGGCTACCACGCCCACGCCGGGGATTTCCAAAAGCTCGGCGACAAGACCTCCTGGGAGATCCTCTTCGACAACACCGGCCGGGACGTCATCATGCAGCTCGACATCGGCAACTGCCTGCAGGGCGGGGGCGATCCCGTCGCCGTCCTCAAGAAATATCCGGGGCGCTCGGCCAGCGTCCACCTCAAGGAATACGGCGGGCCGGAGGCGGCCGTCATCGGCCAGGGCGTCGTTAGCTGGAACGAGGTCTTCGAGATCTGCGAGACGACCGGCGGCACCCAGTGGTATGTCGTCGAGCACGAGGTCGGGAACGACCCGATGGCGAGCATCCGGGGCTGCCTCGAGGGGCTCCGGAAGATGGGCCGCGGCCTCTGAGGCCGTCCTCCCGGGCGGCCCAGGGAAGGAGAAAGCGCATGTCCGTTACGAGATCCCTCAAGCGGCGGGAGTTCATGGCCGGCGCGGGAAAGGCCGGCGCCGTCGCGGTCTCGGCGGCCGTCCTCGGCCCCGGACTGATGAAGGCGGCCCAGGGCGCGCCCAAGATCAAGCTCGGACTTGTCGGTTGCGGCGGCCGGGGCGTCTGGATCGCCAAGCTTTTTCAGAAACACGGCGGCTACGAGATCACCGCCGTGGCCGATTATTTCCAGGACCGCGCCGATGAGGCGGGCGCCGCGCTCGGCGTTCCCGAGCCGCGGCGGTTCACCGGCCTCTCGGGCTACAAGCGCCTCCTCGAGGCCAAGGTCGACGCCGTGGCGATCGAATCGCCGCCCTATTTCCATCCGTCGCAGGCCGCGGCCGCGGTCGACGCGGGGGCGCACGTCTATGTGGCCAAGCCCATCGCCGTCGACGTCCCCGGATGCGATTCGATCGCCGCCTCGGCCCGGAAGGCCACGGCGAAGAAGCGCGCCTTTCTCGTTGATTTCCAGACCCGGACCCACCCTTCGTTCCTCGAGGCCCTGCGGCGCGTCCACGCCGGCGGCCTGGGCGACTACGTCTTCGGCGAAGCCACCTACCACGCCGAGTCGCCTTGGGAACAATGGGTCGAGGCCGTGCGGGCCGAGCCCGCGAACCCCGAAGTGCGCCTCAGGGCCTGGGGCCTCGACCGGGCCCTCTCGGGCGACATGATCACCGAGCAGGACATCCACGCAATCGACGTCATGAATTGGATCATGGGCGCTCCCCCGCTGTACGCCGTCGGCTGCGGCGGGCTCAAGGCCCGGCCCAAGGTCGGCTCCTGCTGGGACCATTTTGTCGTTTATTATCAATATCCTGAGAAGGTCGGCGTCCAGTTCAGCGGCCGCCAGTTCAAGGGCCACGGCACGGCCGAGGGGATCCGGAACCGGATGTTCGGCTCTAAAGGCGTCCTCGAGACCGAATACGGCGGGGCCGTCCTCATCCGCGGCGAGAGCTACTGGAACGGGGGCAAGACGCCGGAGATCTACGAGTCGGGCGCCGTCGCCAATATCGCCGCGTTCCATCGGGCCATCGTTGAGGGCGACTTCCGCAATCCGACCGTCGCCCCGAGCGTCCAGAGCAACAAGCTGACCATCCTCGGCCGCAAGTCGGCTTACGAGAACCGCGTCGTGACCTGGGCGGAGATCCTGAAGGACGGGGAGCGGCTCGAGCCCGATCTCAAGGGCCTCAAGGACTGACTTGGAGGGCAAAATGCATCTTTCTCCAAAACCGAGATGTCCCTCTCTTCGGCATCGCTCGGGAATTGCCTCTAGCTCCCCGGACCCCTGGGAACCAGTCCCGTCGGTTCCCCCACCTTCGGCGGGCCCCCCTCCGCTACGGGGATCTTCGAGGCAAATCCCCTCACCGCCTTCGAGAGGGCTCGGAGATGGGAGAAAAAAGAAGGCCATCGCCTTTGCCGCCGCGGCGCTTGCGGTCGTTTTGGCCATGGCGGGGGCAGGTCTGACCGGGCTCGATCCGTCCTCAGGAGGCTCCAAGATGGGCGAAGAAGGCCTTCAACTCCGTCTGGGCGTCTGCGACTGGACGATCGGCAAGACGGGGGACCCGGCCGCGTTCGCCCTGGCCGGGAGCCTCGGCTGCGACGGCGTCCAGGTCAGCCTTGTCCCGAAAGGCGGCTCCCTCGCCCTTACCGATCCCGCTCTGCGCCGGGCCTATCTCGAGGCCTGCGAGCGGACGGGCGTGGCCATCGCCTCCTTCGCCATCGGCGACCTCAACGACGTCCCCCTCAAGAACGATCCGCGCGCGGAACGATGGCTCGCCGAAGGGATCGACATCGCGGCAGCCATGGGCGTTCGGGTCATTCTCGTCCCCTTCTTCGGAAAAGGCGACTTGAAGGGCGACGAGGCGGGGATCGAGGCGGTCGTTGCCGCGATGAAGCGCTTGGCGCCGAAGGCCGAGGCGAAGGGCGTGGTGCTGGCCATCGAAAACACGCTCCCGGCCGAAGCGAACCTCGGGATCCTCGAGAGGGTGGGCTCGCCGGCCGTTCGCGTTTATTATGACGTGGCCAACTCGCAGGACGCGGGCTTCCCCATCCTCGACGAGATCCGGGCGCTCGGGACCCGCGTCGTCGAAGTTCACGCCAAGGACACCAAGGACCTGTACGGGAAAGGCTCGATCGACTTCCCGGCCGTCCGCAAGGCGCTCGAGGACATCGGCTACAAGGGCTGGCTGGTCATGGAGGGAACCAAAATGCCCCTCGGCCTCGAGGCCAGCGTCCGCTACGACGCGGACTACTTACAGACGGTCTTCGGCATCAAATAGCGCCCGGGCGGCGCGCTAGCGGGCGCCGAAGTAGCGCTGCGGCGTTCCCGAGGCGCCGGCCGCCGCCGGATACGACTTCGGGTCGAACCAGCGGTCCCGGACGTTCTTCGACACCTCGTCCCGCAAGCTCTGGGCGTTGGGCTGGGCGGCGATCATCTGCTGCATCGCCTCGTACCGCCCGACGAGCCCGGCGATCGAGATGAGCTTCAGGCTGGCCCGGTAGCCCTCCTCGAAGTCGGCATGTCGGATCTGGACCGTGACCCCGTCGTCCATGAGCTCGGCGCCCTTGAGGTCGGCCGCCCTCTCGGCTTCCGTTCCGTCCTGGAAGGTCAGGGCGAAACGGTAGGGCCCGGGGAAGCCGTCGAACAGCTTGGCCGACGCGAGCCCGAGCAGGGCCTCGCGGGCCGCTTTCTCGATCCGCCGCGAGACCTCTTCCCGGGGGAAGGGCTCGGCCTTGGCCCGGCCCAGGGCCTTCTTGCCCGCGGCGTATTTCGCCCAGGGCAGATACCGCTTGACCTCTTTCTCGAACTGGTCGTCGCCGCTGACCATGATGACCGGGATGCCGAAACGAGCGGCGCCCAGGGCCAGGATCATCGTCTCGTTGAAGGGCGTGCCGTTGACCCGGTATTGGACGTCCTGGACGGTGTAGGTGTGCGAGATGAAGCCGTCCGGGTTCCCCGCGCCAGCGTGCATGGCGATGGCGACGATGGCGTCGAACGACTGGTCGTAGCTGTCCATGTAGATGTCGAAAGGCCGGTCACGGGAGATCATTTTGGCCGGCGGGAGAAGCTCCGCCTCGAAGACATCGGGCGCCTGGGAGTTGCCCGAGCCGTGCCCGTCGCAGACGACGATCTCCGTGGCCCCGGCGGACTTGAGCCCGGCGATGGCCGCGTTGACGTCGGCCGTCAGGGACTTGCGGCCTTCGGTGTATTCGGGCTCGGCCCCGAAATTCGTGTAGCGGACCGAGGACGCGCCGGACACGCCCTCCATGTCGTAGAGGACGAGGACCTTGAGCGGTTTCTGCTGCGACATCCCCGAGCTGAGAAGAACGAGAGCGGCCGCGAGCGCCAGGACGACCGGTTTCTTCATGTTCGCCTCCTCGGGAGATCATAGCCCCCGCCCCGCCGGAGAGTCAACTTGACAAGCTGTGCTATAATCCCCTCAGCGAAGGGTTGAACACGCCCGGATCCGGGCGGAAGAGGAGGAACCATGAACCGTTCGTATCGTCCCGTGTTGGTCTGCCTGTTCCTGTTTCTCGCCGGGGCCCCCGTCCTCATGGCTCAGGGCGGGCACTTCGAGATCAGCGGCCACTACGGCCGGTGGTCCCTGAACATCCTCGGGGACAAAGCCATCGACCTCATCGATGACGCCACCTCCGACGAGCTCAGGAGCGCGATCGAGGACAAGATCCGGGAGACCCACTCCAACCTCAGGGCGACCGACTTCACGCAGGTCATCGCCTTCGATTCGAACGGCGATGATTTCGGAGCGAGCATCCGCTGGTATCCGGCCGGCCGGCGCGGATCGTTCAGCCTGGGCGTCGCCGTCGAGAAGACCACCTTCAAGGTCCTCCCGAGCGCCACGGTCACGATGGGCCTCGAAGACACGGATACGTTGGCCACGGCCACGTTCGAGGGGAGCGCGACCGGCACCGCCCTCATCAAGGCGACATCTCTCCTCTTGACGTTCCGCTGGGACATCCTGCCGACCAAGGTCGTCCACCCCTACATCACCTTCGGCGGCGGCATCTCGCAGTCCAAGGCGCTCGACGATTCGAGCGTGGCCTATACGTACAGCGGCCTGCTTTCCGGGGCCGGCATCCCGGAGGAGACGGTCCAAGGCGGAGAGACGAAGACCTTGCGCGAGCTCCGGGACGAAGCCCTGGGCGATGACGAGGAGGACGACGAAGGAACGAGCTTCCCGATCCCGAACTTCCTCCCCTTCATCCAGCTCAATCTCGGTCTGAAAGTGCGGTTGATGAAAAGCCTCGGCCTTTTCGTCGACGCCGGGGTGCTCGACGGATTCCTGGTCCGAGGCGGGTTGGCCCTGCGGTTCTGATCGCGGACCCGGGCGCGGCCGCGCGACCCGGGATCACCAGATGATCTGGACCGGCGTCGTCCGGCGGGTGGTGGTGCCGTCGCCAAGCTGGCCGTAGCTGTTGTCCCCCCAGGCCCAGACAGTCCCGTCGGCTTTGAAGGCGAAGCTCGAGAAGGCCCCGCCGCCGACGCCGATGACTGACCCGAACCCCCCGACGGCGACGGGCGTCCGCCTGTTCGCGTCCGTGCCGGTCCCCAGTTGGCCGCTGCCGTTCCCGCCCCAGGCCCGGACGGTCCCGTCCGACTTGAGGGCCAGCGAATGGAAGACCCCGGCCGCGATCGACGCGACTTGGTCCAAGCCGGCGACCGAACCCGGCTTCGGCCGGCTCTCGGCCGTTCCGTCGCCGAGCTGGCCCTGGGTGTTCTCTCCGAAGGCCCTGACGGTCCCGTCGCTCATGAGGATGAAGGAGGACATGTCCCCGGCCGCGACGGCCCGGGCCCCGGAGATCCCCGGGACCGGAGCCGCAGGGGCGGTCGCTCCGCCAAGCTGCCCGTAGGCGTCGTTCCCGAAAGCGCAGACGGTCCCGTCGGCCCTGAGAACGAGCGTGTGGGAGCGGCCGGCGGCCGCGGCAACCGCATTGGTGAGCCCGGCCGCCCGGACCGGGCTCCGGCTGTCGGTCGTCGTCCCGTCGCCGAGCTGGCCATAGAGATTGCGGCCCCAGGCCCAGACCGTGCCGTCGCCCTTGACCGCGAGGGCATGGGCGGCCCCCGAAGCGATGGCGATGACGCCGGAGAGGCCGGGGACGCGGGCCGGGACGGAGCGGCTTTCCGTCGTTCCGTCGCCGAGCTGGCCGCCCGCGTTCCCTCCCCAGGACCAAACCGTCCCGTCGCCCCTCAAGGCGATCGTGAAGTCCGTTCCGACGGCGACCGCGGCGAAACCGGCGAGTCCCGGGACCCGGGCCGGCGCGGCCCGGTCGCCGGTCGTCCCGTCGCCGAGCTGGCCGCGGTAATTGTGTCCCCACGACCAGACCGTCCCGTCGCTCCTGACCGCGACCGTATGGTCCGCGCTGGCGATGCCGACGCGGCCGAAATCGCCCGCCGCTACTTCGGAAGGCGCCCAGCCGTCCCTGTAGGCGACCGCCTTGAGCGTCGTCGAGGCCAGGACGGTGACCGGTCCCGTGTAGAGCGTTCCGTCCGTCGGGCTCGGCGTCGAGCCGTCGGTCGTGTAACGGACCGAAGCGCCCGGGGTCAGCGTGGTGATGGCGATCGCCCGGGCCGTGAGCGCGAGCCCCGGGGCGGGATCGAAGACCGGGTCCTCGACGATCGGCCGGACGGGGGCGTCGCCGGTCGCGACGCAGCCGGCGAAAAAGAGAAAATGGCCGACCAAAAGGACGATGACGAGCCGGCCGCGGGACATTCTCTCCACCTCAGAAAGCGTTCCCTGGGATCCAGGAAGGACAGAATGGACCGGGCCCGGCCGGCCGTCCATAGCCCGCCGCGGGTATCCGAAGGGTGACCGAACGCGGACGCCCGTCCCCCCGGACGATTAGCCGCCCCCGAGGAGGCGAGGCCTAGCGGATGAGCCTGCTCCCGCCCGAGACCGAGGAGCTTTCCATCCTGGGCCAGGTCCGCACGCCGACGAGCTTCTCGTCCTTGAAGACGATGCGGACCGCCGTGAAGACCTGGACGGTGTGGCCGGCGTCCTTGATCTGGTCGGCGGCGAAGCCGTCCGCGCTGCCCGCGAGGGCGGCCGCCGCAAGAAAGACGACGGCCCCTAAACCCGGGACTCTCATGGTTCTGCTGCCTCCCCGCATTCAATCTCGGCAGGCGCCGGGCCGGTGTCAAGACGTCTTTCGCTCAGGAATAGTGAAAGCGGGGCGCGATGATCCGGCCGGCCCGGTCGAAAGCGAGCCCTTCCCTTTCGAGCAGGGCCCTCTTCATCGCCGGCCCGCCCTGGAAGCCGCCGAGGCCGCCGTCGGCGCGGACCGCCCGGTGGCAGGGGACGATGAGAGGGAACGGGTTCGTCGCCAGCGCTTGACCGACCGCCCGGCCGGCCCCGGGCTTGCGGAGACGGGCGGCGATGAGACCGTAGGTGCTGACGCGTCCCCGCGGGATGGCATGCTCGGCCCGGAGGACCGACTGCTGGAACGCGGGGCGCGTTTTCAGGGCGGCGAGAGCGAGGGGAAAGACGACGGCCTCACCCGCCAGGAACGCTTCGATGCGGCCGGCCAGGGCGTCCATCGCGGCGCAGGACGCGCGGCGCGCGTCCGGGTAGAGCCGCAGGGCCTGCGCGGCGGCCGATTCGCCGGGCCTCGGAAGGAGGACGCGAAAGACCGTCGGAGCCCCGTCGAGATCGGACCAGATGAGGGCCACCGGCCCGAACGGGGTCGCTTCGACGAGCTTCCGGTTCATAGGCGGAGCCAAAAAGAAAAAGGGCGGACGCCCCTTCCCCGGGCCGTCCGCCCGAACAACCGACTCAGATGGGACCGTCCCCCGTCCGGGGATAGCCCCTCTTTCCGACGGGTATCAGTAACGGCCGCGGCCGCCGCCGAACCCGCCTCTGCCGCCGCCGCCGCCCTGGGGACGGGGCTGGGCTTCGTTGACCTTCAGGTTCCGGCCCTTGAGGTCCTTGCCGTTGAGTCCTTCGATGGCCTTGATGGCCTCGTCCTTGTTCGGCATCTCGACAAAGCCGAAGCCGCGAGACTGCCCGCTCATCTTGTCGGTGATGACGGCGGCTTTCTCGACGGTCCCGAAGGCCTGGAAGGCGGTGCGGAGGTCCTCTTCCGTCACGGAGAAGGACAGGTTGCCGCAGTAGATATTCATGCTCGACTCCTGCAAAAAGATTCGATCGCAATAAAGGAGAGGAGCATGACGGCTGTTCGGGCCTCGATCTCCGTGCCTTTATCCGACCCGCGCCCCCGAATTAGGGGGAATTACGCCGGATATACTAGCACAAAAAGCCTCCGGGCGCAAAGTCAAGTCTTTCGTCAAGTCCTTCGACGGCGTCCGGAGCCGGACCCGGTCATTGACAAGACCCGCCCCGGGGGATATCTTCCTGCCGTCAGGAGATATCCCCATGGCCGTCCCCGGACTGACTATCATCGGCGAGTCGATCAACGATTCCGTGCCCTCGACGAAGAAGCTCTTCGACGAGAACGACCTCCCCGGGCTGCTCGAGCTCGCCCGGAGCCAGGACGAGAAGGGCGCGGCCTGGATCGACGTCAACGTCGGCCTCCGCCCGCCGGAATTCATGGCCGACCTCGTCCGCCGCATCCAGTCGGTCACGGCGAAGCCCCTATCGATCGACACGCCCGACCCGGCGATCGCCGAGGCCGCGCTCCGGGCCTACGACCTGGGGCGCGCCGGCGGCCGCCGGCCCATCCTGAACTCGGTCTCGTCGCTCCGATCGGGGATGTTCGACCTCTACCCTATCCAGCCGTTCCTGCCCATCCTGATGTCCTCGGAGCGCTATGAGCCGGCCGAGGGCTGCGGCAAGGCCAACCGGACGGCCGAGGAGACGCGCGAGACGGCCCGGGCCCTCCTCCAGGAGGCGAAACGGCGCGTCCCCGGCTTCACCAACGACCAGGCCATCGTCGATCCGGGCATCGCCCCGGTCGGCACGGATTGCGAGGGCCAGCTCAAGCGCGTCCTCGAGTCGCTGGCCCTCATCCACGACGACCCCTTTTTCGCCGGCGTCCACATGTCCGTCGGGCTGAGCAACTTCACCGTCATGCTGCCGTCGAAGACGAAAGGCGGGGAGCCGGTCAAGGGGCCGCTCGAGAGCGCTTTCCTGACCCTGGCCATGCCGCTCGGCCTGGACACCATCATCGGCTCGACCGTGCGCAGGTACGAGATCCTCCCGGCCGGCCATCCGGCCCTGGCCTGCCTCGAGGACATTCTCAAGCTCGAAGGCGTCGACACCTTGATGCGGCTGAGGGAATTCTATGGGTGACAAGGTTCTGCACGTCGAGCTCCAAACCCCCAAGCGCTCTTCCGAGGACATCGAGAAGGACCTCCAGACCTTCGAGGATAAATACCGCAAGGTCCTCGAGGCCGGCTGGATCGTCTGCATTACCGACAATCCCATGGGCCTTTTGAGCTACGGGGCTATGGAGACGATCGAGCTCCTGGGCCTGCCGGTCCGGCCCGAACAGCTCATGGTCCATCTCAACACGTTCCACCCGCGCAAGGAGCTCGACGAGATCCTCGGCGCCTTCCAGGCCGCGGGGGGCACGCATCTCCTGATCGTCTCGGGCGACGGCAGCCAGAAGCTCCACCGGCTCGAGCCGGCCGAGGTCGCGATCGACTGCCAGACCGTGACCTCGGTCGAGCTGCTCCGCTACATCGACCGCGAATATCCCGGCCAGTTCCACTGCGGCGTCGCCTTCAATCCCTACGAGCCGCAGGACGCCGAGCTCGAAAAGATGAGGCGCAAGGCCGGCGCCGGGGCGAAGTTCATCATCACCCAGCCGATCCTCGGCCGCGACGACCGGCTCGAGGCGCTCAGGCCCTTCGGCCTGCCGGTCACTCTCGACGCCTGGATGTCGAAGAAGCTCCACCTTCTCTCCGAGTGCGTCGGCCACGAGATCCCCGAGGGGACGCCCTACGACCCGATGGAGAACCTCCGGGAGCTCAGGCGGAACTACCCCGAGTACGGGCTCTATCTGGCCATCCTCGGCTTCAAGACGCAGTACCCCCTCCTCCAAGGGCTCTGGGAATAAGTCGGTCTGGCCTATTATCTCAAGGGCGACCTGGAGAGGGCCCGGGCTGGGCCTCGTTCGGCTACATCGCGGCGGAAGCCGCCATGACCCCGGACGTCCGGCACTAGGCGCGATCGCCGCGGCCCCGAGCCGGCCCTCCTATTCGAAGGCTTCGTAGCCGGATTCCCGGAAGTGCGGATCGAAGGCGAAGGCCGAGCGAAGGCCCGTCCTTCGCATGACCTCGAAGCTGACGCAATCGACGAGGCTCAAGGCCCGGCGGCCCGCGGCGAGGTGGGCGCCGACGGCGGCCTCGTGGATCTCCGGCGTCACCCAGACCAGGCGCAGCACAGGGCGGACGTCGCGTTCAAAGACCCGGACCGCGTCGATCCCGAGCCGGCGGGCCAGCACGGCCGACGTTTCCACCAGGACATAATTGTGGCTCACGAGAACGTGGGTCCCGTCGAGCAGATTCTCCCAGGCCCGGCGGGCCGCGTCGTGGCGCACGTCGCTCCGGTCGAGCACGGCCAGGAAAGCGCTGGTGTCGACGAAGACGTTCACGGCTTCTTCTCGCCTTCGCTCTCCCGTCCGGGCCTCGGGCGCTCCGGGTCCGGTCCGTTCTCGGAGAGATACCTGTCGTGGCCGATCGAGAGATCCGGAAGACCGGAGGCGAACACTCCCGCGGCCGCGACGGCCCGGCGCCGCAGCTCGGCCGGGTCCTCCATGATAGCCGCGTTCGACGGGCCATAGGCGCCCCGCTCCTCCCGGACGAAGCGGGTCCGGGCTTCGCCGGCGCCCCCCTGGGCACGGTCTCCAAGCGCGGCATCCCGGATGAACCGGCTCCGCGTTTTTCCGGCCTCCTTGCGGGCGGCTTCGATAGCCTTGAAGTCCGAGCCCGGCACGCTGATGGAGAACTTGACCGTCCTGGCCCGCCGTTTCTCATTCATGGTCATACCTGTTATGACCATAGTATGACCAATTATGCCGAAGAAGTCAAGCCACCCTCTTAAGCTTGTCCCCCCAAAGGACGCCGGTCTTCAGCTGCGGGCGGCGGCGATCATCGCCCGAAGATTCCCGGGCGGCGTCTCGGCCGGGATGGCGCAGCCGGCGTTGAGGATGAATCCCGGTGTCCCGGCGAAGACCTGGAGAAGCTCCCGCGTTTTGGCCTCGACAAGCCCGGGTGTGCCGAGGGCCAGAACGCCGCTCGGGTCGATGTTGCCGATGAAGACCGCCCTCCCCCGCATCTCGTCCCGCGCCGTGCGGGCGTCGGTCTTGTAGTCGAGCTCGAGGGCATCGGCCCCCGTCGCCAGCATGCCCTCGAGGATCCGGGTGGTATTGCCGCAGATGTGCAGCGCGTAGGGCAACCCGAGGCGATGGGCCGCCTCGACGAGCCGCCGCTCGTAGGGTCGGGCGAACTCGGCGTACATGGCCGGCGAAATGAGGTCCGGGCCGGCCGGGCTGTCGCCGTTCGAGACCATGTCGGCGCCGGTCGCGGCCATGAGCCGGATGAACCCGGCCGTCGCCTCCGTGCAATAGGCGATGAGCGCGTGGGCGTCTTCGCGGTTGGCCGGGTCGACGAGGTCCATCATCCACTCGGCCGGTCCGCGAAGCATCCCGGCCAGCGAGAAGCCGGCCTGGTCGCAGTTGCCGCGGAGAAAGACCTCGTCGCCGAAGTGGGCTTTGAGCAGGCGGACCGCCTCGAGCCAGACCTGGACCCGCGGCTGCCGGCCGACGTCCGGCGGCGGCAGGTCTCGGACCTCGGCCAGCCG
>Ga0172364_10003843_pt1 | contig 12015 bp, 4 predicted proteins | sample LakKivSesite10cm_FD_114545 | JGI IMG/M metagenome (GOLD analysis project Ga0172364, IMG submission 114545) | Sediment microbial communities from Lake Kivu, Rwanda - Sediment site 10cm | ecosystem: Environmental > Aquatic > Freshwater > Lake > Sediment | place: Rwanda: Western Province, Lake Kivu... | reverse complement strand
TTCTTCATCTGCTATTTCTTTTATCTTCTTTCCCTTGGTATCATATAAATTTATCTTTATATGTGTTTGTTCTGCTATGTCTATTTTGATTATCACTTTCTCTCCGTTTAAAGGATTAAACACGTTGTTATAAACTCCTATCCTATCCGGCCCTGCTGCATATGGCTCTATCGTCGCCACTCCTGTTTCCCCTTCTTTTGTTTTTTCTCCCATTGCTACATTTATCCTTACTTTTATCCCTCCCAGTAATGGATACTTCTTTATGATATCCCCCACTATCACTATCCCTGTTATGTACCTTTCTCCATTTATACTTACCTTGTCCTTCATATCTATATCCAATATCTTATCGTATTCATTCAATACCTTCACCTCTTTTATAACTGCTCCTTCATTTGTTTCTCCTGATAAATATAGTATTCCTATCTTACTTATTCTATTGGTATTAAATTTTATCTTTACCTTGATTTCCTTATCTAATTTAACTTCGATGGCTATTTTTTCCCTATCCGAAAGAGAGCCATCAGAGGCAACAAATGTTACCCCATGGCTACCCACATCGCTGGCTGTTGGCGTCCAGGTGAAAGTCTGATTTTGGAATATTGCACCAGTGGGCAGGCCCTGGGCTGAATAGGTTATCGGGTCACCATCAGGGTCTGTGGCATTGACTGTGAAGGTTAAGGTCTTCTTCAGGAGAATGGATTTATTGCCTATGGAGTCAAGTAGTGGAGCTCTGTTTACATTATTTACAGTGATGGTTATATCTTCTGAATCGGAAGAGGAGCTGTCTTTTACCTCAAAGTGCACGTTAGGATATATGCCTGCCTGGTCATAAGTGGGAGTCCAGGCAAAGGTTTTGGTATTAGGATTGAAGGTTGCGCCCTGAGGCAGGTTTGAAGCTGAATAAGTTAAGAGATCTCCCTCGGGGTCGGTTGCATTTACTGTAAAGGTTAAGAGGGTATTTTCATCAACCGACTTGTTACCAATAGGGTCAAGCACCGGGACTCCAATCACATTATTTACGGTTATAGTTATATCTTCTGCGTCGGAAAGCGCGCCGTCGGAAACTTCAAAGTGCACGTTAGGATATGTGCCTGCCTGCTGATAAGCGGGTGTCCAGCTAAAAGTTTTAGTAGCAGGATTAAAGGTTGCACCCTGAGGCAGGTTTGAAGCTGAATAAGTTAAAGTATCTCCATCCGGGTCGGAAGCCGAGATATTAAAAGTGAGTAGCTTTCCTTCGTCTACCGTCTTATCTCCAATAGGGTCGAGGACTGGAGGATCCGAAGGTATTGCATAATCACAGTATATTAATATTTTTGATTCAAAAGGCTTTAATGTTACTGAACCGTATATTTTATTGCCGTTAACATCACAATATTTATTATTTCCTAAATTAATTGATGAAGCTGTAAGTGTTGGATTATGAATAATGGTAGATCTCTTTTGAGCATCAATGGTGATATCTTTAAATCCATAAAGATACGAAAATTCCTTTGAATCAGCATCATATCCTGATACCCCGCGCCATTCTGAAAGATTGAAATTATCCGTCATCCATCCTCTTGCCGCATTATAGTGCAAATAGTAAATATGCTTTTCATTAAAAGGATTATAGAAATAATTATTGTTAGATTGTCCGAAATGCGCATCATCATAGTTCATCACTAAGTTAAATGTTTTCTGCTGTGCATTGGTAGAAAACATAACGTTATTAAGAAGATCGATATTTTTAAGTAAATTCTCTGACGCATTTCTACCAGAAAAATATATTTGACATTCTTTATTTCCATATAAGGTATTATTGTTTACCACGTTAGATGGTGCCCAATGAAAAAGGATACCAGTCATACAAGAATTTATTACGGTATTGTATTCAATCACTCGATTATTACCTCCTTCATCAATATATATACCTGGTGCAGCACCTGCGTGAGTTTCAATGGAAGGGGGCATGCCCGTATCAAACCTTTTATCCATACTGAGACAACCGTATACATCTTTGATAATATTATGGTGAATATAATCTTTTGCCGAGCCATAATTATAGCTAGCAGTATAGATGCCGCCACCGTCACTCAAGGATAAACAGCTGTTGGTAATATAATTGTATGAAATATTCCTATTTGCTGCTACTGCGCAAATAAAAAGACTGTTATATCCAGTACGATCAATACGATTGTTATATACCCGAGTATCTGAACCAGTAACAAATATACCATGCCCTACGCCGTTCATAAGGTCATCACCAAAATTTTCTGCGCCAGTTGCATACACATAGTTTCCTTCAATATTTATCCCAGAGGAACCACTTTCGTAAATACCCATCCAACATGAATATTTTACTTTATTCTTGATAATCTGATTACCCCCCCCTGCTTGCACAAAAATACCGAATCTAAACGAATACTCAACCGTATTTTCCTCACATTTCATATTATCGCATTGATACAACCAAATACCATCTAAGTTGGCATTCCTTATCGTCAAGCCACTAATCTCATGTGATGAAGCACCACTATATGTGCTAATCCCAAAATTGCGATAACTCATTTCAATAGCATCCAAAGAGCCATTCTTAGGCCATATATATAATCTTTTTTGATTAGGATCATATGCCCACTCACCTTCCTCATTTATTTCACCAACAATATTGGTCAAATAATACCCAAAAGTGCTTGAAATACTAAACCATGGACTTCCCTCCAGTGTGATGGTATCCCCCGCATGATTGACCACTTTAAGCTGATCTATCTGCCAAACCTGTGTTTTTATATGACAGATTGATCCAGTGAAGTAACCATTCCCTTTATTCAATATGGGATCTGAAAATACTTTCGCAGGATCTTTCACAATCACCGGATAACTCCATAAAGCATTGGGATATCTCGAACGTTTTAGAAGAATTCCATTTTGAAATACCTGCCTTATCTCGTAATTACTATTTTCGTGACTATTCACTAAACCTGATACATCAGCATAATAAATATTAGACCAGTACGGATTTCCCGCACAGTCTTGAGGACCACTGCATTTCTGCCAGTTAGTTATAGGTTCTGCTGCATTGATGATCACTTCACCTTCATCACCAGGATTTGCCTTGATAATAACCTGATACGATTTATGTAGAATAAGCGTCTGACGATATGTCGCCTTCTTGATATAAATAGTATCGCCTGATCCTGCTTTATCATAAATGTCTTGTATTTTTTGACCCGGCTCTACATAATAAACTGCCGCCCAATTCATTCCTTCTACTAACATTATCCATAGTACACTCATAATAACTACTCTCAATTTTATTTTCATTTTCCTATGCTCCTTTTTATCATTTAGCGAATAGTAATTGCACAAATCAGAAATCATTATTACGCAATTTCATTACTATGAGATTTTAAAATTAAACAGGGTCTTTCCAGATAATGGAAATTGTGGATAACTCATTCCCAAGTAGGGGGAAATTGTGCCACCCTTCTCCCAGATTCATTTTCATCCTTACAATATGTAAGTATAAACCAGATATGTTATGGATAGGTTAAGAAAACGTTAATTTTTTGTTAATTTTTGGTGGTTTTTCTACGGTGGGACTTTATTGGCAAGATTATGACGCAAAGTCATAGCTTTTCCTTCCCTGCAGGGGACGAACCCAGTTTATGCCGACCTTTCGGCATGCTATCCCTTCCTTTGGGCGACCGCCCCGATACATCGGGATCGACCCTACAGGGTGGGCACCCCGACACATCGGGGTAAACTGCGCGCACCCCTACACTGACGGAAAGCAAGTCTTATTTCACCACGACAATCTTCTTTGTTTCTTTATAATCCCCAGCCTGTATGTGAACAAAGTATAACCCAGAGCCAACGATATTGCCTGAGTCGTTTTTACCATCCCAGTAATACCTGCATATTCCTGCGTCCCTTTCTCCGTCAGAGAGTTCTTTTATCTTCTTTCCCTTGGTGTCATATAAATCTATTTTGATGTGTGTCTGCTCTGTTATGTCTATTCTAATTAGTGCTTCCTTTCCTTCTAAGGGATTAAACACGTTATTATAAACTCCTATCCTATCCGGCCCTGCCGCATATGGCTCTATCGTCGCCACTCCTGTTTCCCCTTCTTTTGTTTTTTCTCCCATTGCTACCTTTATCCTTACTTTTATCCCACCCAGTAATGGATACTTCCTTACGATGTCCCCTACTATTACTATCCCTGTTATATACCTTTCTCCATTTATACTCACCTTATCCTTCATATCTATATCCAATATCTTATTGGATTCATTCAACACCTTCACCTCTTTTATGACCGCTCCTTCGGTTGTTTCTCCTGATAAATACAATGTTCCTATCTTGCTTGCCTTGTCTGTATTAAATCTTATCTTTAATATGAGCTCCTCCTTTTCCTTAACGGTGATGACTATTTTTTCACTATCCGAAAGAGAACCATCAGAGGCAATGAATGTTACCTCGTGGTTGCCCACGTCGCTGGCTGCTGGTGTCCAGGTGAAAGTCTGATTTTCGAATGTTGCGCCATTTGGTAGATTTTGGACTGAATATGTTATCGGGTCACCTTCAGGGTCTGTGGCATTGACTGTGAAGGTTAAGAGGGTATTCTCATCAATCGACTTGTTACCAATCGGGTCAAACACCGGGGCTCCGCTTACATTATTTACGGTTATGGTTATATCTTCTGAATCGGAAAGCGCGCCGTCGGTTACTTCAAAGTGCACGTTAGGATATGTGCCTGCCTGCTGATAAGTGGGGCTCCAGGCAAAAGTCTTAGTAGTAGGATTAAAGGTTGCGCCCTGAGGCAGATTTGAAGCTGAATAGGTTAAATTATCTCCCTCAGGGTCGGAAGCCAAGATGTTAAAAGTGAGTAGCTTTCCTTCGTCCGCCGTCTTATCTCCAATAGGATTGAGGACTGGAGGTCTATTTGGCTGACTAATAGTAACTTTAATGCCATTACTTTCTCCACCTAAAGTAACTACTTTTAATAGACCCGTCTGGGCATTAGAAGGCACTCTACAGGTAATTCGGGTATTAGACCAGCTTTCTGACTGGCCCTGGGCACCATTAGCAAACAAAACATTTGAATCCCCCTGGGCAGAGCTAAAGTTGCTACCAGTTATAGTTAAAAGTTCCCCTGGAGACACCGCTCGTGGACTGACAGAGTCAATTACAGGGGAATAGAATAAGTTGGCCAGATAGATATCAAAATTGCCATTTCGATTATCTGCCCAGACAATGTTATTTTCATCAGAAGCAGCGTCTTTTTGCTGAGCACTGTTCGTAATTACTGGGATCTCTTGTTCTCCAGGCAAATCGTACATATAAATATCAGAATTCCCCTCCCATACAATCATATCTTCAGCGATGCGAGGATTTTTTGCTCTGGAGAAACCAGATACCACTACGTTCTTACTGGTAGAGAGGTCGTACATATAGATACCGCTAGCTTTTTCCCAGATATAAACAATCTTATTTTCATAGATATCGGGATCAATCGGCTTATCTGTTAGCATCGAAGGGTCCCAGGGAACGAGCACTTGTTTCTGACCTGATGATGCATTGTACAAATAGATACCTTTAGGCCACTCATCCCAGATAGTCTTGTCTTCATAGATGGCAGGATTATTTCCAAACTGGTTATTTGAAAGCTGTATTTTCTGACTTGTGGAGAGGTTATACAGATAGATCCCAAAATTTTCCTCCCAGACAATCTTGTCTCCATAGATAGCGAGGTTGTTTAGAGTCCACATGCCAGTATCAGTAACCTGTCTTTTTTGGCCAGTGGAGAGATCGTAAACATAGATGATTTTTCCATCTGCCCAGACAATCTTGTCGCCGGAGATAGCGGGGAACTGTCCAGAATTGGAAATTTGGGTACGCTGATTAGTAGACAGGTCGTACATATAAATGCCCGACCCCTGCCAGACAATCTTTCCTTTATGGACATCTGGACGCTCTTCAGCACTCGATTCCGTGGTTATCCGCACTTCCTGTATATATAAGCTATACAAATTAATAGTATGCGTTACAGTGAAAGCGCTATCCCTTACTATAAAGGTAACTGGATGGGTACCTTTGTCATTTATAGAAGGGGTCCAGGAGAAGATTTGCGTCTGAGGATTAAATTGGGCACCGGGAGGAAGATTATCTGCAGAATATGTTAATTGTCCCCAGGGAGTCGTCGGATCATCAGGGTCGTATGCTTCTACTTTGAATTCTAAGAGTCTTCCTATAATTGCTAATTTTCTATCAGGCATCTTTGCAAATGTCGGAGGGTCATTTATGTTATCAACATTCACTCTGGCATAACGCTGGAACATCTTACCATCGGTGGTAGAAAGCCTTACAATAAGCCTTTTCTCACCTTCGGGAGTTTGATTAGTATCCCACCGACCTAATAAGCCATCTTGAACAGGAATTGTGGAAGAACTTATTAATGTAAGGGCTTCAGGATTGGAGCTGGGTGCATAGTAAAGCTCATATTTTTGAAAATCGCCTTCAGAATAGGCGCTTCCATATATACCAACGTTACCTTTGATATAACTGCCGTCAGCAGGAGAGGTTATCTCAAGCTTGATATTTCCCGCCATTCCCTTAACTGCCAGGTAGGCGTTCACTCGGCCATAGCCCAGATTATCTTTTCCAGGATTCCCAATGTCATCAGAAAATTCACGAACAATCTGGCGAACTTCTTCATAAGTCGCACCTGGCCTTATTGATTTGAGAAGGCCGCAAACTCCTGCAGTATGAGGACACGCCATAGAAGTTCCTGAATAGGTAGCGTATCCATTATTTCTCACTGTAGAGAGAACATCCACACCAGGTGCACATACATCTATAAGATTGCCATAGTTAGAAAAGGAAGCCTTCTCGTCATTTGAGTCAGTAGCAGCTACAGCGATAGTCCTTTCATAATTTGCCGGGGAATAATACTGTACATCATCATTGCTATTTCCCGCAGCAAATACGCATACAACACCTCTTTCATATGCATAGTCAATAGCTCCTTCAGAGGTAGGGTCTGAAGGATTTCTTCCCCCAGGACCCCAGCTATTGCTGATTACGTCAGCTCCGTGATCGGCAGCCCATCGAGTACCTTGGGCCAAGGTCGAGCTCGTGCCAGAACCACTCGCATTAAGACCCTTGGTTGCCATAATTTTTATTTTTGGGCCCACACCGATAACACCAATACTATTATTTCCTACAGCTGCTACTGTCCCCGCGCAGTGGGTACCGTGGTTATGATCATCCATTGGGTCGGAATCATTATTATAAAAGTCATAGCCATGCTTGCCATTTTCATCTGTCCATATGTTATTCTTTAAGTCTTCATGGTTATAATCTACGCCAGTATCGTTAATACAAACTATAGCTCCCAGTCCTTCGGTTATGTCCCAGGCCGCTTCACATTGTATCTTTTTTATTCCCCAGAGCTCGCCATAGCGGGGATCATTGGGAGGTCCGATAACGTTGTATATGTAATTTGGCTGGGCATATTCTACCTCAGGGTCCTGCTTAAGTTTAGCGCAGGTTGCTAAGACATCCTCATCTGTCTTCAACAGGTATAAAGGAAGGAGATCAACCGGCTTTCTTTCTTTAGGAATTCTTCTTCTGGGAAATTTGGCTCTGACCTTTTCTTCCAGTTGCTTTAGGGTGAGGTTTTCCACCTCAAGTTCCTTGTGCAGAGTTTCAAATACCGGGATTTCATCTCTCAGGTTGTATTTAGTTCTTAACCGCAAAAGGGCATCTGCAAGTTTCGTCTTTCTCTCAATGTATTTTCGCTTGAAAAGAAGTTCCGGGTCTTCTTTTTCCCGCAACTTTACAATGACTTCACCTGGAGCATAAAGCTCTTTTTCCTCACAATAGCCATCGATGCCAGAGGAGATAAGAATGGTAAAACCTATCATACTAACTATTATGGCCCGAAATACAAAGTTAACTTTTGACATTTTGCTGCCTCCTTCTGTTTTCAGCTACTTTTTATTCCCATACCACTTCTAAATCAGCTTTGGTTATTTATCTATCCACGGAGGACCTATTCTCAAGGTGATTGCCACCTGATGGGTATTATCAAATACATCTATCATCCTGTAACCGTAATCCAGCTGTATCCACTTATACCTTATACTTGCTCCTATACTTACTTTATCTTCATCTTTTGTCTTATATCCCGCTCTTATACCTAAAATATCTCCTATCCAGCACTCCCCTCCTATGTTGCATCCTATATCTTCATTCTTTACTTTTATCCCATCTACCCCTCCTGTCACCTTCACTATCTTCCCTATGTTTCTCTCATAACTTCCTCCTAACCTTATGGTGAATGGTAGACTGTCTCCTTCTTCTATAAACTTCATCTCCGTCCCTATATTCTGTAGCGCTATTCCTATTCCAAACCCTCCCACCTTATGCAAAACTCCCATATCTATTCCGAATGCACTTGCTCTATATTTCTCCACCAATGTTGATTGAATCCACTTTACCATTACTCCAGCATAGGTATTCCCGTAAAACCTGGCTATCTCTTCCCCATAACATAACCCTATCTGATAGTCACTCTCTGCTTTTGCCACCTCAGTTGACTTTATTGACTCATCTGGATTTAGCTTAATCCACTCTATATCTCCTCCATGATATACAAGTACTCCTACACCTATACTTGCTTTGTTATTTAAGAGTAGCCCTTTCCTTAATGGATAAACCAAGTTTGCTGCTTCATTCCATGTATCAATTGTGTTTTGATGATACATTGCATTAAACTCTATGTTCATTAATGTTGCTATGCCTCCTGGATTATAATGCATAGCCGAGGCGTCATCTGATAGACCTGTCGCTACTCCCCCCATACCTAATTGCCTTACTCCTGTCGCCTGGTTTAGAATTGCCACTCCTGTTACTGCTTTTGCCAATGCCACACTATTCCCAAGTGCCAGACAGAATACCAATATCATTAACAAATTCTGTTTTCTCATTTTACCTACCTCCATTTCCAAACGCAGACTGAAGTCTGCTACTCCCAACGCAGACTGAAGTCTGCTACTCCGCGTTTCAATAAAAAACCAAGCTTATCCCCGTTAAGCTACAGTTCCCCAATATTGTTGGTAGAACCAGGGAAGCTTGGCTAATCTCGCAGTTTGCTTGGGTCCCACATAACGAAAAAACCGAGTTACCGAAATTCTTCATCTTCGGCAACCCGGCTATCTTATTCCCCTATTAAGTGATCGGCAACCCGGCCATCTTAATAAATAAGACCCGTGGTTTTGCCCGCCAGCATTTTCCTCTTGGCTGACGTGTCCCCGTTGTTGGGAACGACCTCCGATTGCTCGGAGTTTGCCTTTTCGGATTTCGTTTGCTCCATGGTCTTCTTCAAACTTCCAACAATAATTTACTATGACGATGTCACAATTGTGTAAACAAATTGTAAAATTTTTGTAAATCTTTTTTGAAAAAAATAGCCTGGTCTCTTCAAAATAAAAAAAAGGGGAAGATTATGGGTAAGCCCGTTAGAAGCCTTGGCTCCATTTAGAAATTGCAAATTTCTAACGGGGTAAATGGGACGTTCCGGAAGAAAAAATGAAGATTATCCAGGCAATCCAAACTTCGGGAAAGGCTGTCAGTGAACCTTGCCCAGAAGCTGGCATTTCTCGGTCATCTACTACTCGGAGGTGAAGCCGTCTGTTATCATTGCGACACAGCCACTATCGCTCTCGGGCTACAATTTGGTGGGGAAACGAACGGTAAGAGGAGAGTATTCCTATCTGGGAGAGGCGTTCCCTTTTTGTTATCTCAAATTCTTTTTTGTATATTTCCTTCACAGATTCAGCAGCAGGAATCTGAATTTTCAAAAAATTGATGAAGCTACCATTACGAATTAACCTGAAGTCCAAATGTGGTCCTGTAGCCAATCCACTTGCCCCTACATAGCCAACCACTTGACCTTGCTTCACTTTAACCCCTCTTTTGATTCCTCTTTCATAGCGAGAAAGGTGGCCATAAGTGGAGTAGTAACCATTTTGATGTCTGACCTTAACAAACCTCCCATATTCTCCTTTCCATCCCATGTAAGTTACCATTCCGTCTCCGATACTTGCCACTGGCGTGCCTGAAGGAGCAGCATAGTCGATACCCAGGTGGGGCCGATAGTACTTCAAAATCGGATGGAACCTCTTGTAGGAGAAATAGGAACTAATTCTCCGATAATTCAGGGGAGACCGTAAGAATTCTTTTCTTAAGGATTCACCTTCTATCGTATAATAATCCTTACGACCTTCCGGGTCTTCAAAAAGTACTGCTGTATGGTTTGTCTCTTTACCCAGATATTGGGCAACCAATATTGCTCCATCAGAAAATTCTTCTCCATTCCTGTAAAATTTCTCCCAAACTAACTTGAACTTGTCTCCGGGACGGGGCTCGGTCAAGAAATCAATCTGCCAGGCAAATATATCGGCAAACCTCATAGTAAGTTCCGGAGATTGTCCAAGCTGAACCATAGACTCATAAAGAGAAGCTTCTATTTCTCCTATTAATCCAAGGACACGCTTCTCTAAAGGTATTTTCTGGTGGAAGCCAATTAGCTCTCCCGAAGGAGATTTCTTGACGCCATATATATCCAGCGCTCCTGAATAGTAATTGAATCCTTCCAGAATCCCGCTTGTAGAGGTGATTATCTCATAGCTATCACCCGGGTAGCATTTTCTGGTATCGAAAAGAGGGTCAAGCAGTTTTTTTAGAGTCAGAATTTCCCCGGGAGAAAGCCCCCGTTCACTAAGACAACCGTACAGGGAATCACCCCGCACAAATGTCCCTGTTGATACCACGACTTCCGGGGAAGAAGAGTCGACTAAATTCTTATTCTGAAAAAATGATATAAGAATAAGCGACCCTATCAGAAAGAAGAAAATCAAGAAAATGTAAATTCTTCTCATCTTCCGGCATAAAAAACACAAGCTTCAGGTTGCATTAACACTCTCCAACGAATCGGAAATTGCCCCAAACTCTTCCATGCTTAAAGTCTCTGCCCTGCGAGTGGGTGAAATATTCAATCTTTCCAACAGGTTCTCTAAGGGACGTTTATCTATCTTTAGAACATTGCTAATGGAATTACTCAATTTTTTTCTTCTCTGGGAAAAGGCTGCATGAACAATTTCAAAGAACATCCTCTCATTTTTTACTTTTATTCTGGGAACTTTCAATAGTTTCAACTTGATAACAACCGAATCGACATCTGGCTTGGGACGAAATACATTTCTGGACACATTGAATTGCTTTTCCACATCACAATGGTACTGTACCAGAATCGATAATGAGCCGTAATCTTTCCCTCCCGGGCTAGCTGTAATTCGCTCTCCCACTTCTCTCTGGAGCATAAAAATAGCTTCCGACCACTTTTTCATATTTAGCAATTTCACAATAATGGGCGAAGTAATGTAGTAAGGCAAATTCGCAATAACCTTTACAGAAGACCCGTCGCCTGAGGTTAAAAGGCGGGAAATATCTAATTTCAAAAAATCCTCTCCTATGATTTCCACGTTTTTGTAATTTCTTAACTCTTCCCGAAGAAAACTACAAAGTTTCTTATCAATCTCTATGGCCATAACCTTCCTGACCTGGGGAGCAATCTTGCCGGTCAGAATTCCCTTCCCTGCACCGATTTCCAACACAATATCTTTGGGACTCAGTGCGGCAGAAGAGATTATTTTCCTGGCAATATTATGGTCAACCAAAAAATTCTGTCCCCACCGCTTGCGCGGCCTGAATCTTTCCCTCATCTTCCAACACTATCTCCTAACACCCTCAGATTCGAAAGATACTTTGCGAAGAACTTTTGGAATTTCAGCCAAAAAACGAGGACGACAATCGGGCGACCGTCCCGATGTATCGGGTCGCCCCTACGCGACTTACTTCCTACAAAAAGTTGGTTTGCGAGAAGCACTTAATTTCTTGCGTTACTAAATCTTTGCGAGCGAAACGGTGAAATTTCAATTGTCCGAGCCCCGATTTAGCGGGGCGAGT
>Ga0172364_10003841_pt1 | contig 12018 bp, 13 predicted proteins | sample LakKivSesite10cm_FD_114545 | JGI IMG/M metagenome (GOLD analysis project Ga0172364, IMG submission 114545) | Sediment microbial communities from Lake Kivu, Rwanda - Sediment site 10cm | ecosystem: Environmental > Aquatic > Freshwater > Lake > Sediment | place: Rwanda: Western Province, Lake... | reverse complement strand
GAGATAATCATTAGAGGCAAAACATCCTTTTCCCTTTTTGTCTAGACTGTCAATTTCAGCCAACAAACACTTTTCAAGAATAGTCAATTCTTTGTTTTGCCAAAAGTCTATTGGTATCCAAAGGCCTTTGGCTTCTCTCTCTAACCCCTCTTCTAAAGCTAACTGTTCGAAGTCTTTCATAAAATTATTTGTTTATTAAAAGCTTAAAAAAGAAAGCTAAAGGCCACACGATCTTCCCAGCCCATCCCCATTTTCTTTGAGAAAGGCAACAATACCATTTCATAGTATTTATCTAATATTAGTTAAATTTATCTAAAAACTTGTTTTTTTTATAGAAACGCGATATAATATGATTACAATTTAATATTTCCAAATAAAAGCTGGAGAGATCGCTATGTTATAGCTTCCTCTTTTTCCTCTTTTTTGCGAATATTAGTTTCTACTACTACTACAGCCCGCTGAAACGGGTTGTTTTTATTTTGTTTTTGTTTTTATTTTTGGCCAATCAACATATTCGGGTTCTTGTACATATTCTCAACCTCGGCCTTAAGGCTGTGCATATTAGTTATAAATGCTTTTGGCTCAACAAGCAACAATCCCTGGATGTATTTGTTCTTAGAATCAATTAATTCGGGGGAATTTTGGAACTTGAAGTAGCCAACCGGACGATTCTTATCGCCTTCTATTTGATAATCAATGCCAGTCATGAAGAACTTTAGGGTGACCAACGTGGCAGAAAGATAAAGATCTTTGGTAGAAAATTGCTCTTCGTTAACACTTCCGCTGGCTTGCGGTTTTACATCTTTTGTGAGGCTCATTTTTTTTTATTTTATATTAATAATGACCAATCCCCATTTTAGCATAAAAACGATACTCTTTCAAGCCCCCGTTTTCATTGGGCTTTTTTGATATATTGACTTATTAACAGTCGACTGCTTGACAAGTGAAGAAATTTTTGCTAGGATAGAGGAAACTAAAACTATGCCTAAAAAAGCACTATCAAAAAAAACGCCCTTAGTAAACATTTATTCTGTGGTCGTCAGAATAAAAAAGCTTAAATTTATGAAGCTTTGGCTAGGATTAGCCAGAAACATAAAGGAAGCAGAAGATAAGATCGAAAAAGAGATCTTTTTCGAGCTTATAGATAAGGCCGGTCTATATAGTATAAAGGACATTGAAAAGTTAATGGTTTGTGAACTATCTTTAGAAGAGGTGATCTCCGACATTCCGGAAGAAGAACTATTCTTATATAGGAAGGGCCCGCCATTATGGTTCGAAGAAGGCTTTAAAAACCTAACCCCTCCATACACCACGGAGATCAGAGATATCAGCCGTTGGAAAAAGAGGGTAGTTTCAAAGAAGAAATCAGATAAGAACGCTCTGATGAAAAAAATAATCAATAATAAAGACAAAACTTTATTGAATAAAAACAAGAAAAAGTTCAACAATGTCGAAACTAAGTATCTATTAGATAAAATAAAATAATTTTATGAAAAATGAAAAAACAATTAACGATTTATCAATCGTTAGAGACACAGTTTGGGAAAAGAGAAAGAAGCTGAGCAAGAACTCCATGGGATCTAAGATTTGGGCCTCGGTTATTTCTGGAGAAAGAGTTACAATTGATGATTTGTGCAAAAGGCACAAGGTTCGTGAAGGGAATATAAGAGCTGCCCTTTCTAGACTTTGGAAAAGAGGATATCTGCTCTCTCCATTAGTTGATAGTAATGGCATTGCTCACGTTAACCCATCAGCAACCACTGGAAAGTTAATTTTAGTGGACATTCTTCAGAAAAAGGAATATCTCATTACTTTCTTAAGGAGACACAGGAAAAACAGTTTGTTGCCATCAATGAAAAAAGCCATTATGACCTACGAGGCTGCTGGTGAGTTCTTCCCAGAAATGAAGGGAGACCTCTTGCTAGCGATCAATGATGACAAGACGGTTTTTAAGGAAATTTATTCAACTAAGCTTTTAAAATAAAAATATATGGGAAAGGGAATATTATATGAAATGAGAAAATTGTCTGAGATATCTCCAGACCCAAATCAGCCAAGAAGAAATATAGACAAAGACAAAATAGAGGAAATGGCTAAAAGCATAAAAACAGAAGGAATAATAAACGCAATAGAAATAGACGAAAACAACGTTATTGTTACTGGAGAAACTAGGTGGAGAGCGGCTCAGGTAGCCGGATTGGAGATGATACCATGTAAAGTTATCTCTATAGAAGGAAGAGACAGATTCAGAAGACAAGTTATAGAGAACGTGTGTAATAACACGATGAACCCAATAGACACTGCCAAGGCCCTTGAAAAGCTTTTAGAAAAATATAGCACAAGTTCTCCGGGAGAACTTGTCCGAGACCCCCATCATTCTGGTGAATATCATTCACAGGGAATTAAAGAGTTGGCGGAAGAGATCGGAAAGGGAAAAAGCTTCATCTCTGAGCACTTAGACCTCCTTAAAATGACGAAACCAATTCAAGAAATGATAAAAGCCGGAACACCAAGATCTATTTCTCGCTCTGTAAACAAGATACCAGACGAACATAAAGTTAAGTTTCAAGAAAAAATAGCTAATAACGAGTTTAAAAGTCGTGATATAGCGGTAGGGGTGGCTAGTCTTATAGCTAAAAACCCAGACAATGTTGACAAAATATTAGAGATAGATTTCTCCAACAAGAGCATGAAGGAGGCTCAAGATGCGATTACTGACGAGATTGGAGAGTCATTTGATATTAGTCAGACGCTTGATAATGGAGAAAAAATGATAGATGTAATGGAATTGCTATTGATCAGGCTTAACGAGATGCTTGGAAAGAATAAGAAAGGTGACATTCCTTCATTCTTCAGTGATTATTTAACCAACGCAATAACGCTTACTATCTCCAATCTTCAAAACTGGCTTTCAGAAAAGGAAACGACCACATTAAAGCCTTTTTCTCAAAAGAGTAGCCAGATAACAATAGATGGAGAGGTCGCAGAATAAGATGTTTGATAAAAAAACGCCACTAATGTCGATTGTTATTCCTTGTTGGTTTACAGAAAATCAACATGGAAAATATGGAAAGCATGAAACATTCTGGTTCGCCGCTGAATGCTTGTTGAAGTTGCTAGAAAGAACTGATAGGGAAAAATTCGAACTGATAATCATAGACAACGGTAGCACCCTTAAAGATGCCGACATAGAGCTCCTTAGGATAGAAAGAGCTGAGAATGAGCGTGTTGTTAATGATTATAAGTTATTGCCGTCAGAGTTTTGGTCTAAGGCTGATGTGTTAATAAGAAACAAGGAAAATCTTGGCTTTGGTCCATCGTGTGAACAAGGTTTTGCACTCGCCTCTGGAAAATATATAGTTTGTTTGAATAACGATATTATTGTTTGGAAGGGGTGGGAAGATAGATTAATAGATATCCTTGAAAATATAACCTTAGAGATTCCTCCGGGGATATCAATGCCAGCCTTAATGAAGGAGACAGAAGATGCCAACGTCGCCTTAGCGATGGAAACAATAGACTTAAAAAAGAATTATGAAGCTATTGGAGACCATGCTGAGTTCGGAAGTCTTTGGATGATGAAGCAATCATTAAAGAAGGAACTTATGGAAAAGGATGGTTTCATATTTGATCCAAAGTTCCGTTTAGGAATGGGAGAAGACAGAGATCTTTGGGATAGAGTAAGAGACCTTGGCTATGAAACCTATCGCACACACAAAACAAGAGTGTTTCATCAAGGGAATATGACGATCTCGAAGGTTCCTAACAGAAAGGAATATACAACTGAAAACAGAAAGTATTTAGAAGAAAAGAGATTAAATAGAGCTAAAAAAACTGAATAAGCCTATGAAAAAGATAAAATTAACAACCGTTTTAGAGTTATCGAAGAAACTCAATTGTTCAAAAACCAAGCTTCTCTATTACAAAAAAATAGGAATAATAACCCCAATTAATGTTTTAGGAAAGCTTGGAATTTATGATGAGCATGAAACGTTGAAACGCATAAAAGCAGCAAGCAATGGATCACGAAAAGGAAAAACCCTATCATGGGTTAAAAATAATAAAATAAATGAAAATAGAAGGCAAAGAAAAAATAATAAGCTACCTGGACAACCAACTAGACGTGGAGTTGTCGATTCCAGGAATAAGAAAAAGTCTTTATCCGTTTCAAAAAAAGGGGGTTAAGTTTCTATTAGAAAACGGAGGTCGAGGGATTATAGCTGATAGCATGGGCTTAGGTAAGACGCTACAAGCCCTATCTTATTCAGCTTATACTAATAAAAAGAAGGTGTTGGTTGTTTGTCCGGCAAGCGTTAAATACTCATGGAAAAAAGAAATTAGTGAATCTCTCCATAGAAAAAATTCTTTGGTTATTGATGCAAATACTGACATAAACGAGGTGTTTGATAGTAAGTATCAATATCTAATAATAAACTACGACATTTTAAAGAGGTTTATAAACGTCCTGTCTAGCATGAGGATAGAGTGTATGATAGTTGATGAGGCTCACTACGTAAAAACACAAGGAGCTATTCGCAGTAAGGCGGTAAAAATCCTATCTAGAAACATCCCATCATTAATTCTTCTTTCTGGAACACCCTTTTTATCTCGCCCCTCTGAGCTATATAACCTGTTAAACATTCTTGATCCAAGAACTTGGAATAATTGGATATCGTTTACAGCGAGGTATTGCAATGGACACAGAGATAGATTTGGCTGGAATTGCGACGGAGCTAGTAACATACAAGAGTTAAAAGAAAGAATTAAACACCTGTTGATAAGAAGGGTTAAAGAAGAAGTTCTCTTAGATTTGCCAGAGAAAAACCACATAAACATACCAGTTGAGCTAGACAGGGAGTCGTTCTCTAAATACAAGATGATCGAAAAGGCCTTTGTTGAATATCTTAGAGACGTTAAGAAAAAGTCTCATTTAGAAATACAGAAAAGCTTAATGGCTGAACAGCTTGTTAAACTCAATGAACTAAGAATGATATTGAGCAAGGGGAAAATAAAAAGTGCTATTGAGTTAATAGAAAATATAATTGATTCTGGAGAAAAGGTCGTTGTGTTCTCGACGTATGTTGACACCCTTAAGAAAATTCAAGAACACTTTAACACCGATAAAAGTAAGCCAGCCGTGATGATTTGCGGAGAGGTCAAAGACGAAGATAGAGCCAATGCCATTAAGTCTTTTCAAGAAGATGATAAAGTAAAAATCTTTCTTGGAGGAATTAAGAGTGCTGGGGTTGGAATAACCTTAACAAGCGGTTCTAACGTCCTGTTTGTTGATTATTCATGGGTCCCAGCCGATCACTGGCAGGCAGAAGATAGGTGTCACAGAATCGGTCAGAAGGCTTCATCAGTAAACATTTATCAAATATATTGCAATGATACCATTGATGAACTTATGTTCAACCTCTTAAAGAGCAAGGAAAAGGTCTTTAAAGAGCTGTTTTCAAACAACGCAGTCACCACAGAGGAAGGATCTGGAGTTGTAAAAGACATAATAAACGCCTTAAAAGACGACCCAAAACGATAAAAACATTTCTAACATTGTCAACACTTGACAAGTTAAAAAATGTATGCTATCATTATAATATGAAAAATAAAGAAAAAAATAAGTTGGCTAATCTCAATGAGCAAAATGAGGCCAAGGCCATCTCTTGGATAAAGGAGATAATCGACGAGGCTTCTAAAGAAATAGGTTGTGAAGATTTCTTCTTCTGTCTCGAGCTGGCTACTGAACAGCCTACAAGGAGAAATGGAGCAGTTGCTGTTATGGAAATAGTGGAAAACAATCCATATAGACAGGCCAAGATAAGACTTTACCCATGTGCAATTCCCATGTATAATAGTGGAAATAAAGAAATCCTGTTAATGTCTCTGTTGCACGAACTTTGTCACTTAAAAACTAACAAGATCTACGATGCTGCGGTCGACAGATTTTCGTCTAAAGATCTTATAGAAAATTTAAACGAAGGACTAACAGACGAGATTTCTCGACTGTTGGAAAAAGTATTAAAACTTAAAAATCCTAAAAAATTCAAACTTTAAATCTATGGAAAAAATCGACATTTTTAGCGAAGGGCAACCTTCGACAGCATTTTTCGCCAAATTTGAAAAAGTTGGCGATGGTTACCAAGGAACTTACATTGGAAAGAGAGAGGGTGATGACTCTTATGGAAATCACCAAATAATCTACGACTTGTTGACAGACGAAGGTTTGGTCAAGGTCGCACAAAAAGATACCAAGATAAGATTCCACGAACAGATGATGACCAAAAACTTTGGAGACATCATCGGAATAAAGCTTACTGCCGTTCTTCCCCCTAAAGATGGAAGCAAAAATAAGAACGCTACTAAGATATTAACGGTGTTCTCCAAGTCTGGTCTTGTGAACAAGGATTGGTTGAGCAAAAATCAGAGTGAAGTTGGTGCCGTCATCTCTTCATTTAATAAAGCTGTTGATATGGAAGAAGCTGATACTGACGAAGACGATGACGAGATAAAGGTTGATGGAATTCCATTCGCTGACACTCCTAAGGCTGATTCTTCTAAAACAAAAGAAGAGAAGTTGCTGGAGATCGCCAATCTTGCCTCATCTGCTCTGGGAGTTACTGACCCAGCTCAAATTAAGGACAAGGTGATGGAGGCCACAAACCTGCCATTCATCGAGTCCAACCTTGATGTAATAATTGAAAAGCTTTCCACTATTGGAAAGTAAATAATATAAAAATGTAAAAACATATGGAAAATAAAATTGTTTTATCCCTTGCCAATGGAATAAAAATAGAATGCGTTGACGAGGAAACAGCTGTTAGAATGGTTGCTAGGCTCTCTGGAGCATCTATAGAGAACAGTCATTCTAAAGAACGTCAGGATAAAGGTTATAAAACGAAAGTTAAAGATAACCTTCCCAAAAGACATTACAAGACTTCTCGCAAATACAAGACCGTTGGCAAAAACGAGATTGAATTCGTACTATCAAATAAACATATGAAGATCTCTGAATTAGCTAGAAGCTCTATGTTTAAACATGTTAGTTACAAAAGGGCTAGAAGCATTGTCTGTGCAATTCTCGGAAAAACAAAAAAACCTGAATATCTCTCTGAAATAATGAAAGGCATTAATGAAAAGCAAGAGGATTCTTCTCCTACATCTATCTTATAAAAATTAAAGACAAAAAAATGATAGGAATTATTGGCGATCTTCACCTAAAGGAAAAGCTTGGATATTCTGAGTTCTTCCCAGATGGTAGAGTCGAGGAAAAAAACAAAATACTTGACGAGATTGTCAATGACCTAAGCGACTGCGAGTCGATAGTCATGATGGGCGACCAGCTCAACGCGAGGAATAATCCTTCCTCCGTGTTAAAGGAGTTGGTCGCTCTCATGGAGCGTTTTCAAAACAAACACATTTATGTAATTGCGGGAAATCACGAGAAGTTCGGAGATGGTAAAAGTGCCATAGATTTTTTAAAGGAAATAAAAAATAAAAACTGGACGATTGTTACCGACACCTGCGAAAATGTCGTTATTGATGGAATGAACTGCGTCTTATGCCCATATTTTTCTAAAGCTGAGTTAGGGGTTAAAGACGATGAAGAAGGAAAGAAGCTATTAATGGAAATTTTAAATAAAAAAACAGGAAAGATCCTGTTCTGTCATCAGACGATATCATCTTTTATTACATCGTCTAATTGTTTAACTGACAGTTTTAATGAGATTATCTTGTCAAAGAAAGAGCTAGAAAAGAAGTTCGATAAAATCTTTGCTGGACACATCCACAAACCACAAAACGACGGTAATACTGTCTTGTGTGGAAGTATTTTTAATAACGAGATTGGAGAAAACGGCAAGTTTATCTTCACTGTTGATAAAGATCTAACCGTAAACAAGATTAAGCTTCCTGGAGTATCTATCATAAAAGTAGAAAATCCAACACTAGCTAGTTTAGAAAAAATAGACAAAAATTCTTTAGTTAAACTGTTTTTTGACAAAAAGTCAGAGGAGATTGATGCCATAAGAGAATATTGTCGCAACAACTTTAAAGCTAGTATCATAATAGAAAGCCTAAAGACAGAAAGAAGTAAAACAAAGGCTATTAAAGGTGAGCTAGACTTTTCCATAGAAAACCTGATAAAGATTTACGCCAAGGAAAAAAAGCTTAAAATCGAGGATTTATTAGAAGCTTATGAATTAATACGAAACTAAAATGCCATTTCTAGGAATCGACCTCTCTTTATCGAACACAGGAGTTGTTGTTGTCAGCGGAGGAAAAATAGTAAAGTCTGGAAATGTAAAAACAAAACCACCAGCAAAAAAAAGCCCAATGGAAGAGACAAAGAGAATAATTAAAATAATTAACTCTCTTGAGCCGTATCTTAGTGACGACATTGAGCTTGTTTGTTTAGAAGGTCTTTCGTTTATGGCCAGAAACACCACAGCATTGATGCAGTTGGCTGGACTAAACTATCTATTGAGAGAAAGGATTCTTAGACAAACAAATAACAACTACTTTCTTATTGAAAACTTTGGAAGCGAGACTGCTGAAATCGATGAAGCTTTAGGAACTTCTAGAGGGTTTGTTGTTGCCGCACCCACCCAATTAAAGAAGTTTATCTGCGGTAACGGAAGGGCTGACAAAGACGTTATGATGCTTGAGACATACAAGAAGTATAACGTTAGCTTGACCGATAATAATGTTTGTGACGCCTTTGGACTGGCATTAATTGCCGAGGCTGTCTGGCATGAGTGCAATAAATCACCATTAGATCTGGCTAAATATCAGAGCGAAGTTGTTTCGATGATAGCTGGCCAATTAAAATAAAAATATGAATGAAGAAAACAGTCTAAAGTTTTTTCTACCGACAACTTGTCCACACTGTAAAAAGAACATCGTAATTGCTGGATCGCAGAAGGCCTTGTCGATAGACACCGTCTTGTCAGACAAAGAGATAGCTGATGCTAAGACTGATATTAAGACCAAGATTGAGGGTCTCGGACTAGCAGAAGCAAAGAAGAAGGAAATTATTGCTTGGGTGGATGATGAAAATACCTTCTTTGGGCCAGATGACGTTACTGCCATTGTAGGAAACATATTAAACACTCAAGAAAAATGATAAAAATAGACAAAATAAAACTAAAAAACTTCTTGTCTCATGGTGATAGTGAAATAATTATCCCAGAGACATCGAAACTCTTAATAGACGGAAAGTCTGGCAGTGGAAAATCATCTATTATAGATGCCATTGTTTGGGCTTTATACGGCAAGGGAAGAAGCGATAATCGCAACCTTGTTAAGAGTGGAGAAGATGAAGCTACAGTTGAATTGTCTTTATATAACGACGATGTTTTGTACAGAATAACCAGAAAGAGCAACAAGAAGGGGAAGCACGTTCTTCTTCTGGAAGAAAAGAAGGGAAAGGCCTTCATTCAAATGAAGATAGATGGCCTTAAAAATAAACAAGACTGGATAGAGCGAGATCTTTTAAAGTCTTCTTACCTCCTGTTTGTAAATTCAGTAGCATATCTTCAAGAAAATACAGAAACTTTTGTTAAACAACCTGCCAACAAAAGGAAGGAGTTGTTGATGGAGATAACTAACACTTCGTCATTTGATGAACTGTTAAAGAAGGCTAAGGAGATGTCTACTAATCTATCAGAGAAGGTTTCATTCTCTTCTGGTAAGATTTCCCAGCTTAGGATAATGGCAGATCATTATAAGAAAGAGGCAGATTTAATGGCTGGAAGACAGAAGTTGTACGATGACACAGCCAAAGAGTTTGATGAGGCAAAAATCTCTTTAGATAAAGCTTCTGAGACATTAAAGGGTCTAAAGGAAAAAAGATCACTGCTAGAACAAAATAAGCAAAAAAAAGTCGACTTAGAAACGCAAATTTCTTCGAAGACCGCTAAAATGCAGTCTAAGCTCGTCCAAATAACAGACCTTGAAAAAATCGACATTGAGTCGATAAAAAAAGAGACAAAGAGCGCTCCAGAGATAAGAGAACAGATATCTGCAATGGATAAAAAATTAGAGAAATCACTGTCCTGGCAATCTGAATATAATAAATTAATGTCAGACAGGCCATTAATATCGGACAAAGAATCTCAAATTGCTGATATTGAAAAGCGACTAATGGAGAAAATAAAGGGAAATAATACCTATTGCAAGCTGATAAACGGTGAATGCCCAACGCTAACAGAGATGTTTTCTGGAGAAACTAAATATCTAGAGGAAAGGCTAAAAGTCCTTAATGAAGAAAACAAGAAACAAATAGAGCAAATGAACGTTTGGAATGCCAAGGTAGCCGCCTTAGGTCAGAAGCCAGAGTTCAACAATACTGTCTATAAGATCCTTAAGGAATCGATGGATAACATCAATGCTCTGTTAATTAAAGAAAAGGAGTGGGAAACAGCTACTGCCTCTATCTCCGCTATTAAACAAGATATTTCCGAGCTGGACACTGAAATAAGCATGTTAAACGTCAGCGTTGACAAAATTAAGGAAACTTGTCTTAATATAGAAAAGGATTTATTGAAGATGAATGATGTAGAAAAGATGACCGAAGAACTGTTAGTAAAAACTAACATGTTATCATCTAGCTTATACGAAATTAAGCTTCAATTAACTCAAAGCATTTCTGCGGCAGAAAACCTTGAGAAAACAAACATCTCCATTAAGGAAGAAGAGGCTGAAATGAAGAAATCTGAATCTACCCTGTTCAAGGTGAATCTTGCCAAGGAAGCATTTGGAAATTCTGGAATAAAATCGATCATTATAGATTACCTAATACCATCGCTAGAGACAAAAATAAATACGATATTGTCTAAGTTGTCAGATTTTAGGATCTCTCTCGAAACACAGAGAACGACATTAAGCGACACATTGAGCGAAGGATTGTTTATAAATATCTATAACGAGAAAGGTGAGTCATTCGACTTCGACAACTATTCTGGAGGTGAAAAGCTAAAGATCGTTGTGGCCATATCAGAGGCCTTGAGTGAGATGCAAAAGATTGGGTTTAGGTTGATAGACGAACTGTTTATCGGCCTAGACGAAGAGTCAACTGAGAGTTTCTCAAACATAATGAGCCAACTTCAAGAAAGGTTCTCTCAGATCATCTGCATAAGCCACTTGAGACAAATAAAAGATGGTTTTACTGATGTGTTGACTGTTAAAAAAGTAGATAATACATCGGTTATAATGTAATTAATTCGTTTGGCAGTGAACTATAGGGTTACTTCTTTGTATGAAAAACACCCTGTGGTATCTTTCTCCAAACAAAAATTTTATGGGAAAGTTCAACAAAGCAAAAAAGAGTGTTTCTACTGCAACCGTTAACTTGGCCGGTGGAAAAGCATTTAAGCAATCAACTAAACTTGAATTGCTTTCCTTAGTGCTGACATCGTTTTTGAAAGACAAGTTCTACGAGAGCGGCAAGGAACAGCAAGACAGATTGGTTGATTTGATTCAGCGATTGGAAGACAAGAAATTTGTGGCTAAGGCTGCCATCTACGCTAGGAACATCTTTGGGATGAGGTCTGTCACTCATGTGATGGCCGGAGAGCTAGTTAAGTCCGTTAAGGGCGAGCAATGGGTAAAGAACGCCATCAATCAAGTTGTCCACAGGCCTGACGACATGCTTGAAATACTCTCTTATGTCAGAACCGATAAAGATACTCCGATTCCGAACTCCCTTAAGAAGGGGTTGGCTCTTGCTATAAATAATTTTTCTCCTTATCAGCTTGCTAAATACAAGGCATCTAATTCCGGCTTTAAAATGGTTGACTTGGTAAACCTTGTCCACCCTAAAATTAAATCAGAGTTGGAAGAATGTATTAAAAATCTTGTTGAAGGAGAACTTAAGAACGCTAATACTTGGGAGAGAAAACTTTCTGATGCTGGTCAAGCGGTTAAGGAGATAGAGAACGATGAAGAGAAAGAGGAAAAGCTCGAAGAGTTGAAGAGCAATGCTTGGAAAGAGTTAATCACTGAAAAGAAGATTGGAATTTT
>Ga0172364_10003840_pt1 | contig 12018 bp, 7 predicted proteins | sample LakKivSesite10cm_FD_114545 | JGI IMG/M metagenome (GOLD analysis project Ga0172364, IMG submission 114545) | Sediment microbial communities from Lake Kivu, Rwanda - Sediment site 10cm | ecosystem: Environmental > Aquatic > Freshwater > Lake > Sediment | place: Rwanda: Western Province, Lake Kivu... | reverse complement strand
CTCTTATTCCAGTATCAAAAAGAAAATTGATAAGAACTCGGTATTCAAACTTGGCATTATTTGATAATTTCTTAATTTCGTCCTCTGTCAAATAAACCCATTTGGGCTTTTCATTTGAAGTATCTACATCTCGGGTAATATCTTTAATCTCAATTCCTTGCTTTTTCATGGCTTTTTGATGCCAGTGCCAGAATGATTTAAATGCTCTTGCAAAAGTATCGGTTGAAGTGTACTCTTTTCCATCCAATTTCTTTAATTCTCCTGTTCTCATCTTGCCAAAAAACTCAATCAACTGCTCTTCTGTTATTTTAGTCAAATCATCGAGATTGAAAAGTTCTTTAATTTTCTGCGAGAAAAACCTCATTTTATCTCTAATACTGTTTAATCTTATGAAACTTCTAGGCCCTTTAACGCTTCCTTGGGCGATATTAATGCCCTTTTCCATATCACTAAGGTATTTCATAGTCAAATCAGAATTCGCCTTTGTCATGCCCTTTATCTCGCCGTTGTTCTTAGATTTCCAGGAGAGATAACGTTCTTTATGTTTATATGGATCGATTTTCATGTGATGACTCTGATCTAGGTTGTTTTTATACTTCCTGTATAAAAGTGTACATCACACGAAGAGCCAAAAGAGTATTACGCCCGGACCAGGCGCTCGTAGGCGAAGCCCCTGGCAAACGAGAATTCTTGCTAATTTAGTTAATACAAACTCTTGAAGTTTTGTTGTTAAGAAGAGATAGGGTTTGTGGGACAGAAAACAATCAAACGTTTTATAATTGTTTTCTGTAGTTGAACCTGCACCGGGTTCGATTATGGAACTTTCAGTTCCATGACGCCCGCGCCAGGAGTCGAACCTGGATATCCTTGCGGAAAACGGTTTTCAAGCATGATTTCGAGACCGTCGGAGTAACCATTGTCCCACGCGGGCTTATTATAATAAATGAAAAAGACGTATTTAAAGTTTTAATGGATTAAAGTTAAAAAATATTTGTTTAATATTATTCTGAGGGGTAGTTTTGAAGAAAGTATTGGGTGACTGGATTTCCGGCTGAAGGAGAAATAAGATTTGCTGATGAGGTGTTTTGGTCAAAAAAGTATTCTTGGACAAGAATTAAGTTATATTCTGAATCTGAAAACCATAACAATTCGTTTGCATATAACCTAAAGATATCATAAGAATAAATTTTTTCTTTTGTTGACAATGAAAGAATATATTGTTTATATGCATCAAAGCCTTCTGTTATTTTATGAAGAGTTATGAAAACTTTATTATCTATGTTGTTAAAATATTGAAGATTTATTGAAGAAATGCATATAGTTCCTGAAGTATTAAGATGGTTTGTGCCAAAAGTGTCAAAAGCATTAAATTTTTTGCATTGGCTGGCTTCTTTTTCATATAAAGAAAGGTTGTAGTTTTTAATGTATTGTGGAAAAGGGGGTTTTTCTTGGAGAATTGATGTTTTTTCTTTTTCCCTTAAAAATATAATAGAAATGCTCAGAGCAACAAACACTAAAGTCAATAAAATAGTAACAAGAATGTCTTTATATTCCATTTACACATATTTTGCGTCTTTGGATTTCTCGGGCTTTTCGCCTGGCTGTGTCTGGGCGACTTTTGGCAAAGGAATATGGGATGGAAGGCTGAATTCTTCCTCTAACTGGAGGGCTTTGACATTGCATTTTGTCAGAACAAAATTCATTAATGGAACTCGGGCCTCATCTGAAAGCTTTTTTTCCTTGTTCCATTTTTTCAGGATTTCCTTCTGCTTTTCAGGAGTTGCAATAAAATAAACTGAGCCGTTAATTTCAAATTTTGCAAGTTTTTGGTAGTTGATGTTAAAGTTAAAGTCTGTCCTTAAAACTTCTTTGTTTAATGCTTTAGTTTCTTCTTTTTCAAGATTTTGGAAGTTGATGCCCATTGCTATGTTTAACTTTCCTTCTGGCTTTCCTATTCTCTCAGCCAAAATCTTAGTGAAATTAAAACCTATAACTTGCATTTTAAAATTTTTTATGATTTAGATATTCAAGCAAGATCTTCTTCTGAAATAACAACAAAGTCTCCTACTGCAATTATTGAATTGTAAGGAATCAAAGGATCTTCTTCTTTTGTTCTCTCCAAGTTTAATTCTTTTGTGTATTTTGTTGGATCTTTTATAACAAGCTGGATTAACTCGCCGGTGTTTGCCTCGAAAGTTATGTCTTTGACAAGTCCAAGCCGCTTGCCTTCTTTTGTCACGATTAGCTTGCCTAGAATTTCTGTAAAAGGTTTTTTAGCCATATCAAATAAATAGTGAAGGAATTTATAAACCTTTCGCAGAAAAATTAAGATTTAAATAATAGAATATTTTTGTTTATTAGTGATACAAAATACAAAAACAATATTTTTTATTTTTATAATTATTGCAGCTGCGTTGGAGGTAATAGGGGATGTGTTTTTTAAAAAATGGTCAATAAATAATAAAAATATAATTATTATTATAGGATTAATTTTTTATTTTTTAGGTAGTGTATTTTGGGCGGTTTCTTTGAAGTATGAATATATATCCAAGGCTATATCTGTGTTTTTTATATTAAATGTTGTAGTTATTGTTTTGGTGGGTGTTTTATTTTTTAAAGAAGAACTAAATTTGATGACAAAAATAGGAATTGTCCTTGGAATAATTAGTATAGGATTAATTGAGTTTAGCTAAAAGGTTGGTTTAAGTAAGGTTAAGTAAGATTATACAAAGTTCTTATTAGCTTGATATTTTTAATAAAAAGTTCTATTTAATATGATTTTTAATCATTAAAGAGAACTTTTAGACTGACCCTGTGATTTCTCTTGGAAATAGTAAAAAGATTTAAAAAGCAAATATATTAAAAATTTTTATTTTTTATTTAAAAGCTTTTCTATATTATATTATATATATTATAATAAATATAATATAAGATACATAACATCTATATTTAGTATTTAGAAGAATGAGCATTATAACAAAATAAAATATATAATATAAAATATATTTTGTAAAATATATAATAAAATATATATAATAAATCATATATAAAAATGTTCCAGTGGAAATAAAGGTGTTTTACTTTTAAAGTTATAAAAACAGGTTTTATCGAGGGAAGATATTTGCAGTGGAAACAGAGGTGTGAGGTATATTTCCTATGATATAAAACTTTATAAAAACAAAAAATTAGATTGAGGGATGAAAGGAGGAAAAAGAAGGGCTAGACTATAAAATGGGGGTGCAGCTTGACAAGATTTTTGACAATTTTTCAAAAAACACTTTGTTTAAAGATAAGTTTGTGCTGCAAAGCAATTACAGCCCCGAGAGCATACCACATAGGGAAAAGCAAATAGAACAGGTAGCAACAATACTTGCGCCGACGCTGAGAGGGGAAAGGTCTAGTAACTTATTTGTATATGGCGGAACAGGAACTGGCAAAACTCTCTCTACATTGTATGTGAAAAATGAAATGATAAAAAGGGCAAAGCAAGAAAATGTCTCTCTTAAAATTGAGTATTTAAACTGTAAGATGAAAAAGGTTTCTGATACTGAATATAGAATACTTGCTGAATTAATAAAAAAACTTGGAGGAAGCGTGCCTGCCACTGGCCTGCCTACAGACCAGGTTTACAATAAGTTTATTGAACTTATAGAAAGCGAGAAGCAGCTGGTTATTCTTGTGCTGGATGAAGTAGACCAAGCAGTAAACAAAATTTCAGATAATTTTCTTTACAATTTAACAAGGCTTAATTCTGAGCTATCAAAAAGCCAGATAAGCATTGTTGGGATAAGCAATGACTTAAAATTTCTTGAAAGCCTCGATCCGAGGGTAAGAAGCAGTTTAGGAGAAGAAGAGCTGATTTTTCCACCTTATAATGCTGTCCAGTTGCAGGATATTTTAAAAAACAGGGCAGAAGAGGCATTTAAACCAAATATACTAGAAGATGGAGTTATAAGCAAATGTGCGGCTTATGCTGCAAGAGAACATGGAGATGCAAGAAGGGCATTAGACTTGTTAAGAGTTGCAGGAGAGATAGCAGAAAGAGAGGGCTGTGATAAAGTGAAGCTAGAGCACGTAGACCATGCAAATGAAAAAATAGACAAAGACAAAATAATAAGCTTTATAGAAAGCGCGCCGAAACAATTTCAATTAGTTCTTCTTGCTGTAATAAACTTAATAGAAAGAAATAGGGGGGAGAAAATAGAGAAGATATTCACAGGAGATGTTTATAATATTTATAATGAGCTTTGCACAAAAAACAAGATAGAGATTCTGACGCAAAGAAGGGTTTCTGATATAATAGCAGAGTTTGATATGCTTGGTGTAATAACTGCAAATGTAATAAGCAAAGGCAGGCATGGAAGGACAAGAGAAATAAAACTTGCAATTCCTAAGCAAGTTGTGGAAAAAGTCAGGAATGTCTTGCTTGAATCTTTGGTTTTATAAATTATTTTGTAGATTAAATAGTAAGTGGAAAATGAACAATATATTAAAATTTTGCATAGAAAAAGGAGTGCTGTTAGACAAAGACACGTTTAATTTTTTTAGCCAGTTTGACGAGGGAACTGCCAAGGAGATTATAGAAAAGTTTTCTTTATTAAGGGAAAAAGTGATAAACAAAAATTCTCTGTCAAAAAATATAGATAAGATACAAAATCTTATAGAGAACAAGAAAATTGTAGAAAAAATAAGAGTTAATTTTGGGATTTCTTTTGAAATTTTGAGGGAAAGCTATATGCCAAAGGAAAAAAAGGAAGAAGTTAGCGAGCTTGGCAATGTAAAAGTCCTGATGTCTGTGCCAAATATAAGCAAGAAAATAGAGCCTATGGATTTTGTCCGTTATTTTAGGCTGAGATTCAATGAACTTAAAAATATATTAAAGCAGAGAAAAGAGCTAGACAATTTGGCAAGCATTGATAAAATCTCTGAAAAGAGGCAGGCAGTTTCTGTGATTGGGCTTGTTTTTAGCAAAGGAGTCTCAAAAAATAAAAATATTATGTTTGATATAGAAGATTTGACAGGAAGAATAAGGGTCTTGGTAAACAAAGACAAAAAAGAGATTTATGAGAAAGCAAAAAACATACTTCAAGATGATGTTATAGGTGTCAGGGGATTTGGTGATAAAGAGATTATTTTTGCCAATGATGTAATCTATCCAGATACTTTACTTTCTGAGAAAACAAGGCTTGACAGAGAGGAAAGCGCAGCCTTTATTTCTGATATCCACATTGGGAGCAAAAATTTTCTTGAAGAGAATTTCAAAAAGTTTATTGTATGGCTTAATGGTGAGACGGGAGATAAAGACCAGAGAGAAGAGGCGAGGAGAATCAGATATTTGTTTGTCACAGGAGACACTATAGACGGGGTAGGAATCTTCCCAGGACAAGAAGAGCTGCTTAATATTAAAGATATCAAAGACCAATATAAAAAATTAGCAGAATTTCTTGGAGCAATAAGAAAAGATGTAAAAATCATACTTTGCCCAGGGCAACACGATGGTGTCAGGGTTGCAGAGCCACAGCCACAAGTAGGAAAAGATTATGCGTCTGTATTATATGAACTTAAAAATTTAATTCTTGTGAGCAACCCTGCTTTGATAGAAATAAAAAATAACAGCGGGAAGAGGGGAATCAAGATTTTGATGTATCACGGGGCAAGCTTAAATTCTTTTATTAATGAAATAGACAGCTTAAGGCTGGGGAATGCGCATAAAAATCCTACAAGGGTCGTCAAAGAATTACTAAAAAGAAAGCATCTTGCATCATTACACTCTGCTGTTACTTATATTCCAAATATCAAAAAAGATTATCTTGTTATTTCAGAAGCGCCAGATGTCATCAACACTGCTGACTTGCACAGGACAGACGTGGATAGTTATAATGGAATTTTAATGATTTGCTCGAGTTGCTGGCAATCGACAACTCCTTTTGAGGAAAAGGTAGGAAATATACCTGATCCTTGCAAAGTGCCTGTATTAAATTTAAAGACAGGACAGGTAAAAATTTTGGATTTTTCTGATGAAGAGAAAAGCGAGCCCGTAGGAGAAGGGAAATGAAAATAGATAACTACTTTAAAGAGCTTGAGGAAAATGTAAAAAAGGTTTATGCCATTGCAGAACAAGCAAGGAAAAAAGGACTTGACCCTGTGAATCGGGTGGAAGTGCCTCTTGCAACAAGCCTCGCTGAAAAAGCGATAAGGCTGATCGCTTTAATTTATCCCCAATTAGACGACAAAAAAATTATTGACAGAGTTCTTGAGCTTGAAAAGCAGTATGGGCAGCTTGATGTTGCTGTCTCGTTCAAGATTGCAGAGGAGATAGCAAAAGAAAAATTCTGCAAGTTTAAAAACCTGCTTGAGGCGATTGATGCAGGCATAAGGGTTGGATTTGCTTATACTACGCTTGGGGTTGTTTCTAGCCCTATTGAAGGATATACTGGCTTGAAGTTGGGAAAAACAAAAGAGGGAAAGGAGTATTTTATTGCTCATTTTTCAGGACCTATAAGAAGCGCAGGGACAACTGCCGGCTGTGTTGTGCTTATGATTATAGACTATTTAAGAGAAATCTTTGGATTTGCAAAATATGATCCGGATGAAAGAGAGGTGAAGAGATATGTCATAGAAAATTATGACTACCATGAACGTGTTACAAATTTGCAGTATTTGCCGACTGAAGAAGAGATTGCCTTTCTTGCCAAGAATCTGCCTATACAAATTGACGGAGAGCCATCTGAAAAAAGAGAGGTTTCAAACTACAAAGACCTGCCTCGCGTGGCTACAAACTTAATAAGAGGAGGAATGTGCCTGATTTTTTCTGAGGGGCTAGCGCAGAAAGCACAGAAAGGCCTTAGACTGTACAAAAGTTTGAAAGAAAAAGGCTTCAAGGCAAGCGGATGGGATTTTTTGGAAGATTATGTTAACTTACATAAAAAAAGAGAGAAAGGAGGCAAAGACACTTCGCCAACTTATATAAAGGACTTGGTTGCGGGCAGGCCGGTTTTTGGATATCCGTCGAGGTCAGGAGGATTCAGATTCAGGTATGGTAAAGGCAGGACAAGCGGATTTTCCGCTGTTTCTGTAAGCCCTGCAACAATGGCTATCGCCGGAAGTTTCTTGTCTATTGGCACACAATTAAAAGTAGAGAAGCCAACAAAAGGAGCTGCAATAACTTCGTGCGATAGGATTGATGGGCCTGTTGTAAAGCTGAGAAATGGAAGTGTAAGAAAGGTGGATGATTTTGAAGAGGCAAAAAAATTATACAATGATGTCGAGGAGATAATTTATCTTGGCGATATCTTGTTCTCTTTGGGAGATGTGATAAACAGAAATTATGAGCTAATTAAGCCGGGGTATGTCGAAGAGTGGTGGGCTCTTGAATTAAAAAGCAAGAGCAAAGACAAGATTCTTGTGGACCCTTATACTATAAATTTTGAACAGGCTATTAAGTTTTCAGAGAAATACGGAATAAGCCTGCATCCAAAATATATTTTTTACTGGACACAAATAGGTTTGGAGGACTTGCTTGCTTTGTTGGACTGGCTTGGACACGGAAACTGTGCAGAGAAAATAATACTGCCATTCGGCAAAACAGACCAAGAGAGATTTAAGAAAAGCAAAAGAGCCCTGGAAATATTGGGGGTGGAGCACGAGGTTACAACAGAAAATGTTGTTTTAAACCAGGAAACAACCAAGGCGCTTCTTGCTAACCTGGGAATTAATCCAAAAAGAAAAAGTTTTGCCGATGCTGTTGAAGAAGTATGCAAAAAAATAAAAGAAAATAAAGAGAAGGGTGTTTTGGAGATAGTGAACTCGCTTGCAAAATACAATATAAAAGACAAAGCAGGAACTTTTATAGGGGCAAGGATGGGCAGGCCTGAGAAAGCAAAACTCAGAAAGCTTGTAGGAAGCCCAAATGTCCTATTTCCCATAGGAGAAGAAGGGGGAAGGCTGAGAAGTGTAAATGAGGCCGCAGAAACTGGAGAGGTATTTTCAAATTTTCCTATTTATTTTTGTGAAAAATGCAATAAAGAGACAATATACCGAAGTTGCGAGGCGTGCGGGGGAGAATGCAAGAAAATGTACTACTGCCCGGAATGCAAAAATAAAAGTTTTTCAGACAAATGCGATGTGAAGAACCATGTTTGCCACGGATATATGACTAGGAAAGTAAATATCAAGCCTTACTTTGATTCTGCTGTCAAAACACTACAACTTTTGCCAAATGAGGTGCCCAATCTGATAAAAGGAGTAAGGGGGACTTCAAATGCAGAGCATGATATAGAAAATCTGGCTAAGGGATTTTTAAGAAGCATATTTAACTTGACTGTAAACAAAGACGGCACTATAAGGTATGATGCAACAGAACTTCCAGTCACGCACTTTAAGCCACTCGAAATTATGACAAGTGTTGAGAAATTAAAAGAGATGGGATATGATAAAGATATTCATGGCAAGGAACTTGAGAGCGAGGACCAAGTCCTTGAATTAAAGCCCCATGATATAATCCTGCCTTCCTGCCCTGATAGTCCTGACGAGAGGGCCGATGATCTTTTTTCCAGAGTAGCAAATTTTTTAGATACTCTTCTATTAAATTTATATGGCTCGAAGCCATTTTATAAAATTCAGGGAAAGGAAGATTTGATAGGGCAAATCAGTGTTTGCATGGCGCCACATAATTGCGCAGGAGTCATCAGCAGGATTATAGGTTTTTCAAGGACACAAAGCCTGCTGGCAAGCCCTTACATGCATGCGGCTATGAGGAGAGACTGCGTGCATCCTTTAACAAAGCTATTTTTTTATGACGCTGACAGCGGAGAAATTTATTATGATGAAATTGGAAAATATGTTGAAATGCTTTTAAAGCGAGGAGCAAAGACAAAAAAGCTTGATGGATTTGGCACTTTAGGCATCGAAAACAGGAGAAACATATATGCGGCTGGCATAGATCCTGTTACGCATAGCCTTGTTAAAAGAAAAATAAAATATTTCATAAAAGGGCCTGAGACAAAAGAATGGGTTAAAGTAACAACTGCCACAAACCGCGAGTATGTTATGACTCCCACACACAAGTTTATGCATATAGGTGGCGGAGATTTCAAGTTCAAAAATGCAAAAGAGGTTAAAGAAGGCGATAAAACGGCAGTGCTTGAAAAATTCAATTTTGAGTCTGGGGCAAGACAGATTGATATTGTAAAACTCTTTTTAGAGGGCTTAAGCGAAAAAGAAAAAGAAGAGGTTTTTGTTGACTTGGGAGGAAAAGAGGTAAGGCTTTCAAAACTGAATAATATTGACTATAGCACAGGAAATATAAGGTGGAGATTTTCAAAACACAAAATTCCTACTATTTTTAAAATAACTCCTGAATTCTTAAGAATCTTGGGATATTATGCTTCAGAGGGTTATATAAGAAAGAATAAATGGGTGAGCCAAATAAGCTTTAGAATTTGCAACAAAGAGATGCAAGAACATCTTATAAATATAATTGAAAAAGTTTTTGGGATTAAATGCAGTGTCGGAGAAGAAAAAAGCAAAATCACTATCTGTAGTAAGATAATTTATTATTTATTTAAATTAATCGGTGTGGGAGAAGGGGCTTATGAAAAAAGAGTGCCAAGCTTTTTGTTTGGGCTGCCAAAAGAACTTGTTAAAGAGTATGTTTCAGCTTATTTTGAAGGCGATGGAAGCATTATAAAAGCAAAAAAAGTAATTGCTTTTTATTCTGTTTCAAGGGCCTTGTTAGATGATTTTGCTTTGCTACTTGCTAAATTTGGAATTCTCGGGAGATATTTCAGGACGGGGTTAAGGCTGCCTGGAAAGAAAGTTCTTGAAAGATACAAAGAGCTTGGAAAAGAGCCTAAAAAACACACTTTAAACCATCTAGTGTTAGGGAAATACGATTCTTTTTTGCTCGGAAAGATTTTAAATCTTGTAAATAAAAAGAAAGCAGAAAGCATCAGATATCTTCAACCAATTGAATTAAGGCATATTAGATATAACGGCAGGCAGGTTTTGTTAAACGCAAAAAGCGATTATGTAGAAGATTATGTAAAAAAAGTAGAAATTATACAAGATGTAAAAAATTCTTATTGCGTGGAAGTAGAATGGCAGGACGAACGCGAGAGAAACATACTTTGGGGAGAGCAAATGATAAATACTCGATGCGATGGAGACGAGGCGGCTGTTATGCTCTTGCTTGATGTATTATTAAATTTTTCAAGAAAATTTTTGCCTTCACATAGGGGGGGGACACAAGATGCCCCGCTTGTTTTGAATGCTAGAATAAGAGCGGGAGAGGTAGATGACCAGATTCTAGACTTAGAGGTGGGGGAATATCCTCTTGAACTGTATGAACTGGCAGAGCAGGGGAAGCATTCTTCTGAAGTCAAACTGGAAAATGTGAAAAAAAGATTAAAAGAAGGCAAGGACCCCTTTACAAATTCACTTTTTACTCACGATTGTTCTAATTTTAACAACGGAATTGTAAACTCCTCTTACAAATATTTGCCGAGCATGAAAGACAAAGTCGAAAAACAAATGGAAGTCGCGGACAAGCTTCGCTCGCTTAATCCTGCTGATGTGGCGAGGCTTGTAATTGACAGGCATTTTATCAGAGACATCAGAGGAAATTTGAGAAAGTTTTCTCAGCAAGAATTCAGATGCAGCAAGTGCAATGAAAAATACAGAAGGCCGCCTCTTGTTGGAAAGTGCATAAAATGCGGCGGGAATGTAATTTTTACAATATCAAAAGGAAGCATTGTGAAATATCTTGAGCCGGCTTTACAGCTTGCAGAAAAATATCAAATCCCGGCTTATATAAAACAAAGCCTTGAGCTGACAAAAAGCTACATTGAAAGCATTTTTGGAAGAGATTCTGAAAAACAATCAGAATTGAAAAAATGGTTTTAATCAGTCGTGGAATGGAATGAATTCTAAAACGGAAAATACCAAAGCAAGGCAGGAAGCATAAGGCAGCCCATCATCAAAGTTCTTCTTGCTCCGCTTAAGATTGTATAAACGCCAAGGAAAGCCGAAACAATAAAAACAACAAAGCCAAGCCAGCCTGAGAAGACAAAGACAACAGCAGAAATAAAAAATAAAATAAATAGCGAAAGCCTTTTGTAATTCATTTTATTTATATTTCTTGAAAAAAATAAAGAGAGTCTTTTACCAAGAAAAAAACTTAAAAGACCTGACAGACTCATCACTACGACAAGAACTATAAGGTATGAAAGGGGGAAGTTTGCCAAAATTTGTGAGATTGTGGCTGCCGAGCCTGTTCTTTTCACATCGAGAGAGTAAAGTGAAATTATACTTAAGCCCATCACAATTGTGTTTATACTGCCTAAAAGCACCAAGAATTCTGGCTTGCTGTTTTCTTGGGTTATGTCTGAAGCAAGAACTGCTGCCTGGCCAGAGCCAAGAGCAGGCAAGAAAGAACAGAGAGAAGAAGCAAAAGCACCAGAGCCCAGGATTTTTGCCAGTGATTTTTTCTTAATATCGAATTTGAAAGATTTTGTCTTTTGCTTTGGAATCTTGCTTTGTTTTTTTATGCTAATTATTAATGAGCTTGCTCCAAACAATCCTGTTAGCATAGGAAGAAGAGATTCTTTTAAAGGCAAAGACAGGGTAGAAATGCCTACAAAACCCGAAAGAAGGAATACAAGCAAGGCAAGAGCTTTTTTATCTTCGCGCCAGAGCAAGTAAGTTGAGGCAAAAAACAAGATAAAAAACATCAAACTTTTAATATAAGGATAAGCTTTTGGCAGAAGATAGACAAATACCGGCGTAAATAACAAAATAATCACAAGCCCAAATAAACCTCCATATAATGTATATATAACTGCTTGATGGCCTTTTCCTCTTAATAGCATTGAATGTCCTGGCAGAATGCTTAAAGTAGTGTCTTCATCAGGACAGCCTAGGAAAATGCCTGGGATAAAGTCAATAAAAGTATGAGTTATAGACATTGAAGCAATAAAAGAAGCAAGAGGAAGGGGCTGGAAGTATCTTGACAGCCAGGCG
>Ga0172364_10003838_pt1 | contig 12020 bp, 13 predicted proteins | sample LakKivSesite10cm_FD_114545 | JGI IMG/M metagenome (GOLD analysis project Ga0172364, IMG submission 114545) | Sediment microbial communities from Lake Kivu, Rwanda - Sediment site 10cm | ecosystem: Environmental > Aquatic > Freshwater > Lake > Sediment | place: Rwanda: Western Province, Lake... | reverse complement strand
CGAGCTCTAGGAGGCGAGAGTAAAGAATTTTCAAAGCAGCTTCCTTGTTTTGGTGCTGAGACCTCTGACCCTGACAAGTAGATACTAACCCTGTGGGTAAGTGCGTTATCCTGACAGCGCTGCTTCTCTTCTGCATGCGTTGTCCACCAGGACCACTGGACCTGAAAGTATCTATTCTTAATTCTTCTGGGTTTATCTTGACATCCACCGTCTCTTCAGCCTCGGGGAGGACTTCCACCAGGGCAAAAGACGTGTGGCGAGCATGGTCAGCATCAAAAGGGGAAAGCCTCACCAACCTGTGCACCCCGTGCTCACCTTTGAGAGCGCCATAAACATAATCTCCTTTAATTTCTACGATGGCGCTTTTGATACCAGCCTCTTCTCCCTGGGAGACATCTAAGACTTCAGCCTCATAATCATTCCGCTCCGCCCATCTCAAATACATCCTGAGCAACATGTTTGCCCAATCTTGAGACTCCGTGCCACCGGCACCAGCATGAAGGGCTAGCATGGCATTTCGACTATCGTAATCGCCAGTAAAAAGCTGTCGGCTCTCCAACTGTTCGAACCGTGAGTTCAGCTTTTTTAGCTCCAGTTGTATCTCTTCCTGAAGGGAGTAATCTTCCTCTTCTATAGCCAGACCAATCATTTCCCGGAGATCGGCAGCCTTCTTCTCCAGTTCACGCCAAGCATTGACCAGATTCTTCTTGCCGCTGAATTTCCGCATGATAGCCTGAGCTTTAGCCGGATCACTCCAAAAATCAGGTTGGGCTGACTCTGTCTCTATCTGGGCAATTTCCTTTTCCTTGCCAGTGATGTCAAAGATGCACCATGATGTCTGAAATTTGCCGAAGCAAGGCTTCTAGATTTTCCTTCTCTTCTTGCATTTATCCCTCCTGCATTGATAATATGGTCAACCATATAAATCTCGATATGATTTTACCTGTCACCATAATCAAACCCACTCCGATGGTAGTCTAACTCACGAACTAGTCTGCCTGTGGCAGCAAGGTGAGCCAGGCGGGTAGGTTCAGGAAGTCTATAACCACGGCAGCACTTTATCACCCATTGTAAAGCCGATACCAGATCAATTTTATGGCCCACGGAAACATATATTGGCTTCACTCCAGATTTAGTCCTTAACGCTGCTCCAATAAGCTCCCCATTATCAAGCAATTCAGCGTGAGAGCCAGCCTCTTCTCCTACGGGCCGATGCAAGCCACAAAGAATAGATTTCGCACAGCCTATAGTAGGCAAATCAAGGAAAAGTCCTACATGTGAGGCAAGCCCGACCCTCCTGGGATGAGCAATCCCTTGACCATCAATCAGAATAAGATCGGGAACATTACATAGTTTTTTACAAGCAGCCAGAATCAAGGGACTTTCTCGAAAAGACAATAGGCCAGGAATATAGGGCAATGTAAGCTTATCTTGAGCTATCTCTACCTCGACTATGCTCAACTCAGGATAACGGAGAACTACCACTGCGCCACTTGCTATGCCCTGAGCATCATGAGAAGATATATCAATACCGGCAACAAGGCGCGGGTTAATAACTTCGTTTTCAGTTACCACCCTTTTCGCCAGGCTCAATTGTATTTCCCTTGCTCGGGCGATGCTCACCTCCCACCCGTGTAATGCATGCACTCTCATGTCTTGAATTATAAAGTATTTCACTTTGGTAGCAAACTCTGAGGCTGTTGATATGTAAGGAGTATGGATGCTTACGAGGGTATCTGTTTGGCAAAAATAAACTACTTTGCTATAATCACGGATGTAATAAGTCGTTAGTTACTGGAGTGATGATCTGCCCGGTTGTGGAAACAGCTTATGTACAAACCTTGTCTGATACCAACCCGGTGAACTACTGAGGAGATATGTTATGCCTGAAGAAATCGCCAATAGCGTAGAAGCCATTGAGGTCGAAGCTGAAAAGATACTCGAAGAGGCAAGGACCAGAGCCAACGAAATTCTCCTTGAAGCAAGGGAAGAGGCTAGGAAAATACTTTCCTCTCCGTTGCCTCTCGATGCGGTGAAAACTGAATATAACAGGATTGTGAATAGGGCTAGAGCAGGGGCTGATGAAAAAATCAGGGACTCTGAGAAGAAAGCTGCCGAAATCAGCACCAACGCTGATAAGAAAGCAAGAGAGATTACGGAGCTCATGATAAATATTGTCACGGGCAAACGTTAATATGATACCTCTAATAGTCAATACACCAGACCCTATGACCAAAGTCAGGGTATTGACTGCCAAAGACTATTCCACCAAAACCCTCAAAACTCTGCATACTGCTGGGGTGCTTCATGTTGAAAAAAGTGAGGAGCTAAAGCCTGTGGATAGAGAAGCTCTTGAAAAAGAACGAAGGGAAATCGGTGAATTACTAACAAACATTAACGATATCTTATCTTACATGCCAGAAGGCGAAATAACATCGCCGAGAGAGGATGTAGAGGTTATATATACCAAGCCCCTGGACGAAATTGACAGCGAAGTAAGGTCGCTATGTACCAAACTCAGCAACGTGCATCAAAGAGCCGCCAAACTTAGCGAAGAGGTTGAGAAGCTACAGGAGCTAAGCAAGTGTCTTGGCTCTCTGGAGCAGCAGGCCGGTGTCAGATTACAAGATTTAAATTTTTCTGGAAGTTATCTTTTTTCTCGGGTTTTCATTCTTGCCAATGAGGCATATAAACCTCTATACCACGAGATTAAGGATTACTTGCTTGAGAGCATTGCTATTACGTTAGAAAAAGAAACCATCTTCTACATAATTGCTAGGGTTGGAGACCAAAAAATTGTCGAGTTTGTGATTAAAAGTGGCGGTGGTGAGATTCTACAGATACCGGAAAAAGATTTGACAGTGCGAGAATTTCTTGAAATAGCCGATGGTAATATTCGCAGTCTTGAAGAGGAACTGGCAGGACTTCATACCGAGATTGAAAGTAAGACCAGGGAGAATCTGGAAAAGCTTGTCCTTTTCAGAGAGGCGCTATCAGCAGAAACTGAAAGATTAGCGGTTTTAGAAAAAGCCTGTGAGGCAAAATATGTCACTTTAATCGAAGGGTGGATTCCAGAGAGTAATGTTGAAGCTACAATTTCCGAGCTCAAAGAGAACATCGACCTTGTATTCATTGACACGAGGAAGCCAGAACAAACAGAAGAACCACCTACCAAGATGAGGAATCTAGCTGCGCTTAAACCGTTCGAAGTCGTGGTTAATATGTTCGGTACACCAAAGTATAGAGAATGGGATCCCACACCGCTAACAGCTTATTCATTTGCAGTCTTCTTTGGTCTCATGCTTTGTGATGTTGCCTATGCCATTGGCATCATACTGGCTGCGAGATTTTTAATACGTAAATTTGTTGATGATCCCTATTCTGAGAGTTATAGGTTATTCCAGCGAGTGCTTTATATCAGTGGGGCAGTGGCTTTGATACTCGGCTTATTGACCGGGAATTACCTCGGCGATGTGTACTACTTGCTGTTTGGGGTTGATAGCGTGCTGCATTTGGGGCCTGTCAGAGAACAGCTTGCCGATCCCATTTCTTTCATAATCCTTTCTATTATACTGGGGCTTATTCATATAAACACAGCTCATGTGATGGCATTGGTTGGTGGGGTGAGAAAAAAGGACAAAGGCATAGTGGTCAACAAGATTGCGCTCTTCGTGCTCCAGATCTTCGGCATCCCTGTGATTCTGCTGTGGTTATTCAACATATCGCTGCCGATAAGCCCAGGCGTGTACACCATCTTTCTGTATATTGTGGGAGCTAGTGTAGTAGCCATAGTAGTGTCATCTTTCATGCAGCGAGGTGGTCTGGGGGCTGTCTTCTGGATCTTTGACCTGACCGGTCTTCTTGGCGATGTAATGTCGTATGCCAGACTGGCTGGAGTTGGCCTGGCTTCATTTTACCTGGCGTCGAGCTTTAATATGCTGGCGCAGTTGTTCTCTGGAATGATACCCGGCGTAATCGGAGTTATCATTGGTGCTGTCCTTGCAGTTGTAGTTCTGGTCTTCGGGCATCTTATCAACCTAGCTCTTAGCGGTATTGGTTGCTTCGTACACTCTCTGAGACTATGCTTTGTCGAGTTCCTGTCCAAGTTTTACGAAGGTGGTGGTGAGGCGTATAGTCCGTTCAGGTTGAAGATGCGACCTGTCTTATAAAAGGGAAGACTTAAAATAGGAGGTATAAAGAGATGATAGATCAAATCGCATTAGCTAGTATCGGTGGGGCAGTGGCGTTGATTGCTGGTTTAGTCGGTTCAGCTATCGGGATTGCCATTGCTGCATCAGCTGGGCTGGCTACATTATCCGAGGATCCCCGGCAGTTCAGGAATGTGCTGATATTAGCATCAATGCCGATGACACAGTCCTTTTACGGGCTAATAGTGCTCATACTTGTATTAACAAGCGTGCTTCCCAATATACCTGCTGAGGGCAGTGCTGGTGCTGTTGCTCTTGGTGTTAGTCTCATAGCCGCTTTCGCCTTTGGGTTCTCGGCAGTATATCAAGGTATGGTTTGTGCCTCAGGTATCGCAATGTTACCTAAGACCGGAGGGAAAATACTAACCAGTTCTATGATGTTGGCAGTCTATGTTGAGCTGATAGCTGTTCTCGCTCTGGTGTTCACAATAATGGCATTCACCCTGCTTGGTCTTATGTAGAGGTGCTTTATGGGAATGGATAAGATAAAAGGTGCTATCATCTCCAAGGTCGAGGTGGAAGCTAGCGATATCACAAGTGAGGCTAAGGAGAAAGCACAAGAGGAGATAGAGAAGGCTAAAAGACAGCGCGAAGCGAAGTTCGAGGAAGCGAGAGGCAGAATACTAGTGGAGGCAGAGGAGGAGGCTGCGAGAATTTTGGCTCAGGCCTCTATAAAAGCACGGCAGAAGCTATCGAGTGCGAAAGCTGACTCTATTGCCAAAATAATTGATGAGGCGCGAAAGGAATTGTCCCGAATTACAATCGACGAAAGCTGCTTTCTGAACTTGATAAAGGAAGCTGTGGAGGAACTCGGCGTAGATAAAGCAAGGATTTACGTTTCTCTAAAAGATGTAAGCACTGTCAAAAAACTTCTTGAAGCGGATAAAGAATTTTCTGGCAAGATAGTAGAAGTCAGGGAGTCCAATTGCCTGGGAGGAGTCATAGCTGAGGATGTTGAGGGAAAGCTCAGGATAGATAACACCTATGAAAGCAGACTGGAGATGCTGCTACCAAAGCTATTGCCAGAGGTAAGTAAGCAACTCTTTGAATCTCCGTAAAGGAATGCCGTGCCTAGTGTAAACTATGCATTTATATCGTCTTACCTGAAGGGGCAGGAAGCCAGACTGGTGACTTCTGAGCATGTAGATAGCTTGCTAACAACGTTCAGCATACAGGATGCCTTGGCAACTGTACGGGAGACCGATATAGGAAGCTATCTGGAAGAATTGCCTGTTAGAACCTTTGATTATCTGGACGAATGCCTATGGAAATATCTTGCACAACGCTTTGCTTACATAGAGTGGTTCAAGCTCGTGCCGCAAGATGTACTGAAAACATTGAGGGCATATAGAGTGAAGTACGACATCTTCAATGTTAAAGCTGCTTTGGCAGGCATTGTGGCTGCCAGGAAAGCCAAAATGATACCAATGGGGATAATCCATAATAATGGATTACTAGATGAACTTTTTGACGCTGAGAATATAGATGACATCATCCAGCTACTTATCAAGTGCAAACTGGAAGACTATGTACCTATCCTGGAGCAATACAAGACATATGAAGGCACAAAGTCAGGGCTCCGATTTATCGGGATTGTGGCTAAGCTAGACGGTGAGTATTATAAAAACATGTTAAACATGGCAAGAAGAATAAAAGATGGCTCTATACTTACCAAAGCCTTTGGCTTAGTGATAGACCTAACGAACCTACAAATTACCTCAAGAGCTGTAATCGGAGGTGTAGGACTCGATGCTGCCGAATTTACTATTGCTGGCGGGTATGAAATTGCAGATGACACTATTAGAGAATTGCTGTCTCTTAAGATAGCTGACATGCCCACCAGGCTGGAGAATACTCAATACTCAGATGTGGCAAAAGAAATACTAATTAGCTATGATAAAACCAGAAGCATCACGGCTGTAGATGAAATTATCGATAAGCACAAATTCAGGATGCTCAAGGAAATTTTGGCACCAAGAGTGCTATCCCCATTAGTGATGGTCTGGTATTTAATCTTGAAAGAAGTTGAAATACGAAATTTAAGGCTAATTATAAAAGCAGTAGTTGATGGTGTTCCTTTACAGGAAATAAGAGATTATTTGGTGCTGTGACACGATGTCTATCAAACAACTAGATATAGCTGTCATAGGAGATGAAGAGCTGGTCAACGCACTGAGGTTGGCCGGTATCAACAAGCATTACATGATAAAAGGCGACCATGATGTCCGTGAAAATGTAAGAAAAGCTCTAACCGAGTTGCTAGCTGGGCCTGATGTCGGCATAGCAATTATATTGGAAAACTACGCACAATATGTTGAAGATTTGGTGGTCCAAGTTAAGCGAGGGAAGGGAATTGCTCCGGTCATCATTGAAGTCCCGTCGAAGTTTGGCGCAAAGCACCCGAATGTCAGGGAATATTACAGGACGCTTATCAGAGAAGCTATAGGGTTTGAAGTGGAAATTTGAAATTATAAGGAAAGTAGGAGGTTGAAGATATGGGCAAAATATGGAGAGTTTCAGGTCCTCTAGTTATAGCCGATGACATGAAAGGTTCGCAGGTTTATGAAGTTGTTGAGATAGGTGAAGAGGGGCTTGTCGGGGAGATAGTAGGACTGGAAGGGAACAAGGCGATAATTCAAGCCCACGAAGATACTCTGGGATTGAAGACAGGCGAGGCGGTGATAGGAACGGGAAGAATCTTAAGTGTGGAGCTAGGTCCTGGACTCGTGGGTTCTATTTACGATGGGCTGCAAAAATCTTTACTTGCCCTGGGTGAAGATATCGGTCCGTTCATAAAACGAGGTATCAAAGCCTCAGCACTTCCCCGCGACAAAAAATGGCAATTTACACCTGAAGTCAATGTTGGGGATGACGTTAGCCAGGGAGATATTATAGGTATAGTTCCCGAGACCAACCTGATAGAACATAAGATAATGGTGCCGGCGGGGATCAGAGGCACGATAAGGGAGATACGCAAAGGCGACTACACTATAGAAGAGCCTATAGCTTGGGTAGAATATGATGGGGAAGTGAAAAAACTGACGATGATGCAAAGATGGCCGGTGAGAAAGCCCAGACCCTACAAGCAGAGGTTCGATCCTTCGGGCCTGCTCACTACCGGCATGCGCATTTTAGATTACATGTTCCCGTTGGCTCTCGGTGGTAAGGCTTCGATACCCGGTGGCTTTGGTACTGGAAAAACCGTTACCTTGCAGCAGTTGGCCAGATGGGCTCAGACACATCTGAACATCTATGTTGGCTGTGGCGAAAGAGGTAATGAGATGGCTGATGTGCTTTATAGTTTTAGAAAACTCAAAGACCCGAACACAGGAAGATTGTTACAAGAGAAAGAGATCTTTCTAGCCAATACTTCTAACATGCCTGTTGTGGCTAGAGAAGCAAGTATTTTTGTGGGCATTACTATGGCCGAGTATTTCCGGGATATGGGTTACGATATTTTGCTGGTAGCTGATTCAACTTCGAGATGGGCTGAAGCAATGAGAGAGATGAGTGGGAGACTGGAGGAAATGCCTGGCGAGGAAGGTTTTCCTTCATATATGGGCTCTCGACTTTCCTCTTTTTATGAAAGAGCGGGTATGGTTGCATGCTTGGGCAATCCCGAAAGAAAGGGGTCAGTGACGGTAGCCGGTGCTGTGAGTCCTCCCGGAGCCGATTTTAGCGAACCAGTAACCCAAAACACACTCAGAATCATAGATGCCTTGTACGCCTTAGAAGTTTCGCTGGCAAACCGGAGACATTTCCCAGCCATAAGCTGGCTCACCAGCTATAGCCTTTATGTAGACGCAGTTAAAGATTGGTGGAATGAGTACGATGCAGGGTGGGAGAATACTAGAGCTAGTGCCTTGAGAGTATTGCAGCAGGAGGCTGAACTGGAAGAAATTGTTAGGCTTGTAGGTCCCGAAGCTTTGCCCGAAGGTGATAAACTATTGCTTCTTATCGCCAGGATGATACGCGAGGACTTTCTCCAGCAAAGCGCCTATCATGAAGTGGATACCTACTGTGTGCCAGTAAAAGCCGCACTTATGCTTAAAACCATCATGAAGTTTTACGAGCTGGCTCAGGAGATGTTAAGTTCAGGGTCAGGTATCGAAAGCATCCGCTCATCATCAATGGTGTACAGAATCTCGAGGATGAAGGATATACCCAACGAGGACTTTGAACAGAGAGTCAGGGAATTGTGGTCGGAGATGGAACAAAGCTTGGTACCTGGCAAACGGGTTCCCTGAGAATAAGGAGGGCTCTTTATGGATTTATCATCACTGTATGTTAAAGAAGTAAAAGCAATTAGTAGGGCTAAGGGAGCTTTACTCGTAGCTGAAAGCATTCCTGGTATTAAGTTCAATGAAATAGTTGATGTTCAACTGCGGAATGGTGAAGTCAAAGGCGGTCAGGCAATAGACATCAGTAAAGAGGCAACCATAGTCCAGGTATTTGGTGGCGTCAGCGAAGTGGACCTCCTCGGAAGCAGGATAAGATGTAAAGGTGAAACTTTAAAGTTGCCAGTATCTATAGACATTTTAGGGAGAATCTTCAATGGGATGGGAGAACCAATAGATGGAGGTCCGCGGGTGATTCCCGAAGGTTACCTAGATATTAACGGTGAGCCCATAAACCCTGCGCTCCGCCAACCTCCGGCAGAGTTTATTGAAACGGGAATCTCGGCGATAGATGGCTTAAACGCCCTAGTTAGAGGGCAGAAATTGCCCATATTTAGTGGCTCAGGGTTGCCGCACAACCGCATTGTAGCTCAGATAATCAGGCAGGCAACCGTAAAGGGCAGGGAGGAAAAGTTTGCTCTAGTATTTGCTGCTATTGGTATCAGTTACGATGATGCCTCCTTTTTCATGAGAAATCTAGAGAAGACAGGTGCATTGGAGAGAACTGTAGCCTTCATCAATACCGCGTCAAACCCTGTTATCGAGCGAATATCAACACCAAGGCTAGCTTTAACCGCAGCCGAATATTTGGCCTGGAAACAGAATATGCATGTGCTAGTCATTCTCACCGACATGACTAATTATTGCGAGGCTCTCCGCGAACTTTCTTCCATGCGTGAAGAGATACCTTCCAGAAGGGGATATCCTGGGTATATGTATACCGATCTGGCCACGATGTATGAGAGAGCAGGCAGGATTTCTGGTAAAGAAGGCTCAGTAACTATAATGCCTATTTTGACCATGCCTGACGATGACATAACACATCCTATCCCTGATCTTACCGGCTACATAACTGAGGGGCAGATTGTTCTTTCCCGAAATCTAGAAAGAAAAGGGATATACCCACCAATAGATGTGTTCTTATCTCTTTCCAGAATGATGAAAGAGGGGATTGGGCCGGGTAAGACCAGAGAGGACCATAACAATGTCTTTATGCAATCCTATGCTGCTTATGCGGAAGGATGTTATCTCAGGGAGATATCCACCATCATAGGTGCTGAGGCGTTAGGTGAGAGGGATAAAACATATTTAAACAACGCAGACGAATTCGAGAAGAAATTCATATCTCAAGGCGAGTGGAAGAAAAGAATGATAGAAGACACCCTGGATATAGCTTGGGAGCTATTTTCAGCACTGCCTGAAGAAGACTTGAAACTCATTAAAGAGGAGTTCATCAAAAAATACCTTCCTAAGTACCGGAAATAGAAGAAGGCTTGGGCGTTAGCTCGGCCGAATGGTGCAGAGGAAATGCCGGAATTAATCAAAGTTAGACCTACGAAAATTGAGCTGGTAAAACTAAAGCGCAGGCTTTCCTTAGCCCAAAGAGTACAAAAGATAGTAAAGGATAGACTTTCAATACTAACCATGGAATTCTTACAGACAGCGAGAGAAACAGCAGAAGCTAAAAGAAAACTAATTGATGAGTTCTCTGAACTTTATAAGGCACTGTCAGTTGCCGCTGGGTATCATGGATACATAGCACTGGAAAAGGAACTAATAGCCACTGAAGCTGACCTGAAAATCACCGCTGGCTCAAGAAATGTTGCAGGTGTGCGAATTCCGTCATTTGAGCTCATGGACGATACAAAGCCGATGAGAGGATATAATCTGGTTGATACCTCCTCGTGGCTGGACCGTACAGCACAGCTATCTGAGGAAAGTCTTAGAGCCATTGTGGAGTTAGCTGAGCTTCAGCGGAATTTTGAATTGCTGGCAATGGAAATAAATAGGATAAAAAGGATAACCAATGCCCTAGAATATATAGTAATCCCGGGACTACAGGTGACGATAAATTACTTAAATATGAAGTTTGAGGAAAGAGACAGAGAAGAGAAAGCACGGCTGAAACGCGTGAAAGTCCTGGTCGCTTGAGAATAGTCCGATGCCTAAGCCATTACATGATGAAGTCCCCCCGGTGCAATCGGGACAATCCCTCTATGAAAAGATGCTTCAGAATTGTTTGAGAGGCGAATTCAGGGTGGTAAATGCTGGGTTGCCAAAGAGCCAAAAACGGCTATCGGACTTACTAAACGAGAAATATCCTTATGTGATATGTAACGACGGTAGCACACATTTCTTTAAGAAGAGTGAACTTGAATATCTTGCTAGCATGATAGATGCTGAGGAGCAAAAAGCGTTGCTCTTGCCCATGCTCATAGTACTAGGGGCAGATCAAGCTGAGTCAACCATCCCGATTCTATCGGGATGCGAAGGAAAAGTAGAGGAGAAAATCGTATCAAAAGCGCTTAACATGCCGGTCACATACGATGAAACAAGGATCAGGATATATAAACCACAACTAGCCTTGTTAAGGAGGAAGTTGAAAACAACGACCGTATATGTATTCTCTCCCAAAATCGTTGCCTAAACTGCCTGCCTACGGTGCAATTTTCGCAAAAAGCCATTGACAAACATTTGCACTTAAGAGATAATCACTTTATCAAATGATTAGAATCAGATTGCGCCGTATGGGGAGGAGAAACAGACCATTCTACCGAATGGTAGTGGCCGATAGTTGCTCTCCCCGCGATGGTAAATTCATTGATATTATCGGCTATTACAATCCTCTGACTGCCCCCGCAACTATCAGTATTGATGGAGAAAAAGCTTTGAAGTGGCTTAGATATGGGGCTCAGCCTACAGATACGGTGCGTAGCTTGCTTGCCATACTAGGCATTATGGACAAAGTTAAGCCGACCTCAGGCCAAAACTAACTGTTAAGGAGGCGAAATGAAAGACCTGCTGGAATACATTATTAAGGCCATTGTGGCAGAACCTGACGCAGTAAAAATCACCGAGGAAAATAGTGATGACGGCTTGCTAATTAAATTAGAGGTTGCTCCCGATGACAAGGGAAGGGTCATCGGCAGGCAAGGGCGTGTAGCTCAAGCACTACGAACGCTACTTCGTGTGAAAGCAGCTAAAAAGGAAACCAGGGTCAGACTCGAAATAGTGTAATTATGATTGAGAGCAGCTGCTTCTCAGGAACTGCCAATCTCCTTGGTTGTGTATGTAGCCTTGCTCACGTTTTTCGAATAAACTGGTAGTCCTGAAGTTTCAATATCCACTTTCTGCCTCTTTTCACCAAGCCTCCCCAATTCTAATGCTGAAGTCACAGGGGGGTGTGAGACCATTTCTCACGTAATACAAAATAAAGCCGCAAAATGCTTGAGAGTGCAGGAGAGTGCTATACTATGGATTAAAATTTTGAACCTTAAGGGTGGATATTTGGATTTTTTGGCATTCAATGTTTAGAGCCTGAGATTTAAGGTGGATACACCCCGGCGTTATCAAACACAAGGCATCATCTTAAGACAAACAAAGCTAGGCGAATTCGATAAGATTCTCACTATCT
>Ga0172364_10003835_pt1 | contig 12023 bp, 15 predicted proteins | sample LakKivSesite10cm_FD_114545 | JGI IMG/M metagenome (GOLD analysis project Ga0172364, IMG submission 114545) | Sediment microbial communities from Lake Kivu, Rwanda - Sediment site 10cm | ecosystem: Environmental > Aquatic > Freshwater > Lake > Sediment | place: Rwanda: Western Province, Lake... | reverse complement strand
CGCGATCACCGAGACGCCGCCGACCGGGGTCTTCTCGATCACCACGTCAGGCGGCCTCTCGTCGGGCCTGATCCCTATCTCCCTCAGCTCCCTCTCGAGGATCGACCTGCCCCCCGGCTGAAAGACATCGAGGACGAACAGGATGAGGTCAGCCGCCCTCGCGACCGAGAGCACACGCCTGCCGAGGCCCTTCCCCTGAGAGGCGCCGGCTATGATCCCGGGCAGGTCCAAGATCTGTATCCTGGCGCCCCTGTACGCCATCACGCCCGGGACCACCTTGAGCGTCGTGAAGTCGTAGGCGCCCACCTTAGAGCTCGCGTTCGTGACCCTGTTCAGGATCGTCGACTTCCCGACACTAGGCAGCCCGATGAGGACCACCGTGGCGTCACCGCTCTTCTTGACCGAGTAGCCCTCCGAGGATCCGCCACCCCTGGAGGCCGCCTCCTCCTGCTCACGCCTGAGCTTCGCGAGCCGGGCCTTGAGCACCCCGAGATGCCGCTCCGTGGCCTTGTTGACCTGCGTACGGGCCATCTCCTCCTCAATCTGCTTGATCTTCTCGGGGATGCCCATGACAAACGCAGGAGGCTGGCGACGCACAAAAACGTTTCTAGCGCGGAGACCAGGCCCGGAGGTCACGCCTAGCCAAGAATGGGCCCGGTGATGGGCAGCAGGAGGCTGTAGAGGGTGTATGTGACGAGGGCTGTCGCCCCGACTGACATCACCCAGCTGACGATCAGGGTCCCGACCGTCGTCTTGTTGATCCCGGATGAGCCGTAGCTCGAGAAACCGACACCAACGAGAGCCCCAACGTTGGCGAGCGACGTCGATATTGGGACACCGTACCCGATGACCATGTAGGGGACGGTCACGAAGAGGTGGACTATGAGCGCGTTAGCCAGCTCCGCCGCCGTCGCGCTCGCGACGTTCAGCCTGATGATGTTGAAGGCGACCGTCTCGATTACCTTCGGCCCGAGCCAGAAGCCGCCGACCGCGACGCCGATGCTACCGAAGAGGGCGAGCATGAACATCACGCTCCCCTCAGGGGGGCTCCCCATCGCTATCTTCGTCACGGTCACGTAGACCCCAGTCGCGTTTGCTATGTCGTTCGCCCCGAAGGCGTATGCGGAGTAGCAGAGGGCCAGCGTCAGCACGACCACCATCGACCTCTCCCAGGACTCGAACCTGCGGCTCAACGCCAGCATCAGCTTATGCAAGCCGAAGGCGACTACAGCCGCCAGCGCCGGAGAGGTGAACCAGCTCAGCACCACGGTCTGGATCATACCCCACTGAACGCCGCCGGTACCGTAGGCGGCGATGCCGTAGCCGAGGATGCTGCCCACGACCGTATGGGTCACGCTGATCTCGAGCCCCCTGAAGTTGCATATCATGATCCATGTGAATGCCGTGAGGATGATGACTATGGCGCCGAGGAGGTTTATCCCGGGGACGAGCCCCGTCCCTATGGTCCTCATGTTCATGTACCCCTGGGAGAGTGCGCCCACCATCGTGAACACCGTGAAGATGACGACGGCCCGCCTGATCGTCATGATCCTCGCGCCGACGACGTTGGCGGTCGGGGAGGCTGCGTCGTTGCCGCCCAGGGCCACGGCCATCAGGAAGGAGAGGGACATCCCGACGAACAGGGCGACCTCGACGATGTTCATCAACGATCCCTCGGCCTGCGCCGATCAACCGACCCGGAGCCCATCAATCACACAGGCAATCTGGTGATAAAAAATAGTCATAAATAGACTATAGAGGACTATAGAAGTTATATAGAATCGACCACGGAGCCTCGACGAGGACACCCTTGACCTAGACGAGGCGAGGAAGACAGGACAAATTTTAATCCTGATCCGGAGGAACATTAAACGGTGCCAGTATGAAGCTCGTGAAGGTCTCCGAGAACGCCTACGCCGACACGGAGGGTCTCACAGGCGGCAACGTGGGCGTGATCATCCTCGACGACGGGGTCGTCGCCGTGGACGCCCAGTACCCCGCCTCGGCCACCCTGTTCAGGGAACAGATCAGGGAGGTGACGGACAAGCATGTGACCCACCTGCTCCTCACCCACGTACACGGCGACCACGTCTTCGGCAACCAGGCGTTCGAGGACGCGGACATAGTCGCCCACAGGAGGCTCGGGGAGAAGATGGAGGAGAACCTCAAAACCATCTGGGCCCCCGGCGAGCTTGAGAAGATGGTCGAGGAGACGAGGAGGAAGACGCCTGAGAGGGCCTGGCTCTTCGAGGGGCTCAGGATAGTCCTGCCAAAGACAGTCTTCTCCGACACCTACGCGGTCGGCCCCGTCAAGATGATCCACACGGGGGGGCACACCGACTGCAGCAGCATAGTCTACTACCCCGACGACAAGCTCCTCTTCTCGGGCGACATACTGTTCGTCGGCAGGTTCCCCTGGGCCGGCGACCCCACCGCCGACCCCGACGACTGGATAGAGGCTTTCAGGACCATGCTGAAGCTCGACGCCAGGACGATAGTCCCCGGCCACGGCCCCCTCTGCGACAAGTCGGAGGTCGAGAAGCAGCTCGGCTGGTTCAAGGCTGTGCGCGCCGAGATGAGGGCACAGATAGCCTCAGGCGCCTCCGAGGATGAGGCAGTCAGGCACGGCTACCCGGTCCTCTACCCTTTGGACAGGCCCGAGTTGGTCGAGGGCAGCCTCCGCCGCTGGTTCAGGGTCTGGAAGGGGAGGGACTCCTCCTCCCAGTCATCGACTCGACCGTGACCTCGACCACCGCGAGGTTCTGATACCTCCTCAGGTCCTCGGCCTTCAACGCCCGCCCCTTGCCAGGCGCGTACTTCTCCGTGAGCCTCCTGAGCGCCGCTAGCCTCTCCCCCTCGCCCTCGAGCACCCTCGCCACGCCCTGCACGACGACGCTCATGTACCTGAAGGAGTAGTCGCACGGCCTCTCGCTCTCCACTCTCTCCGACTGGTCGACCTCGAAGCAGACCCTTGGGTTCGAGGCGATGTTCTCCATCTTCCTCCCCCCGCCGCTGCCGTGGAGGATTATCCGGCCTCCGTGGTAGACGAAGCTGACGGGCACGACGTACGGCTCGCCCCCGCTGCACGTCGCTAGGCGCCCGACCTCCGCCTCCCTGAGCAGCTCCTCGACGACGGCCCCGTCGGCTATCTCCTTATCCGCCCTCCTCATCCCGGGCATGGGTGAATACGCCGGGCGGGGCGGCTATAACGTTTGGCACGGGGAAAACCATAATTCCGACGCGGGCGGCTTAAGATTGGGTCGACCGGCGTTGAGGCTGAGGGTCTGGGACTACATGTTCATAGCCTCGGTGGGCTGCCTCGTCGGCTGCATTGCCCTCATCTACCTCATAACGGTCACCGTGGACACGACTTACGAGCCCGTGGTCTGGGCCCTGATCTTCCTCGGATTCGGCCTCTTCGCAGGTGCCTACTTCTACGAGCAGAGGTACAGGAAGGCCCACCCCGAGGAGTTCCCGCCGCCGGGCGTGAAGGAGATGGGCGGCTCCCCCAAACCGTCTTAAACCCAAGGGCCGATCCTCAGACCGGTGAACTTGTCAGAGGAGGAGAGGACCTTCTCCGTCTCACTGGAGAAGACAGGAGACTACGCCTTCGACGTCGACTTCGGTCTGGACCGAGTTCCGGCGCTCAGGGTCGACGAGCCGAGGCCGCTTGGGGCTGGGGGTGGGCCAAACGCCTCCATGATGCTCGCCGCCGCCGTGGGCGACTGCCTGAGCACGAGCCTCCTCTTCTGCCTCTCCAAGGCGAGGGCCGAGGTGAGGGGCATGAAGACGAACGTAGAGGGGAGGCTGGTCAGGAACGAGAGGGGCCGCTGGAGGGTGGCCGAGCTTTCAGTCGAGCTCGTGCCGGACATGGCGGCGGGGGGCGAGGCCCAGCTGAACCGATGCTCGGACCTCTTCGAGGACTTCTGCATAGTCGGCAAGAGCGTGGAGCAGGGGATACCCCTGAGGATAAGGGTGAGACGGCCTAGTTCTTGACCCAGGTGTGGCCGCAGGCGGAGCACTTGAATTTCTCGACGTACCTGTCGTTCTTCACGCCGGCGTGCTCCCCGAGCGAGACGGTGACCTGCCTGTAAGCCTCGTTGCTACCGCACTTGGGGCATATCTGCGCCACCTTGATCGCCTCGACGTCCTCCTTCCTGACGACGTAGACGGGCTCGGCGGTGGACTCCGTGCCGGTCCTGTACTCTATCACGTCCAGCTTCACCTCGTGGCCGCACTTGGCGCACTTGTATCCCTGCGCCGTCTGCTCCATGAAGGAGCCACACTTATCGCAGAACCTCAAAAGGAGGCACCGAACTCTATAAAGTATCAATTGGGGAGTATATAGCAGTTTTAGCCCCACTCCGGGTTGTCGGCCGTCACGATTCGCTCCTCGCCTTGGCGAGCCTGTAGGCGTCGTAGGCAGACACGATGGCGAAGGCTATGCCGATGAGCATGAGAACGTCGAAGCTAACGTAGGGGTCGAGGAGGGCGCCTATTGTGAACACCGCGAGGAAGAAGGCAATCCCCCTCCAGACATCGCCCACGTACACCTGCCCCGCGCCCGTCACAAGCAGCGAGAGGAAGGCGGCGAGCAGGGGGCTCTTGGCCATCCTCGGCCTCGCCCCGGGCAGAGGGGGCTGACGCGCGCCGCAGCTGGGGCAGACATCGTACTTGTAGTCGATCATCGCCCCGCACACGGGGCAGTACTTGGTCCTCTCGCCCGACATCGCTCAGACCACAGGTCGCTGAGGCTAATAAACCTTGACCGCGCAGGCCGGGCTTCCGGCCCAGCATCCAAGAAGGGGTTCCCCAGAAAAGATCCATTTGGCCGCGAGGCTTTTAGGGGGATCCGATGCCTACCCCTTCTCGTCCGTGTCCTCGTCTTCCTCGAAGTCGTCCTCGCCGAGGTCGGATTCCTCGTCGAACTCCTCCTCCTCGGCGCAGAACTCGCAGAGCCTCTCCATGGGAGAGCCGCAGTCCTCGCAGAACCTTACTCCGCAGGACTTGCACGTGATGAGCTGGTCGGCCTCCTCTCCACAGATCTGGCATTCAGGCATCGATCATCATTCCCTCCGGGTGCGCGTGGGATGCACCCTTTCCCTCTCTTAATATTGAATGGTTTATATTCTTTTTCCGTGGGGCCTCCGCCGGGCGGCCTCCTTGGTGGTCTCGAGCATCGTCCACCTCGCCCTGTCCTCGAGGGGGAGGAGGCTGCAGAGGCCGAGGAGGGCGAGGAGGGGGACGCAGTCCGGCCTCGGGGGTTCAGGAGGCTGGAGAGGAAGGCGGCCACCGTCTCGCCGTAGTCTGTCCTGGACGCCCTGAGCGTCTCCTCCCCGAGCCCCGTCTTTGAGGCCACGTACCCCTCCGACCAGCCTATGACGCCCCTGTGCCTCGACCTGTACCTGATCCACTCGCCGAGCCTGGCGGGCGTCCTCATCTCCATGCCGCAGTCGACGCTCCTGCACATTAGGCCCAGGGCCGCGGCAGCCAGGCAGATGACGTGGTCGTCGCCGTGGACGGGCTCGAGGAAGAAGCCCATGTCCAGGAGGGCTTTCACGAGCCTCGCCGAGAGGGCCATCAGGCGGCCGCCCATGTTGAACTTGCCTGCGGCCCTCAGCCTCATGTGGGCGTCCCTGTAGACCTCGCCGAGCCGCCTGCTGAGGGGGTCCGCCTCATCGGGCACGACGACGTCCTGGTAGGCAGTGACGGCGTCCCACCCAGCTAGGGCGGCGGTGATGAGCGCGGGGCTGCGGACGGCGACGTCTGAGTCCACCTCGACGAGGCCGTCGAAGCCCATCGAGGCCTCGAGGGCGAGGCGCCAGGCGGACCACTTGCCCCCCCTCCTCCTAACCGCCTCGACGCCCGAGTTTCTGATCGACTCGGCGTACGCGGCGCTGGAGGGGTCGTCGCTGTCGTCCACTATCATCGCCCTCTCGACGCCGCCCTCGCCGAGGAACCTCTTCGCCAGGGCGTGGGCCGAGGCGGCGTCGTTGTAGCTCGGGATGAAGAGGAGGAGCCTCACGGCGTCCCCTCCAGCTCGACGGAGTATATCCTCAGCGGTGCCCAGCCATGGCTTATGAGGGTCACCTTAAGGGAGGGGGCCCACTCCTCGAGGTCGAAGCTCAGCGTCAGCGTGCTCCTCGCTCCGGCGGCGACCTCCGACCCGTGGACCGTCCTCTCGGCGTAGGTCTCCACCCCGTAGCAGTAGACCTTGAGGTCGAAGAGGGCGCCCTCGACCTGGGTGTCGGCGCTGAAGCTGACGGTGGCCCTGTATCTCCCGGGCGGCAGAGTCAGGTAGGGTCCCCAGAAGATGCTTCCCCTCTGCCCCTCAGCGACGTATATGTGGTTCCCCTGGACCCTGACGTCGGCTGGCACGAAGAACCTCGTCTCCCTGTACGAGTCCTCCTGCGAGATGTAGGGCTTCCTGGCCTCCATGAGGTCGAGGGAGACGTGGAGGGGGGCGAGGTTCGCCTCGGGGCCCTCGTAGCCTCTCCTGAGGATCACTAGGCCGTTCACCCTCGCCGCCACGCCGTAGGCGTCTGCGAGCCTGAGCACCTGGTCCCGCGTCGTGTTCCCCCCAGGCTCGTAGTAGAACAGGTAGTCTAGGACGTCGAACACGATGTAGTCGGGGGGGTCGAGGTCCCTCGGCCAGAGGGTGTATGCGACCCTCCTTTCCGCGACGTTGGGGAAGTAGTCCTCCTGGGCCAGGACCGATGCGTCCGGCTCGATCGAGGATAGGGCCGTGTGCTTCAGGGCCGTCTCCCATCTGGGGGAGGGGAGCCGCCAGTTGGAGCTGAAGCTCGACATGGGGAGGGAGGCGGGTGCCGCGAGGAGGAAGAAGAGGGTGATGGACACGGCCAGCTTCCTGCGCGTCAGACGGGGCTTCTCCCTGGAGGCAGCCATGATCGCTGAGGCGAAGAATGGGACGGTGACGAGGGCCGGGTACTGCCATGGTATGGTGAAGTACGGGGTGTAGTCTGTCGCCATCGCCAGTAGGAAGTACGGCGCGGCGGGGAGGAGCTCGAGGGGCGACCAGAAGGGTAGGAAGGCTAGGGGTCCGGCGAGGAGGGTCACGTAGGAGACCTTGATGAGGAGGTCCTCGTAGGAGAGCTTTCCGACGATCCTGGCCGGCTGGACCAAGCTCCTCTCAGGCCACGACGAAGACATGATCCTCTCGGAGGCGACGAAGTAGAGGCCTGAGGCGAGGACGATGATCAGGATCATGTTCAGCGTCGATGGCTGCAGGTACCTGGAGCCTCTATCTTTCCTGGCCTTGAGTAACTCCCTCGCAAGCACGTAGGCTGCGAAGGAGATGACTATGAAGATGGTCCTCTCGAATGTTGCGAGGAGGAGCGCCAGGGATAGCAGGAGGCGGGGTTTGGAGTCTTCGAGGTAGTAGTGGTAGGCCATGCTCGTGAACAGGGGGACGAATGCCTCGAGGTGGAAGTCGTACCAGTTCGACCACAGGGTTCCCGGATAGAGCAGGTAGCCCACAGCGAAGAGCAGCGCTGTCCTCTCGTCCCCGGTCACCCTGACGCCTATCCTGTAGATGTAGTAGGCTGGCAGGGCTAGGGCTGCGCTCTGGAGCACCAGCAGGAAGCAGGGGGTCCCGAGGAGGGCGTACAGGGGGATGAGGGCGATGAGGAGAGGCGAGAAGTGTACGCCGAGGAAGCTGCTCGGCTGGAGCGGCCCCGCCCTTGGCTGGGTGAATAGGAAGTTGCCGTTGACGCTCTGCCACAGCATCTGGACGAAGATGCCGAAGTCGAAGGCGAATGTGTCGAAGCAGTAGTACTTGAGGCAGGTTATCGTGGACAGGATGACCGCATAGCCGATGATGGAGGCGTAGAGGAGCTTCTCATATTTCGTTGCCTCACCGACTTTTTTTTTAGCCCCTGCAGGATGTCATGGCCATTCCGTGGTGCATCGGCTTCGTGTGGCTTCGACATTCTCTATTTTTTTCTAACGGAATCTATTTGGAGTTACTGAGTTCTTTATATCGATTCCGAGGGTACACCTTTCTCCACTGGGAGCGGCAGCCCGGCGACCGGTTTCACCTACGATGGACGCCCCATGGGAGGCGTCTAGCTTACCCTGAGGAGCTCTTGCAGTATGCTGAGCTGGGTCGGGTTGGCCCTGACGATGTCGCTTGAGGACACGACGCCGACGACCTTGTCACCCTCCATCACGGCGAGCTTCTTTATGTGCCTCTGGGCCATGAGCTTCGCGGCCTCCTCGACGGGTGCCGAGGCTTCGATCGTTATGAGGGGGCTGCTCATGATGTCCTTGGCGCGGACGACGCCGGCGTCGAGGCGGGGCTCGACGATGCGGACGATGATGTTCTTGCTGGTGATTATGCCGACGGAACGGTTGTTGTTGGTTACTATGACGCTGCCGACGTCGAACTTGTTCATCTTGACGACCGCGTCGTGGACGGAGTCGTCTGTCCTGACGGTCTTAACGTTCTTCGACATTATGTCTCTTACAAGGATTATTCCGCTCATGGGATCAACTCACAGGGATCAGGTTGAAGTTCGACGCCGGGGGATTTTAATTTTGTTTCAGCCTGAGTGCGCGATGTTGGCTGCTGGAGACCCATGGCCTATTCTGAGGCGGCGTTTGATTCGCTGATCTGCATGGAGGCCGTGGGGTAGAGAGCCACCTTCGCCCTCGAGCCATGTGCATCCTCCAGTAGCCTGAGCGCCTCCCCCCACATCTTCACCCATGTCGACCCCTCGCCGTAGTACGGCTCGTCAGCCTTCAGGAGGTGGGGGGAGACGCAGATAACCCTGCCCATCTTCCAGGGCCTCTTCACGTAGACGTCGGGCCTCCACCCCCTTCCGCCGTAGTCTGTGCCGAAGCGGCCATTGTAGAAGTGGACCCTGCAGCCCTCAGGCGTGTAGATGAGGTAGACCATGTCGCCTCCCTCCCTGACTGATTCGAGGACTATGTGGTAGGACTTGTATCCCTCGTTCGCCATCGGGTATGTGTTCCCGATGCTGATGTCGGCGTCCGGGACCACCTTGGTGGCGTAGTGTACGCGTGCCCTTTTGACGCCTTCGCGGTGTGCCTCGATCATGTCGCCGGAGACGAGGTCGCATACGTCCGAGTCGGCGTTGAGCAGGGAGTGGACGACGAAGTCGAGGTTAGCCATACGCGCGGCCTCCTCGGAGTCGAGGCGCCTCTCGTTTCCCGCCACCCTTCCGGGGTCCGTGCCCTTCCTTATGGCGTGGTTCGGCACGATGGTCTCCACGGCGGCGACGCCTGGGAGGATCATCTTGCTACCACCCCCGAAGCCGAAGCCGAAGTGGGGCATTATGCTGCTGACGACGACCTTGAGGTCGCAGCTCATCACCTCGCGGTTGATGAGGACCGGCGTGCCGCGGCTCGTCCTGCCGAGGTCTACGAACCCCTCGTAGGGGTTGTGGTTGAAGACCAGGAAACGCTCGCATACCTCCGCGCCGAGCTTCCTCTGGAAGTCGAAGAGCATCCTCCCCGTGTGGGCGCCGCTTGCCATCATGAAGACAATTCTATCGTCGGTCAAGCCGCCGCGATGCAGCTCCCCCAGGACGGCGGGGAGCATCTGCGTCGTCTTCGTTGGGCGGGTCATGTCGTCGAAGATGACGACGCATTTCCTCTTGCCCTTCGCGAGCTCGCTGAGCGCCGGTGTGCCGATGGGATGTTGCAGCTTCTCCTCGACCTCCTTCTGTCCGAGGGCGCGGGCGCCGTGGCCCCTCATCCTCTGCTCGTGGACCTCCCAGGAGTCCGGGAAGGTCAGCGTCTCTGGCTGCCAGCCGTACCACTCCCAGGCGGGAACCTTGAACGACCCCATGTTGAAAGGCTGGTCGCCTCGAAGGTTAAAGGGTTGCATATCCGCCCAACAAAATCCATAAGGAAGCGTGTAGGCGAGGTTAACTTGGATGCCCCTCGACAGCGCTCTTCCTGACGATTCGGCGGGATTCAGCTACCCTGATGGCGGTCCGCCGGCTGACCTCCTAGTCGAAGGAAAGGGAGGGACTGTGGGGGAGGCGTTCGCCAACGTAGCGCTGGCGATGTACAACGCCATCACCCCGCTGGAGGGCATCCACGAGAGGGAGACCTTCACGGTCGAGGCCGAGGGCTTCGACCGCGAGAGCCTCCTCTTCAACTTCCTGGCGGAGCTCATCTATCTGGTCGACGCCGAGGGCCTCGTGGCGAGGCGGATCGATGTGGAGATCGCCCCAGGCGGCCTCGGCCTCAGGGCGGAGTGCGTCGGCGAGAGGTTCAGCTCGGCGACGCATGAGGCCGGCACCTCGGTGAAGGCCGTCACCTACCACATGATGAAGATAGAGGAGGGGGACGGGGTGTGGATCGTCAGGACGGTCTTCGACACCTGAGACGACCACATGCCGCTCGTATGAGCCCAGGACTAGGATGAGGTGAAGCTGGTTCACGCCGACGGACCGGCGACCGCTATTATATATCCGAAGAAGCTTGAAAGATGAAGATTTAAATACAAGTCCGAGTGGGATGTTCCTGATCTACTAATGACGCTTACGATAGATACAGCGGGCGAGGGGCTCGCTATGGTACTTAAGGACTATCAGGAAGAGGCTTTAAGATTCATATGGGAGAACAAGGGCGAGGGTGCTAGCTCCCGTGAAGTCTGGAACCACGTAAACAAGGCCATGAAGAACAAGACGATAAGCAGGGCCTCCATCATCAACTTCCTAAACGCGATGGTCGACGAGGGGGTCCTCAACTACACCGAGATAACGGGCAAGGGCGGACACAGGAGAATCTACTCGACCAAGCTCGACGAGGCCGGCTTCAAGAAATACGTGGCTGAGACGGTTCTGAAGAACCTCCTGAGGGACTTCCCGTCGGAGACGAAGGAAGTTCTCAGGAACTTCAGGTAAGCCTCAACCCTCCCCCTTTCTATATTTCTTTTTTAAAAATCGATGAAAGAGACGGCAGCCTTCATCCGTGTTCTACCGCCTTGAACGCCTGTTCTAAACTATGGGTATAACTACCCGCGGGGCACCATCTATCTCGACGAAACATGGATAGGACACAGCAGGCAGCTTCGGTTCTGGCGATATGCGTGTCGATCCTACTCGCAGGCGCACTCATAGCCTACACCCCGGGGCTGAGCCGCGGGGCAGAGTTCAGGTTCCCCACCGGCATCCCGCCCTCATTGGGCGCGTCAACGTCTGCGGCGGTCGAGGTGACCTCCTCGGACCTGAAGACCCTTTCCCTCTCTGGCACGGGCAAGGTGACCGCGAAGGCCAACCAGGCCACGGTAGCCATCGGCGTCTACACCGAGGACAGGTCGGCTGGCACGGCCATCGATGAGAACGCGGCGCTCATGACGGAGGTGATCGCAGCGATCAAGGGGCTCGGCTTCACGGACGAGGACATCCAGACGATCTCGTACGGGGTCTCCCCGATGTACGACTGGGAGGCGAAGCAGGTGATCTCATATCAGGTCACAAACATAGTCCAGGTCACTGTGCTCGACCTCGACAAGCTTGGGCCGGCCATAGACGCGGCGGCTGCGGCGGGGGCGAACAAGGTCGAGAGCATCACCTTCGGCCTCTCAGACGAGCTGGCTAACCAGCTGAAGCTCGACGCCTACGAGGCGGCGATCGCGGACGCTGAGGGCAAGGCGGAGGTCATCACAGCCAACCTCGGCATCACGATATCAGGGATCCAGTCCGTCTCCGAGATCTCCTACTACCCGTACACCCCGTACAGGAGCTACTCGACGGCCGAGGCCGCGCCGTCGTCGACGCCTATTCTGCAGGGAACCCTGAGCGTCACGGTGACGCTGAACATAATCTACATCATAGAGTAGACCCTTACCCCAACCCTTTTTTCATCTGACCGGACAGGCCATAGTCGGCATCAATAGTCATGCCCGGATCAGGCAGCGGCCTCAGTCAGTGTTCACCCTATTCACCGCCGCCCCTCCACAAGAAATAGAGGCCTAGTGCAGAGAGGACGGCGCCGCATACGTAGCAGAGGACCTCTATGACGGCCTT
>Ga0172364_10003834_pt1 | contig 12024 bp, 9 predicted proteins | sample LakKivSesite10cm_FD_114545 | JGI IMG/M metagenome (GOLD analysis project Ga0172364, IMG submission 114545) | Sediment microbial communities from Lake Kivu, Rwanda - Sediment site 10cm | ecosystem: Environmental > Aquatic > Freshwater > Lake > Sediment | place: Rwanda: Western Province, Lake Kivu... | reverse complement strand
GGTTTGGAAACCCTCCCAGGGTTTCCATCACAATGAAGCTAGCCCGCCATCCTTGACGCAGGTGACCACGGATTGTTCAATGTGCTTCGTCGGAAAACCAATCGTCGTGAATAATGCGGGCTAGCGGACCCTCAGCTCTTCAGCCTGAATCCTGGAGTCTGAAGCCAGGAGCGGAACAGCGCTTGCGGCGCCCGCGCCGCCGGATGAAGATGCCCGGGCGCGCTTGGGCTCGGCCCAGGGGCGAGCTTCTACTCCGAGGGAAAGCATGAAGGTCCTGAACATCTCAACCGCTGTGATTGGGCTTGCGCTCGCGAGCCCGGCCCTCGGTGCGGAACGCTCCGGGGAGGAGGTCTATGTCGCCACCTGCGCGTCCTGCCACGGCAGCGACGGCCGCGGTGCTCCGCCGTCGCAGACGGGGCTTTCCATCGAGCCGCCCGATTTCACCGACTGCCGGCGTGCCAACCGCGAGCCCGACGATGACTGGTACGCGGTCATCGCCGAGGGTGGGCCGGCGCGTAGGTTCCATCGCCTGATGCCGGCCTTTGGCGAGGTGCTCGGCGAAAAGGAACAAGAAGCGGTGCTGGAGTACGTGCGCGGCTTCTGTAGCGAGCCTGCCTTCCCGCGCGGCAACCTTAACCTGCCACGGCCGCTTGTGACCGAGAAGGCATTCGTGGAGGACGAGGTCGTGTTGAGCACCACGGTGGCCACGCGTAGCCCGCGCAACGTGGACAGCAAGTTGGTGTACGAGCAGCGCTTTCTTCGCCGGCAGCAGTTCGAGGTCATCGTGCCCTTCGAGGTGGCCAAGACCGCCGAGGGCTCGCGCGAAGCCGGCATCGGCGACATCGCGGTGGGTGTCAAGTCCGTGCTTCTCGCCAGCCTGGGCACGGGAAGCATCCTCAGCCTGGCCGGCGAGGTCGTGCTGCCCACCGGCAACCGCGACAAGGGCTTCGGCAAGGGCGTGGTCATAATCGAGCCGTTCGTGTCCTTCGGCCAGGTCTTGCCGTGGGGCTCTTTTCTGCACATGCAGGCCGGCGCCGAGCTTCCCGCCAAGGAAGCGACCGGGGTCGAGGCCGAGGGCTTCTTGCGCGCGGTCCTGGGGACCAGCCTCACGGCAGGCCGACACGGCCGCACGTTCTCGCCCATGGTCGAGGGCGTCGCGTTTCGCGAGTTGACCTCGGGGGCGGCCACGGCGCTCGACGTCGTGCCGCAGATTCAGATCGCGCTTTCGCGGCGGCAGCACATCTTGGCCAGCCTGGGCGCCAGCGTTCCCGCGCTCGAGCGCGAAGGCCGCAACGTGCGGGCCATGGCCTACCTCCTGTGGGACTGGTTTGACGGCAGCTTGCTGGAGGGCTGGTGACATGAATCGCACGATGAACACGACGACGTCGCTCGCAGCCCTAACTTGGGTGGCGTTTCTCTTTCCGTCCGCTGCGCGCGCGGCCGCGCCCGAGCTGTTCTTGACCTCCGACAACTGCATGGCCTGCCACAACGGCCTTTACACCAGCAAAGGCGAGGACGTCTCGATCGGGATCGACTGGCGCGGCACGATGATGGCGCAGTCGGCGCGCGACCCCTACTGGCAGGCCAGCGTGCGCCGTGAGGTTGGCGACCACGCCCCTGCGGCGGCCGCCATCGAGAACGAGTGCTCGCGCTGCCACATGCCCATGGCGCATGTGCAGGCGCGGGCCAAGGGCTGCACGGGCAAGGTGTTCGCCCATCTCGGACGAAACGCCAGGAAGGCGAGCGCGCATCTGGCGCAGGACGGAGTGAGCTGCACCGTCTGCCATCAGATCGAGCCCGACAGGCTGGGCAAGCCCGAGAGCTTCGTGGGCGGCTTCGTGATCGACACGAGCGGCAAGCTCCCGCGCAAGGCCATGGGTCCCATCGCCGTCGAGCCGCCGGTGGCCCGGGTCATGGCCTCGGCCACGGGTTTTCTGCCTGCGGAGGCGCCGCACATCCGCAGCTCCGAGCTGTGCGCCACCTGCCACACCTTGATCACCGAGGCGCTGGGACCGGACGGCAAGCCGGTTGGACGACTGCCGGAGCAAGTGCCGTACCTGGAATGGCTGCAGAGCGCGTACAAGGACGCCGCCTCCTGCGCGAGCTGCCACATGCCGAGCGTGCCCGACGCGGCGCCGATTGCCAGTATCCTCGCCGAGCCGCACACGGACACCGCTCGGCACGAGTTTGCGGGCGGCAACTTCCTCGTTCCGGCGATGCTCCGGTGGCTGGGGGTGGCCATGCCGGCCCTGCCCCAGGATCTCGACCGCGCCGCCGCGCGGGCGCGAACGCTGGTCGGCGAGTCGGCGGCGAAGCTGGCCGTCGGCGAAGTCCAGATCAAGGAAGGCCGGCTCGAGGCCATGCTCACCGTCGAGAACCTTGCGGGGCACAAGCTGCCCACCGCCTATCCCTCGCGCCGCGCCTGGCTGCACGTGACCGTCAAAGACGGCGGGGGAAAGGTGATCTTCGAGAGCGGGGCGTTGGGGCCGGACGGCAAGATCGCGGGCAACGACAACGACGAGGACCCCCGGCGCTTCGAGCCTCATCACACCTTCATCGAAAAGCCGGGTGACGTGCAGATCTACGAGGCTATTTTGGGAGACGTCCAGGGACGGGTCACCACGGGGCTGCTTTCCGCCTCGCGATACCTGAAGGACAACCGCATCCTCCCCAGCGGATTCGACAAGAAGAAGGCCCCTGCCGACGTGGCCGTGCACGGCGAAGCCCTGGCCGACGAGGACTTTGCCAGCGGCACCGACGGCGTCGTGCTGCGCATTCCGGTGGGCCACGCCGCAGCACCTTACCGAATCGAGGCCGAGCTGCTCTACCAACCCATCGGCTATCGCTGGGCCGAGAACCTGCGCCCGGTCGAGGGGCCCGAGCCCCGCGCCTTCACCCGCGCCTACAGCGCCTTGGCGGCGATTTCCTACCAGCGCATGGCCTGGGCCGAGCGGTAGAGTCTGGAGCACCGCTTCACAAGGGAAGCGGTGCGGGCGGCACGCCCGCGTTCCCAGGATCGGCCAAGGACCGGAATCGCCCGGCTTCCAAGCCGTTCACGCCTCTATCGCCGTCGCTCGTTCGGGAGTCGCAATCCATGCTGCCGCGCGAGCGCGAGAGCCTGGCGCACCTCACGCACCGTGACACGACGATCGAGCGGCGGGTAGACGCGGGCGAGGTGGCTCGGGTGATACTGGCCCATCACGTTCACGAAGGTATGGCGAGAGATCTCGGTGGCCAAAAAGTCGAACACCCGGGCGCTGCCCGCGAGATCCTCGGGCAGGACCAGGTGGCGCACCAGCAGCCCGCGCTCGGCGATTCCGTCATCGTTCAGAACCAGGTCGCCAACCTGCCGGTGCATCTCGCGAATCGCGGCGCGATTGGCCTCGACGTATCCCGGCCCCTGCGAGAGGCGCTCGGCCGTGTGGGTATCGCCGTACTTCGCGTCGGGCATGTAGATGTCGACCACGCCGTCGAATAGGCGCAGGGTGTCGACGCTGTCATAGCCGCCGCTGTTGTAGACGATGGGCAGGCGCAGGCCGGCGCGGGCCGCGATGGCGATGGCCGCCAGGATGGGCGCCGCCACGTGGCTCGGCGAGACCAGGTTGATGTTGTGGCAGCCTTGCTCCTGCAAGGTGAGCATCATCACGGCGATGTCGCCCGGCTCGACCGGCTGTCCTCGGCCCCCGTGCGAGATGGGCCAGTTCTGGCAGAACACGCAACCCAGGTTGCAGCGCGAGAAGAAGACGGTGCCCGAGCCGCGCGTTCCGCGCAGGCAGTCCTCCTCGCCGAAGTGGGCGCCGAAGCCGTCGACCACCGCCTGGTCGCCGGTGCGGCATCGGGCCCCGTCGGTGCCCGCGAGCCGGTCCACCCCACAGCCGCGCGGGCAGAGCCGGCAGCACCGGAGCCGCTCGCGCGCCGTGCGCGCGCGCAAGGTCAGCTCGCCCGTTTGGGAAAGGGCCAGGTAGGCCGGAGTCACCTCCCCAGGATGTCCCACTCTGCGCCGTTCGCCAACTCGTGCCGTCCCGCTTCATCCGGGTGAATCCTCGGTCCAGATGCGGCAACGCCTGGGAACGGGTTCGGAAGCAACTTTCACTGCCCCCTGGGCGTTAGGACCCGCTCGAAGATATCTGTGCGAATTTGGACGGCCGATCCATCCCGGCTGGCTTCGTTGCTCGTCGTCGCAATACGTCGAGTATTCCTCCTTCTCGCGCCTCGCCAGCCGGGCGCCTCGACCGCCCAAATTCACACATCTATCTTCTCGCGGGTCCTTAGAAAAGCGGGTGTGTCCCACATGACCGGCCAGATCGGGCTCCCGTTCGTCACTCTTTGGTGGAATCGGCAGGCTTTCACGCTAGATTCTGGCCCTACAAGCTCACGGGAGAAGGGCATGACTCCATCGATCAACCACCGCGATCCAGTAAGCACATGCAGCACGGATGTCGTGAGAACCATTCGCCTGACAGTCTGGGCCGTGCTCGCCGCAGCGCTGGCCGCGTGTGCCACAAGCAAAGGCGCACCGCTTGGCCGCGAGAAGCAGCCCGCAGCGGCCGACAAGGAGGCCATGACTGCGCTCGGCGGGAAGGCGAACGGGCTCATCGTGTGGTCCAGTTCGCGTCTCGGCAACCACGACCTTTTCGTGATGAACACCGACGGCTCGAATGTCCACCCCATCACCAAGGGCGATACCGTCGATTGGTTTCCCCGCTTCTCGCCCGACGGTTCGCACATCCTCTTCTCCCGCAGCAAGAAGGGCTGGGTTTCCGAGCGCGACGCCAATGCCGGCGGAAAGTGGGACATCTACACCATCAAGCCCGACGGCCAGGAAGAAACGAAGGTGGTGGACGACGCGAGCTGGGGCGGCTGGGTGAGCAAGGACGAGATCGTCTACGTACGTTCGACCGCCGTCTTTCGCCGCCTTCTGGCCGGTGGTGCGGAAACCCTCCTTGTCGACAGCAAGCAAGTGCCGGATCTCCAGGGTGCGCTCGTGCAGCAGCCGGAACTGTCGAAGGACGGCGCCTACCTGGCCCTCACCTTGCGTGGGCCGAAGAACGAGACCGGCGTGTGGGACATCGCGAAGAAGACCTGGACGCGCACCGGTGAAGGTAGCCAAATCGGCTGGAACCCCGGCGGCGACGAGATCTACTGGGTGCACCCGAGCGGCAACGGCGGCAGCCGTGTGCTCCACCGGCCCATGGCCGAGGGCAAGCCCAGCAAGGAGGAGGGGGACCTCGACGCTCTCATCCTGATCGACCTGCCGGGCAAGCGCTCGCACGAGTCCTTTCCCACCATGTCGGCCGACGGGAAGTGGTTGGTGATGGCGGCCAGCCTGCGCGCCAACGACTCCGATGTCGTGGACCACGACCTCTACCTGTGGGAGGTCGGCACGTCCTCCGCCACCGCCGTGAGGCTCACCCACCACACGGGCAACGATCGCTGGCCCGACATCTTCATCGCCGAGCCCAAGGAGGGCGAGGGCGCCGCCAAGGGCAAGGAGGCGGCTGCCGCCGAGGAGAAGCCCGCCCCCGGCAAGGCGGGCAAGAAGGGGAAGAAGAAGCACCGGTAGAACGCCGAACAGCTCGGACGGCGAGCGATTCTCAGGTCGTTCACCGCAGGAAGCGCGGAGGCTCGTGCTCCACGGCGTTCGGTGTTCTGGCCCGCGTGGGCGCAAAGGTCGCGCCGCGATGGGGATGCGCAGGCGGCCAGGCAGGCGATGCGGCTCTACGCCCGCAAGCGCCTCCGGAGGGCGAGGAAGCGCTTCTCAACCAGGTGATAGAGCACCCACGCCCCGGCATAGGCGAGCACCGCGAACAGGCCCAGGGCCAAAAGGAGATTGATCCCTGTCGGCGGCCGTGGCACCGCGAACAACAGAACCGTGCCCAGGTCCATCATCGGCAAGTGAAGCAAGTACATGCCGTAGGACACCTTGCCCACCGCGGACAGGGGGCGAAACTCCAGCGCGCGCGCGAGCCGCGTGCCCGGTTGCGCGGCAAGCTCCAAGAGGAGCAGCGACGAGGTGAGCGACAAGAGAGAGAAGCCGAGCGAAAAACCGAGCGGCCGGCCCACCGGAAACACGGCCATGGTGTCGGTGAAGATGAGGAGCAGGATCAAGGCGCAGCCGAGCGCGATGAGCAGCCGCCGCTTGCCCTCGGCAAGCCTCATCTTGCCCGACACGATCGCGGCCGTCCCACCCCACAGGATGCTGTCGAGCCGATAGTGCGAAGCATAGTGCACGGCAAGCGGTGTGTCCCACCCCTCGGCCATCACCAGGAAGCGCAGGATGGGCAGCGCGAAACCGACGACAAGCGCGCTCAACAGGCGGTTTCGCGTGCTGCGCACAAGCAGCAAGAAGAGCGGCCAGAGCAGGTAGAAATGCTCCTCCACACACAGCGACCAGTACACGTCGAGCGCCGTGCCCGGCTGAACGTAGGCTGCACCGAACCAGCGCGGGCCATAGGCAATAGCATAGTTGGCGAAGAAGGCCGCGAAAGGCACAAGCCCGAGCGGCGAGTCGCGCACCCCGGCCAAGCTCGCGGAGGGCATCATCGCCCAGCGCGAGAAGACGAAGACCTCCAGCAGCAGCACCCCGTAGAAGGCCGGCAGGATGCGGAGGCCACGGCGCAGATAGAAGCGCCCGATGCTGAAACGGGCCGGCCGGCCGGCGGCTTTCTCGCGTTCCTCCTCGCGCAGAAGAAGCGACGTGATAAGGAATCCGCTCAGGGCAAAGAACAGATCCACCCCGGTCCACCCCGCCAGAAGCAAGGGCCGCGCCGGTCCCAGCAGGGTGTGCGGAAAGCGGCTGGTCAGAATCCCGTGGTAGACGATGACCGAGAGGATTGCGATGCCGCGCAGGCCATCGAAGCCGCGAAAGCGATCATCGCCCGACGGAGTGGGTCGCAGGCTTCGTCCCTGGGCTCGGTTGTGGTCCGGCGGTGCGGCCGCTTGGCGCATGTCCTTGTCGGAATAGAGCGTATCCCAGAAATCGCTCTGCGTCGCATTCTACCGGGGACCGCGCCCCGCTCGTGGCCGCCTCCATGCGGGTTTTCGCGGGACGCGATTCTTCCAATTCCGCCATCCGGCCTTACAATCGCATGCGCATCGCATGCTGACCCGAACCCGCATCGCCGTGCTCTCGGCCTCCGCGGCTCTGGCCGTCAGCCTGCCCACCTTGGGCAACGGCTTCGCCATCGACGACATCTACGTCTTTGTCGAGCAGCCGATGGTCCACAGCCTGCGCAACATCCCCAGGTTCTTCGCCGGCGGCTGGGGCATGGGCACGACCAACGCGCAAGAGCGCGCCCTCAACACGCGCTACTACCGCCCCCTTCCCACCACCCTGGGGGCCCTCGAATACGCGGTTTTCGGCCTGCGCCCGGCGGGGTTTCATTTCACAAGCTCGCTTCTGCATGCGGCCACCGCCGCGCTGGTGGCGCTTCTGCTGTGGCGGCTCTCCGGCAAAGTCGCGCTGGCCGCGCTTCTCGGTGGGCTTCTCTTTGCCGTTCATCCCGTGCAGAGCGAGGCCTTTTCGGCCGCCTGCTACCAGACCGTACTTCTGGCCGGCCTCTTCGGAACCCTGACCCTCCTGTGGTTCGGACGCGTGCTGGAGCAAGGCGCGCGGCCTTTGCGGCTCGCGGCCCTGGGTGGAAGTCTGCTCTTGGCGCTGCTGTCCAAGGAAGAAGCCTTTGCCATTCCACTTCTGGCCGCGGCTTGGGCCGTGCTCTTGCGGCCGCCGAACTGGCGGCGCGCGCTCTTGGCGAGCGCCATCCCCATGGGCATCGCGGTCATCGCGGTGCTCATCCTGCGCCACGTCTTCCTCTCGCCGTCAAGCGTCACCTATTTCGGCGACGAACCTGGCCACATCGTCGCCTTGACCATGGTGCGGGTGGCGGCGCTCTACGTCGAACTCCTCCTCGTACCCCTGCGCCTCTGCCCGTTCTACGACTGGTTCATCATCGGCTACGAGAGCGGGCTCTCGGAGGGTGTCCTCCTCGGAGGAGCGATTCTCGCGCTGGCCGCCGTCGCCTTTGCGTTCTACCTGCGCCGTGCCCCGCTGCTCGCACTCGCCGTCGCGTGGATCCTTCTCGCGCTTATGCCCGTCAGCCAGATCGCTCCCATCATCGTGGTCGCGGCCGAGCGTTTTCTCTACATCCCCATGTTGGGCTTCTGCCTGCTCCTGGGACTGGTTCTCCATCGCGGCGTCGAACGCGCGAGGGCAGGGGGCCTGGGAACACCGGCTCTGGCCTGTGTGCTGCTTCTGTTCTCGGCCTATGCCGTGCGCACCGTGACCCGCGTGCCCGACTGGCGAAGCGACGAAACCCTCAATCTGGCCACGGCGCGCATGTTCCCCGAAACCCCGACGCCGCTTCTGAACCTCGCGACCTACTACGAGCGCACGGAGAAAGACCCCACCAAGGCCGTGGCCGCCCTCGACCAGGCCCTGCGCCGCGTGCCCGGCTGGAAGCCCGCCCTCGCACGCCGGGCCCGCCTGCAGGCGGCCATGCCGCCGTAGCCGCCGTGCTGGATGCCGGGTTGTCACGGCCATTTCACGGGAATGTGGCCATCCTGCCACATGGGGAATCCATGATCATCTCATGAAGATCCAAGTGCGTGATTCGAGCAGGTGGCGCACGGGGAGGAACAGGTCATGACGTGTATCTTTATCGACGACGGTGCGCCGGAGGCCGAGGAGTTCGACAGCAACTACGTCTGCTACGACGACAACGACCCCGCGAGCATGCGGCAGGCTGCAGAAATCGTCGAGCTCTGGCCGGTTCCGAAAGACCCGCGAGCTGCGCTGGCTTTGCAGCGCGTCCGCGACGCGATCACCCGCAGAGCCGGTGGGACCGAGGGTTGACCGGATCGCCGCATCCCACAGCGCGGGCTTCGCCCGCAACCGAAGAGGGCTGCAGGCTTCAGGCTGCAGGCTGCAGGTTGATCGGTGGGTGGCAGCGATCGCGTCTTCCACGGCCCTGCACTTCAGCCTGTAGCCTGTAGCCTGTAGCCTGAGGCCTCACAACGCGGCTGCAGAAGGAATCGTCGCATCGAGCGAGAATCCTCGAAGGTAGTAGATCAGCGCCTGCTGCGACATGCCCCGCACGCGACGCGTCCGGTGGCACCGGGCGAGCAGGTTTCGCAGAGGAGATGAAGTTGGTCGTCGCACGCCACCGGGCGCAGGGTCGGTTGCTGGCAGACGGCGCAGGGCAGGCGGTCGGGCGAGCGAGCCTCGGGCGGGACCACGACGATGATCTCCCGCTCGGCCTTGCGCCGTCGGGCGCGCAGGCGCACGCGCACGGCGGGGAAGCGCGCACACACGAACGCAGCCGGAGCCAAGGTCATCTTGATCGCGTAGCGCGGCCCGAGGTCGCGAAGCTTCTGCTCGCGCTCCGCCTCGAGGTGCGCGAGCTTGGCCGCGATGGCTTCCGGAGCGACGGATCGGCGTGGGTTCCGCGCATCCGCCATGAGGGATGCGAAGTACTCCTCCAGGCGGGCGCGATCGCGCTCGCAGCGTCTTCTCACGGCGTCGCGAAAGGCCGCGAGCACCCCTTCCGCGGCGGACCGGGCGCGCGGGATGAGGGGCGCGAGATCCGCGAGGCTCTCGGCGTCGGCCGGGGCGAAGCGATGGGCAGACCGGCGCGGATCGAGGAGAACGGCCAGCGCCGGATCCGGCTCGCCGGCGCCGTCAGGCCGGAACACGACCTGGCAAAGGGTTTCGTATCGGTCGTCGGCCTCGGCCGTCACCGAGAAGAACGCGGACAGGTACAGCTCCTGCGAAGGAGTCGCGTCCAGCACGTCGAGGGGTCCGTTGCGCAGCACGAGGCGACCGGCGACGGACTCGGCCTGCGCGATGCCCGGCGCTCGGGCGTTCACACGTACCCAAGCGACGGGGGCGGACGCGCGCGCATCTTGAATCAGGCGATCGAGGAGCGGCGTGCCGAAGCCACAGCCCACGAGACCTTCCCCTGGCGCTCCCTGGGTAAGCCTGATGTCCTCGGCGGTTCCCAAAGCCCGCGCGAGGTTGGCAGGCAGCAGCGCAAGCGCCCCCTCGGGCGTCGGATCCACAAGCGCCCCTCGGCTCGCGAGTGCCTCCAGCGTGAACGCGAGGGGTTCGATCACAGGGAGAAATCCTCACCGAACAGCGCCTCGTCGAGCGCCTTGACGCGATTATACTGTCCGCGCGCGGCCGCGAGCTCGGACGCGAGGGCTCCCCAGGCCGCGTCGACCTCGGCCTCGCAGGCGGAGCGCTCGTAGATGGAAAAGATCCGCTCTTCGAGATCGCGCTCATCGGCGAGATCGCCGAGCACCATGTCCATCTCGCCGACCACCAACTCGAACAGGTGCAAGCGGTCGCTCAACACCGCGAGGATCCGCTCCTCGACCGTCCTGCGGCCACAGAGGTTGTAGACCTGGACCTCGCTCTTCTGACCGAAGCGGTGCAGGCGCCCGATGCGTTGCTCGATCAACATCGGGTTCCAAGGCAGATCGAAGTTCACGAGCAGGTGACAGAACTGCAGGTTCAATCCTTCGGCGCCCACGTCGGTGGACAAAAGAACGCGGGTGCCGCCGGCGAAGGCGGCCAGGGCGTCGCGTTTCGCCTCCGCGCCGAGCCCGCCGTGGAGCATGGCGGTGGGAAGCCGGCGCGCGGCGAAGGACTCGCGGATTTCGTCCAATGTCGCGCGGTAGCGGGAGAACACCAGCACCTTGTCGCGATGGCCCGCGACGATCTCGATGAGGGTCTCGGTCTTTCGGGTTGCCGTCGCGGCGGAGGCGGCGCCAGCCAGGGTGCGGAGCTCGTCGCGAAGCGGGCCTTCGTGGGAATCCAGCATCCGGGCCACCGACGCCGCCACGGCACGCGGACTCGAACCCGCCTCGAGGAGCAGGGTTGCGGCCAGCAGCCGCGCGCGGCCGTCGCCCGCGTGGGCCCGGAAAAGGGCCAGGGTTTGCTCGTAGAGAGAGCCTTCGGGGGCGGCCGGCTCGACCAACACGGTCGACACATAGCGAGGCGGCAGCTTGAGGCCGGACTGGGCGCGGGTGTTGCGGATCATGACCTCGCCGAGCAGGGTGCGCAGACGATCCCGGTTCTTGGGCGACGTCGGGTCGTTGCGATCGACGAACTCGCTGCGGAACGCCGCCGGCGACGCGAACTGGCCGGGCCGAAGCAGGGTCACGATCTGGTAGAGCTCTTCCAGGTCCGTCTCGATGGGTGTGGCGGTGAGAAGCAGGAGAAACCGGCTCTTGAGGCCGTCCACGAGCCGGAAGCTCGCGCTGCCCGGCGCCTTGGCCCGATGCGCTTCGTCCACGATCACGATGTCCCAGCTCTCGCCCTGCACGGCTGGGGCGTGCCGCGGGGAGCGGGCGAGCGCGAGCGAGGCCACCACCACACCCTCGCCGCGCCAGAACTGGTCGGGGTCGAGGCGGAGCTGGCGATCGTTTGTGTGTCGGGCGACGATGCCTGCCTTCGCCTCGAGCTCGCCCACCCATTGGTCGACGAGCGACGGTGGCACCAAGATCAGCGCACGCCGCACCATCGACCGGAGCTGGTATTCGCGCAGGGTCATGATCGCCTCGACCGTCTTGCCAAGACCGACCTCGTCGGCAAGCAAGGCGCGGCCCCGCAACACCTTGAGCACGCGCCGCACCGTCTCGACCTGATACGGCAGGGTTTCGACCCCTTGCAGGGTGCCGAGGCACAAGAGCTCCGAGAAGCTCTCCGCCCCTGCCAGTGCGTGTGCGTGAAGGGCGCGCACGACGTCGCTCACCGAAGAAGGTTTGGCGGCGACCGCCGCGGCCAGGTGATCGAGACTGGGGACGTGCATCCTGAAATCGAGCCCATCTTGCGCGCAATCCCCCGTTCTTGCCAAGGGCGAAGCGGCCTTCATTTCTCCGGGATTCTCGCGCCGAGCCCTCGCTTAGGACCCGCTCGAAGATATCTGTGCGAATTTGGACGGCCGATCCATCCCGGCTGGCGTCGTTGCTCGTCGTCGCAATACGTCGAGTATTCCTCCTCCTCGCGCCTCGCCAGCCGGGCGC
>Ga0172364_10003833_pt1 | contig 12025 bp, 16 predicted proteins | sample LakKivSesite10cm_FD_114545 | JGI IMG/M metagenome (GOLD analysis project Ga0172364, IMG submission 114545) | Sediment microbial communities from Lake Kivu, Rwanda - Sediment site 10cm | ecosystem: Environmental > Aquatic > Freshwater > Lake > Sediment | place: Rwanda: Western Province, Lake... | reverse complement strand
GTATATTAATGGCAATATCTTTTTAAATGTTTTCGAGTACGTCAATTCAACACGATATATATCGGCTGGTATTGCTGTGAGCTTAGGTATTTTAACGCCATAATCTCTTACAGTATCTTCTAATGTATAACAGAATCTATGCGGTGTATCTATACGAAGTTCTCCAATTACCCTATCTAAAAAGTAATATTTTCGTTCCTGAAGCATCAATAACGACAACGGATCGTTTGCGATGTCAAATTCTTTGAGATTGAGCTTTGCCATTTTTCTTTTTGTTTTCTGCGTGATAAATTGAAGCTGTCAATAAAATACCTGTTAAACTTAATAAAAATTGACCAGTTGCTTCGTCAATTATTTTTTTTAAAATTAAATCATATAAATTATTCTTAGGAATGTCATAATAACATAAATCATTCTCAGAACTTTTAATATGAAACCTAATTTTTTTTATTAAAAAACATAATGTTTCTTTAAATAATGGATTAGAATAATAAAAATCCAATTTACAAATATTAATAAGGAGTTGATAAAAACTCTCTTTATCAATAAGAAATTTGTCAATCAAGAAATTTAAGATAGTAATGCATTTAAGAACAACTTCAAAAGGAAGTGTTTTATCAAAACACCTTGAAATCAAAGAAGTCATGACTTCATCAAGAATTAAAGGAGAAGAGTATGTTTCGTTTAATTTTTTTTTGAAAATCGAAGGATTTTTTGAATAGATATTTTCAATCTTTTTAATATCAAGATCAGAACAAGCTTGTCTGACAGTAACAACACCATAAGGGCAAAGTAAAGTTGTAAAAAACTCCATAATTTTTCATGTAATAATTAATATAAAAATAAGATAATTTAAGTATCATTTTTTTTTTTATATTAAGTTATTAATGGAATTATAGTTAATTTCAAAAAAAAAATGATACTCAAAATAATTTATATTTATATCTATAATCATACCAAACAATGCTATTATCAAGATACAGCAAAATCGAACGTGAGTTTATTAACTCTTGCAAGAAAGGTGACATGATTACCCTTCTCAAAACAATTCAATCTGTGAGAAAAAACAGAGATGTTATGGATAAAGGATTCACAAAAGCAGCTAAAAATAATCAGATAAATGTGATTAAGTTCATTTATGAACTTAGAGATTGCAATAAAATGGAATACGATATCTCATTCTTTTCTTATGTGTTTGCATGTGAGTATGCAAGGGATAATAATATCAATGAAATCACTGAATATTTACAGGATAGAATCCGTATAGGATGGTAAAAAAAATATGATAAGAGATAATATTTCTTATCATATATTTATAATATAAAAAAAACAATATTACTCCTACAATAAAGATATAAAAAAACTGAAAAAAAAAAATAATATTATAAGTGATACAATTTTATAAGAATAAATACTAAATAATGAAACAACAAATCGATTTGTTCAAAAATATGTATGATATCGATATAAATAAATTAATAGTAATTCCGAATGATAATTATGAACCAGGTTACGATGGGGGATATAAAATTTTATATGATTATGAGAGTGATAGGGTATTTAGTTTATGGTGTTCTCCTCAAACATTTGGAATACCGATAACAATAGGATATTACAATGGATATATAGCAGAAGATGATTCATTAAAGAAATGCGTAATAGAAAAAATAAGAAAACTGTATAAAAGACCCAAAGAAATAGATATCTATAATTTAAAAAATGTAATAAATATTTTAATAAATTATTTAGCAATAAATATGGATAAATTATATTCATTAACAGATATCTATAATGAATTAAAAAAAAATCGTGAAGAATATAATTTTAAATTAGCAGAAAATCTAAAAATATTGAAAACAGCTTTTTATATATTAGATGAGAAAAATAAAAATATACATAAATTGAAAATACACGATAAGTATTATATAATATTTAGTAAAAAATCAAGATTTGAATTATTAGATTTATATCAATTTAAGAAAATAGAAATAAATAAAGACATGTATGAGGTAAAAATAAATTACATAGAAATAATAGAGATCTTAATTTACAATCGATTATATGATAAAATAATAAATAAAAATATATATTTAGATGGAAATAATACAGGATTACACTTACTAGTAAAAGATAAAAATGTAAAACTATTAACGATTATATCTCAAAATCTTTTATCAGAAAATAAATGTATAGATTGGACAATAAAAAATTCATTAGGAGAAACCTGTTTAGATATAGCAAATAAAGAATATAATGTAACAATGATAAATTATATATATAAAAATGAGACAAAAATATTAGAAAAAGAATATGATTTAAAAAATAATTCTTATGAACAATTAAAAAACATATCAAATGTAATAAAATTTTGGTTTAAGTTTTATTTTGTTTTAACAATATTATTATTATTGAGTATATCAATCGTAAGTTACAGAAAAGAATCATATATAATAAGTATATCAAGTTTAATAATATTACTATTAAATATATATATTTGTAAATTGATAAAAAAAAATAAATTAAATCAATTAAATCAATTACAATGATTAGATAAAAATATAAAAGATTATAATGAAATGTGTAATAGTAACATGGTTTTATAAGAAAAAACTAATTAATAATATTTCTAAATATATTATTAATTTTTGTATTATAATAAACTATTTAAGGTGTTAAATAGATTAAACATTATCTTCTTTTTTTCATAGTAGATTCAAGTAAATTGTCACAAGTTTGTTCAAGATCAATATTACGTTTTTTAAGAGTATTATTTTCATCTCTTAAAATATTAAGAGAAGCACTAAGATTACTCTTAGAATTTTCTAATTCATTAATAAGTTTATCTTTTTTATCCAATTCAAGTTTAAGTTTATTAATTTCAACAACTCTAAATTCGAGTAATTCTTCAAGTAATTTACCTAAACCAGATTTGGATAACATATCACAAGGTGAATCTCCAAATTTATTTTTAATACGCAAATCGGCACCCATTTCAATAAGAATTTTAATAATTCTAACATTTTTCAACTGGATAGCGATATGTAATAAAGTATTTCTATAAGGATCTCTATCAAGAGATTGATTAATAGAAAGGTTCGTAGATCTTAACATAGAAATAGTTCTTTCTTCATTTCCTTCAATAATAGCAGTATGAATATCCTCCATAGTATAATTAATAGTTCTAGTCGAAGTAACATTATCAAAAATAGTTCTGATACGAGACATATTGATTGATTATAATAAATAAAATAAGTAAATAATAAAATAAATTTCAATTTTTTTTACATATATAAAAAAATTGATTAAATAATTAAAAAGTAATATATATGAAAAAATATACATATCAATGAGTCAAATTGAACTTAATGATAAATTAGTTAAAAGTGTATTAAAAATATTGATATTAAACAAAGATATAGCATATACAAAAGAAGAGTTATATAATACAATAATTATAGATAATAAGAATACATCGATAAATAAAAAAGAATTAGATAATATATTTGAAAAACTAGAAAACTATAATGAACATATATATAAGACATACATAAATAACAAAGAATGTTTAATATGGACAACAGAAGTAAAAAAAATAGAAGAAAGATATATAAATGATATAAAGAATAAAAAAAGAAAAGTAACCGATTATATAAATGGAATTGATAATATTATACATTATTTAACAAAAAAACAAGATATAGAATCATTAAAAATTCTTGAAAAAATAGAATCCAATATAGATTGGATGAAAAAAAATAAAGAAGGTAAAACATGTTTAGATATTTCAAAAGAAATAAAAAATACAGAGATATATGATTTTATGAATGAAAAAAGATATAAAAAACAAGAAGACTATTATCAAAATAAATACAATTTAAAAATCTATTTAATATTTTTTATCTTAGGTATTTTATGTATGATGGATACACCATTAAGAAGATATATAAATAATGAATTAATTACATATAATACAACAATATATGAAAAAATAATGTATAATAATACGGCAAATATAATTATATCATTCACAAGAAATATATATACTCAAAGTGTTAGAATTAGTATATATTTGTTTAATTTGTTTATTACAATAAATAGATACCTATATGAAATAGAAATAGTAAAAGATATAGCAATGTCAATATACTTTTAGAGTCTAAGGTAATAAATGATATTTATAATAATTATATAACATATAATGAATACATATCTAAATTATAAAATAAGAGGTATATCAAAAAAAGATAATAATATGATAAATGTATTAAAAACAATATCAGGATTATTGAAAAAAAATATAAAAGATATAAAAAAAGAAAATCTAAAATTAATAGATAATACAAATCTAGAAAATATAAAAATATTACTAGATGACGGTGAATATATAGAATTAAATTATAAAGAGTATAAAGAAGAATTAAGGATTTTAATAAAAATAAATGGTATAAATAGTAGATATAGTTTAGAAGAATATATAAATAAAGAATTAAATACAAATAATATAAATTTAGAAGTGAATTATAGTTATAATTAAATTTTTTTTTTTAATAAAAAAGAAAATAGGGAAAAAAAATTGAAATAATAAAAGAAATATAAAATAATAATAAGAATACATAATCAATAATTCATAATAATGAGTTTGATGGATACTTATATGAAAGGAGTAGTAAAGTTTTTGGTATTAAATAAAGAGAAAATATATACGATAAGTGAATTATATACAGAATTAGATAAGAATTATCCAGAATATAATTTAAGAAGGCAACAGAATTTAAAGTATTTTAAGTTAGCAATCTATAATATAGATGAAGAATATGAGAATATTCATAAAGTATTAATAAATAATATATATAATATAATCTATAGTTTAAAAACGAAGACAGAAATCCAGAATATATATAGTAAAAGAGTATATTTACAAAATGTAAATGAATTAGATTTTAGTTATATAGAGATAGTAGAATCAATTTTGGAAGATAGATTATCAAAAGAGAGAGAAAAATATAAATTAGAGTTATTGGAAAAAGAGAAAATGATAAAGAAAAAAGAGGAAGTATATAATAATTTACAAGAATCATATATGACATTTCATATAATGACAGTAATAGTTTTATTTATATTTACGATAACTTATCTATTAAAGAATCCAATATTAATAACATTAATAAATGTATTCCAGATATTCATTAATATATTACTGTTTGATACAAGAAGGAAAAAATCAATAGCTTTTTGTGAAGACAAATTTGATTAAAAGAATATATAAATTATAAAAAATAAAAATTGAAAAAATAAAAATAAGTGAAATATGGATAGGAAATATAATATTTGATAATGAGTGATTATTCATATACATATTATGCTAAACAGATAATGAAGTTTTTAATATTAAATAAAGAGAAAGCATATTCGATGGGTGAAATCCATAATGAATTATTGAAGAAAAATTTAGATCTTAAAACAATAGAAACAGATAAATTAACAAAGTTTAAACAAGCTTTTTTTACATTAGAGAAAGATTATGAAAATATCTATAGATTTGTAAGAAATAATAAACAATATTTAATATGGACATTAAAAGATAGAGAAGATATAAAAGAATTAGATAATAAATTGATCACAGATAATATTTCAAACAATATAATAGATACATTAAATTATGTAGATATAATAGAAGAATTTTTAAAGGAAAATAAATATGAATATATAACAGATAATAATTATTTAGATGGTTCAAATAATGCAATACATATATTAATAAAAAATAATAAAAAAGCAATATTAGAAGATTTAAATAAATATCATAAAATAGATTGGAATAATAAAAATATTTTAGGAAAAACATGTTTAGATATAGCAAAAGAATCAAAACAAGTAGATATGATAGAATTTATATTAATGAATATATATGATAACATAATTAAAGATTTGAAAGGTGTAATAGAGAAACAGAAGAATATTCAAAAAGATATATTAGATAAGAGAACAGAACTAAGAGATGCATATGAAAAAGAATTAGCATCAAAGAGAGATTTAGAGGAATATATCACAAATTTATATATAGTATTATTTATAGTATCAGTTCCATTGTTTTTAGTAATATTACATGTAATAGGATTTTTTTAAATTTTTTCAAGAAAATATCTAAATAAAAAAATTATAATTGAAGCAATGAAAAAAAAAAATATATAAAGTTATTAGATTAATAAGTTTATATAAAAAGAATGAGTAATTTTAGAAAAGTAATAGAATTTAATGAAATATTTGGAGTAAAGAAGAGTGGTAGTCCAAGAATATATGATGAAGATCCAGATTTAATAAAATTAAGAATGAGTTTAATAACAGAAGAGTATAAAGAGTTAGTAGAAGCAGTAAAAAATAAGGATAAGTGTGAAACAGTAGATGCATTAGCAGATTTATTATATGTAATTTATGGAATGGGGCATGCATTAAATGTAGATTTAGATCATTATTTTAATGAAGTTCATGAATCGAATATGTCAAAATTATGTATATCAGAAGAAGAAGCAAAAAAAACAGTAAAAAAATATAAAGAAGATTATGAGAATAAAAGATCACCGTATGAATCAGTAAGATATGAAAAGATAGATGAAAATAGATGGAAAATATATAATAAGAATACAGGGAAGGTTTTAAAAAACATAAATTATAAGGCAGTAAATTTTAAAGAGTTAAATGAAATAGAAACAGAAATATTGTAAAAAAAATAAAATAATAAATATAATAGTTATAATAATGTGTGTATTTTATGATAAAAAACACTTAAAAATAGAAGATATATCAAAATTAGATTTTACAAAGAATAATTTAAAATGGAAAATAGAGAGACAAGAGACAACAGTTTTACCAAATGATTATATACCATATTTAATAGGAATACATGAGAAATATCCAAAAAAAATAGATACAGAATATGAATTAAATATGGGAAAAATCTATAGAAATAGATGGATATATTATTGGGCATCAACCAAAAGTTCAACATATATAATAAAAAAAGCACCAGATGCATATGGGAAAAAATATATGAATAAAGGTATAACAAAATCAGATAAAAAAGGAAAAATAATTTTTAGATTAGAATGTCCTCAACCATATAAAATAGATAATAAAACAATATATCCACATATACATTTTATGATATCAAATAAAAAAAATGAAGATTGGTTATCAAAAATATATACAGTAGATATTTTTTGTAAAATAAATAAGAAAGAATTAAAGAGAGCAAAAAAAAGAAAATCACATATAATAATAAATATAAAAAAAAATAAGATAGAAAAAAAAGAAGATAAAGGGATAATGAATATATATTATAAAGAAATATTAGAAATGACAGAAAAAGAGATAGAATTAGAAATAGAAAAAAATATAAATTTAGTAAATAAAAGAATAAAAAAATTAATAAATAAGAATAAACTATCAATAAAAGATATACCAATAATAATAATATCAAAAAAAAAAAAGATATTAGACGATATAGAAGAAAAATTCTATAAATTAAAATATTCAAAGATATATGAATACAATATAGTAAAGAAAAAAATAAGAAAAGTATTAGAGTGAGATAAGGAGGTTATAATATTAGAAAAAAATAGTAAAAATATTAAGATAAAAATATATCTTAATAACAATAAAAAATTAATTAAGGTGTAATAATTTAAGAATACTATTTTTATTTTTTTCAGATTTATTAATAGTTTGTAAATAATCAGTTTTAACATTTTTCATATCTTTAGGACAAGGAATTTCGACAGCTCTATATTTATAGCAAACGTTATTATCATCTCTATAAATAATTTTACCGGCGTTTTCAGGTGTAGGATATTTAATAATAAGTTCAGGTTCAGGAGATAAATAATAAGAAAGAATTAAACCAATAATTAAAGCAATAGTAAAATAGAAGAAATCAATTTTAAACATAATATATATATAATTAAATAATATATATTAAATAAATAATAAAATTAATTTTTATCAAGGTTTAATGATTTTAATTTTCTTAATTTTTTTAGTATTAGTAGATTGATTAGATTCAGTAGGTTTAATAATTTTAATTTTTTTAATTTTTTTATCAGAATTAGAATCTAAGATTTGAATAGATGGTTTAGTATCAATATAATTGATAATATTATTACGTATATTATTTACGAGAATATTTTTATCATTATATAAATTATTAAGTTGGATTTGAGTATTAGTATAAAGGAAAGAGTTTTTGATATAGTTAATATAGTTTTCAGCTTGAGTTTTATTAGAAATACCAGATATTAATTTAATAGAAGGTTCTTTATTTTTAACAATTCTGGAATTTAAAATATCAAAATCTTTATCAGATAATTTATTAAAATCAAATAATTTTTTTCTATTATCAAAAAGGTTTTTCAAAGAATTAGTAGTATCAATAATTTTATGATTAATATCATCAATTCTAGAATATTGTTCATTAATAAAAAGAACGAGTTGATTATATTTAGTAAAATTAGCATCATTATAAAGTTTTTGAAGTTGATCATAAATATTAAAGAAAGATGGTTTATTAATAATAATATCAATATTGTCACATTTCATTTGTAGAGAGTTATCAGTTCTAAAAATACGTTTAGGAAAGTTTTTAGATTTAGATTTAGTAGAAGAGCATTTAAAATTAGGATTATAATAATCTTTAATATAATTAGTGAAATTAGAATCCATTAATCAATATAATATATATGATTATTTTTATATATATAATTATTCAATAAAAATATTATAACCTAAATCATGTATAAAAATTTTAACAAAAATGGATAAATCATTAAAATCAATAACATTAATATAGTTAGGATTCCAAATAAGTAATTGTTTAATAATATCTAATTTATAGAATCTAGAAGCTAATCTAAAAGGAGCATAATTAGATACATTAAGATCAATATAAGGGAACCATTGAAAAAGTTGTTTAATAACATTAATATGACCATTAACACAAGCTAAAATGAAAGCATATTCAATAATAGAAATATCTAAATTAAAAACGCGTTGTAAATGATCAATAAGATTATCAATATTATTGGTAGAACATTGATAAATAAAGAAGTCATGAAAAGAAGGGAAGGAAAGAAAAGGTGACATCGATCATATAGTATTTATAAAATAGTCTTTAAATATTTTTTTTATATAATTGATATATTTTTATTAAATTTTAAATAAATTTAATAAATCTGAAGATTTCTTAAATAGTCTTTAAATACTTTTTTTTTATAAATTATATATTGAAAATGTTCAAAAAGACGTCCTACAAAAAGGACATATATTATTAATTTCAACCCATTGATGAATACAACTTCTACAAAATTCATGATTACAAGGTGTTTTTACATAATAATCAAAAATATTTTGATAACAGATATTACATTGAAAAGGATTAGATTGATCATCAACATTAATAAAAATATCAAGCCAATGTTTATTGAATTGAAAACCATGAAGATTAAAAAATTCAATAATTTCATTAGGAAGTCGTATAGAATCCATAATATCAGGTTTTTTTTGAACTAAAAATAAAATAATATCTTTATGGTTAGATTCAAAATATAATTCTTCTCTAATAATATATTTAATAATAAAATTATTTTCAACAGAGATATTAATATTAGGTTCTCTAAGAAATAATAATTTAACTAATTCAAAATTACCAGATTGACAAGCAAAAACGAAAGGTTCTTCATAATAATGCGAAATAATAATATTAGGAAAGTTATCAAGAAGATATAAAACAATATCAAAATAACCGAATTCACAAGCAATTTTTAAAGGTTGATCATCAGCAAAAGATAGATCAATAATATCATCATCATCATTATGATTAGAATAAAAATCAATAATTTTTTTAATAATATCTAAATTACCACTTCTAATAGCTCCTAAAATACAATCTTCAAAATCCATTTGAGAAATAGTTTTATTAGGATTTTTAGAAATGATTAAATCAAGTATATTACTATTATCATTTTCACATGCATAAATTAATAATTTAGAAAAATTATCATTATTGTAATCAGGTAACCAAGTATATAATTGTTGAATAATATTAAATTTACCGGTAAAAGTAGCAGAACTGAAACAATCATCAATAAATTTAGTATCAGAAAAAACTAAATTAGTATCCATATTATTAAAAACATATATTAATTTATGAATTTCTCCAGAAAAACAGAAATGATTAAACATAATTTTATATTGTTTAATATCAATCGATTCACTCATTTTTTTAATGTAATCTAGTTAGATAAATATTTTATAAATATAGTTTCAATTTTTATAATAACATATGATAAATAATATCATATATTATATATTATTTTATATTTTATGCAGCAATAGCAGTAGAATTAGGTAAAATAGCAAAAGTATTAACCATATTTCTATTATTATTGATTTCATTTATAGAAATATTAGATTCAATATCACGAGGATAAGAAGTAACAATAATAGCATTAGGAATAACTTGAAAAGAATTACGATCAATTAATCTAACTAATTTTTTTTTCAAAGAATAAGCAATAGCAAATGTATATAAGAAAGCAAAAGCGAATACAGATGTAAAAACAATTAATAAATCACATATATAGTTTTCCATATAAAATTAAGATATATAAAGTGAATGAATAAATTTATAAAAAAATAATCATTTTTTATATTTTATATAAGGAAAAATTATAAAAAAATATACATATATTTAGATAAATAAAAACTTAATATAACTATTTTGTTTCGTAAAGTTTTCAATACGTTGAATATCATGTATATTTTTGTTTCTAATATTAAGAGGTATTTTATGAATACGGTTTTCATTAAATAATTGAATAGTTTTAAAAATTTCAATATTTTCATTATTAACAGCAACACAATAACATTCTAAAAGACTTTGAAAATCAAATTTCTTTTTAATATTTTCATCAGATTCGTTAGCTTTTTGAAAAAGGAATTGAAGAACATTAGAATGGTTATTAATACAAGCATCTTTAATAGCTTTATTTTTACAATTAAAAATATCAATATCATTTCCAACATCTAAAATAAATTCAACAATATCAAGGAATCCATATTCACAAGCAGTATGAAAGAATTTTTGATCTTTAAAAGAGAAATCAATATCACGATTAATATCATAAAGGAAACGAATAATATCAACATATCCTTTTTGACAAGAATTTTGAATAATATCATTGTATTTAATAGTAATATTTTGGTTAAAATTTCTAATAATTCTCATAACATCAAGTTTATTATTAAGAGCAGCGTGATTAAATTCTTCACTAAGTCTAAATAAGAAATCATGTGTATTAATAAAAAGAGATAGAGAAATTTGAGAACTTAAAATATCAATAAAAATATTAATTAATTCAATATTATTTTCTCTACAAGCCAAAAAGAATTTATCATGAATAGTAAAGAAAATAGAAGGAATATTATTTAAAATAAAACTAACAATATTGTAAAATTTTTTATTAAAAGCTTTATTCAATCCTTCAGAAATATAAAGGTGTTCATTTTGAGATAAATTAATATGTTCATTAAAAGTAATTAATTTCAGATTAGGAATAACAAGAAATAGTTGTTCAATAGAAACAATATTTCCCTTATCACATAATTCAGAAAAAAGTTCTAAAATTTGTCTTTCTTTTCTTTCAATATTGTAAAACTTATGAATAGGATCAATATTAGTATTAGAGTTCTGCATACTCAAAAATATATAAATAATAATAAGTTAAAATTATAATTAAAAAATTTCAATTTTTTTTTTATTGACTAATTAAATAATCAGGATATTTAGTAATAATCCTATTGAATATATATTCCTTTCTAGGATGATTAATATTAGAAATATACATAGCTAAAATTTTGATAATATTTTTCATAAAGGAAATATTATTATCAGAATCAATAACAAAATCAAAAATACTTTCAATTTCATCGGAATAATTAATATTAGATAATAATTTTTGTATAATGTATTTAG
>Ga0172364_10003831_pt1 | contig 12026 bp, 14 predicted proteins | sample LakKivSesite10cm_FD_114545 | JGI IMG/M metagenome (GOLD analysis project Ga0172364, IMG submission 114545) | Sediment microbial communities from Lake Kivu, Rwanda - Sediment site 10cm | ecosystem: Environmental > Aquatic > Freshwater > Lake > Sediment | place: Rwanda: Western Province, Lake... | reverse complement strand
TTTATCTCCAAAACTATTATACAAGAAACAATGAATATGTCAATCATATTGTGCGTCATGGGACATATCCCCTTCAAACGTTGAATAAGTGAAGGGAACTTGTCTCTATGGATTTGCCTTTGGTACAAGTGGAACCCAGTTGAGGTTCCGCTTAAACTCAAACTCGGTCGAGGTCACCACCTCCGTCGTATACGGGCACCAACATGCAAACTTACGTTTGTAGCCCTCGCCGCCCATCAGCCACGCGCCACTCCGTTGCTCTTCGTGCGTTTCTCCTGGCGCGGGCTGCCAGTGTGATGCGACTTCTGGCGGCAGAATGCATCGCAAGTAAATTTCACGTCCGGCCTTGTTACTTGCAGCATCAGGCCAGCAGAACTCAGGCACTTCCCATTTTATCTGTAAGAAGAACTGCTGCAATACCCAGTTGTTATTGTTCTTCCACCTGTCCGCGTCCTCCAGCTCGCACTGCTCGTACCCAAGCGGAATCGTAGGCTTGGGAATCGGTATGAACACCTGTTTGACCGGGGCCGGGGCATGTGGTTCATCTTCGAGTGCCTCAACGGCTTTAAAGAGGTTTGCAAACGACTCTTCCAGCACGGTGACTCGCTTAGATAGAGGCGGGCGTTTATTGCGTGTCTTTTTCTTTTTTGCTTGGCTCATATTTGTTTCCTCCGTCATGATATCGCTAATCGTTTACCCACGTCAACGTATTTTTTGCGCGGGTGACAGCAACGTAGGCCACATTGTTATTTGCGTTAACCTCAGGCGACCAGGAAACCCCCTTCAAGGTCTTGGACAGGATAAACACGTTACCCCATTCCATCCCCTTGGACTTGTGAATCGAAGAGAGGACAACTGCCTTGCGACCAGTCTTCTCAGAGTCATCAAAGATGGAGTTCAGTTTGCCTTCAATTTCAGACACATCGCTAACCTCATCTGCCAGGGCAGCGAGAGTCAACATCTGGTCCTCGATATTTTGCAGGCTGGATTTGAAGGCGTCGGAGTCGGCATCGCCCACCAGACGACCAATTCGATCAGCTGCCCACAGGTCCAGGGCTTTGACGTACTCCTCAGGGGTCTTCTTCGGGCCAGAGGCCACCTTGGTGTGGATTCCCTTGAGGGTAGCTGCAATATCCCGGCCCTCGATGTAGGCAGGGACACCCTTGCGAATCAGAGCCAGGCAGTAGGTCATGAGAGGGGCATTGGTGCGAGACAGAATTGCATCACCAGGCTTAGCAGTGACCGGCAGGACGGTGCCTGCCAACTCACCGACGACACCCTCAGGGGCAGAAGAATGTGCCACATAGTCGGGAACCAGTTTCTTGGCGATGTCCACAATCTTTTGTGGGCAACGGTAGGTGACCGTCAGAGGGTAGGACACAGCGTTAAGTTCAATCTTCATGCGAGCCATGCCCTCAGTATCAGCACCACGGAAACCGTAGATACACTGACGCGCATCGCCAACCAAGACCATGCGACCACGAGCCTTGCAGGCCTTGCGAGAGAGAGTAAGCTGGGTGAAATTCATGTCCTGGCACTCGTCCACAACCACGAGGTCGTACCAAGGGTGAGCCCACTTCATGACGAGTGGCAACCACAGCTGGTCCTCGAACGAGATACGACCGAGACGGTCTTTAACCTTGGCAAGGTCAAGGCATTTAAGCACAATCTGGGCAATAACCGCGTCATCTTCCTCGGCATTGGCAGGGATGAGGCAGCGAGCATTAGCAAGCTGGACAACCTCAGCAGTCGAACTAATGAAGGGCGCGGTGTTTTTGACGAATGAGATAATCTGGCGAACGACAGGAAGGGGGACTTTGGATTTTGGGGCAACCAGCTTGATTGCAGCAATAATGCGGTCGGTCTCAACCGAGTCATCGGGCTTGACGCTGCCCCAATTCCTGAGGACAAAGCGGTGGCCAAGTCCGTTGAGGCTCATAACCTGACAGGACTTGTCGGTAATTTTGCCCTGAGCCTCAAGGACGTTCTTCTTGTTGAAGGCAAGGTAGACCTTCTTGGCTTCAGGAGCCAATGAAATGCCATGCTGAATCGTGGTGGTCTTGCCGGTACCTGCACGGGCCTCGACAATAAAATTCCGACGACCATTTTTGAACTCAGCAAAGATGGGAAGTTGTTGCTCACTCCAGACTCGGGTTTCGTTGTTCGTTTCCATGAGTTTTATTTTACCCAAAAATGCATTTATGTAAAGATTTATTTTCACGTAAAACGAGAAAGTAATCTTTGCTTTGTGAATATCCCGCCCAATGAGATTTCGGCCCACGAGAGAGTGGGCAAGACCAGCGATGGCCAGCCTGTCGTAATGCTCACCCTTGTGGGTGGTCTGTATTTAGTTGTGAGCAAGGGTGGTGGTGGGTACAAGGTCTTGGGGGTAGGCAGTCACCCCGCCGTGGCGAAACACATAGCCTCGCGTGAGACGGACATCACGTATGACTCCCTTGCCAAGTCCGAGTATCCTATTGAAACCTTTGCTGACCTGTTGCCAGGATATATCGAGCTTACCAAAACGTTTCAGAAGATGCAAGGTGAGTAATGCCAGCCCCTAATATAGTAAACTTGGACGTTCATGCCGATACGATGAGTACGGCATTTGAGATTGAAGGCTTCCAGGGAGCTATCAAGGCACATGGCGTCAAGATGATTCATTACCGTGGTATTCGCAATCCGGTGGGCATGGTTGACAAATACGACTCCAGGCGTCCAGATAGCGACCACAGCAGTGCCAGCAATGGGATGCTCTACAGCAAGGCTGGCTGCTTCAGTGCATTGTTTATTGGCAACTCGAAGAGCTTGCGAGCTATGGAGGCAGGCATCCTTAATTCCGCTACTGCCCAGATTACCCCCACGCTCAAATACGATGGTAGCGAAGAGGACGTTTACCTCAGTCCAATGGACCGGCTGTACCTTGCCGAGGAATCAATCCTGGTGCCTCATCAGCAGCTGGTTGAGGTGGATGAAGGCGGGTACGACCGCCTGAATTTTCCTGCCGTCAAGGTGCTGTATTTGGTTGGCTCAGACAACGTTGTCTACACAGAGGAAGACTACAAAATCGTCAATGGGCAAATCCACTGGTGTGGCAATAAAGGACCATCCCTCAATCCAGAGACAGGCACCGGTAACGTTTACTCGATTAAATACCTCTACCAGCCCTTCTGGTATGTTGACCGGTTGCTGCATGAAATCCGTGTAGCACAATACAAAAACCCAGTCTCAGGTGAGCGTAAGATGGTACGCATGAACCAGAGTGCAGCTGTGCAGCGGGAATACGTTTTCATGAATGAGGCCAATGACGAATTAGCAGAACCGTCTGAACGACAAGCTAAGGGACCTCGTGACGGTGGCTTTGGACCCAGGTAATCATGAATCCCAAAACGGAAAAATTCCTCACAGCAATTCTCGGCGTTGGCGCAGGCCCCGTAATTGGTGCCCTGCAAAAAGATGACGCCTTGGCATCTTGGGGACCGGTCAGGTCGATTGCAGCATGGCTACAGTACCTGGGTGACAGTGGAAAGAATGTATTTACCATTCCAGGCTCAACAGAAGAGCTTGAGCTGATTAAATCGCAGGACGGTATGTGGAGTGGTCGCATTGGCGGCGAGTATGACCACGCCTTCGTTGACGTGCCTACAGCACATGTGGTTGCCCTGTTGTCGGTTGTGCTCGATTGCACGCCCACAGTTACGAAGAGCGAGTCAAGCCGTGGCATTTTTCAGATTGGAAAGACCATTGACCTACTGGTCAAAAATACTTCGGGTGGTGCGTCGGGCTCAGCTAGTGGGACAGGTGTGGCAGCAGGTAGGATTCAACCTACAGCACCCATCCCTCATACAAAGACAGCTCCACCTGCCATCAAGACAAAAGTGAAACTTCCAAAGAAACCCAAGAAGGTTGTTGCAGTTGCAGCCACTCCAGCAGCTGATACAGCCAAGTCGCCTACTGCCACCACCAAGTCGCCTACTGCCGCCACCAAGTCGCCTGCCTCTCCTGCTGGTGCGAAGGGCTTGGCCCTATCCGAGAAAGAGATGGAAGGCAAGTGTTCCTTGTGCCAGAAAGGGCAGTTTACTTCAGGCAGGTTCACTGGTTGCTATTGCTTCAGCAGCTTGGCAAAGTCAGTGAAGGTCACGCCTGTGAGGCAAGGTGTGGTACTTACATTCGGTCCAGATTGGGATACAGATGCAATTGAAACGCTGTCTGAATCTTTCAGACGCCGGTAATAAAATATGGAAAACTACCCAAACTGGAACGGACATAACATCATCGACGCAGAGCACGTCCACGACCTGGAAGCTCGTTCTGCCATCCATGAATTTCAGAGCAAGCTGCCACGCCAGGAAGCTGAAGCCCTGGCACACAAAGAGTACCTGCAGGACCAGGCAATGCACGCAGCTGCCCACCACCTGATTGGTATGAAGGCTGCAAAGGAAAGTGGTCACGATGAGGCTGCAGCAAAACACGGTGAGCGATATAAATCAGCTCTTACAGCTGCCGGTCTCGATACCGTTGGCCCAGTGCCTCCAGAGGTTATTGAACGCATGAAGGGGAAGGTCTTGTACAACTTCAAGAAACATCCCAGCGACGACATCTTCCATCAGCCTCCTGCAGATGATGATGCAGAGATTGATGAACGTATTAAAAATCTACTGTCTTCAATTGCTGCTGCCAAGAAGAAGCTGTTAGAAGAGTAATTGCAGCTTCTGGTAGGGGAAAAATTCCTCTGCACTGCAGATGCAGTTGTATGCCTCTTCAAAAGACATTTCTCCCAGGTCTTTGTAGCGGTCTGGTATGGTAATCAGATAGCTTTGCATGTTTCTGGCCTGGATACGTTGCGCCAGTTCATTTACTCCACTGGCTGCATCTGGGTCGAGCCCAATGAAGACAGAATCGACGCCCTTTTGATAGAGCCTGTCTAGCTGCCCGTCCGAAATGCTTTTGCCCATTGCAGCTACATTGCCACCAAATAAATGGCATTTAATGGCGTCAACTGGACCTTCCGTTATCACGCACTTGTTCGATGTGATGCGATTCTCAAACATGAAGACATGAGAACGAGGAATGTCTGGTGTGGATATGATTTTAGGCAGCGGCTTGGGAAACTGTTTGTCCACGTCGCTCTTTTTGTAGAAAAATCCCTCATATGTCTTTCGTGACTGCCAACCCACGAGGCGTTCACCAACATAGACAGGAAAATCAACCGTCTTGTCGTGAGTGTTGTACCTGATTTGATACTGTTGGGCAATCTCGACTGGGATACCACGACCAGCCAAGTAAGCTGCCCCTGCAGCAGCTGCAGGAGCCTCGATAGGGTAACAGTGTAGAGGCCAGGCATGGTCAGGCCAGCCCGACATATCTACCTCTTGTATTTCTTCCTCTTGCGGTCCTGTCAGGTCGAAGTCAAAGCTGCCCATCTGCCTACTGACCTCAGCACCAGTATTCAAGCCATCGTAAATCAGTTTTCTAACTTCCCAAGGCTTCATGCCTGTCATACGTGACAAAGCAGCTTCAGGCCTACCAGAGAAGCCATTTGAGTCTTTGCACACCCAGCAGGTAAAATGCCCGCTGGCACGGTACATGTACAACTTGTCCCTCTTGTTACAGATAGGGCAGGTGAATACCATGCTCTTGGGTGTGAACTTACACTCCAGTCGCTGGTTGGCAATGAACTCTTCCAGTTTCTTCTGGTTGAGTATGACCTTTTGGTATTTATCTACGTTTGTTTTCATAATACTCGGTCAAGAAGCTGTCCAGATCGCTCTTTTCTTTTTTATCGTATGGTGACTCGCCATACCAGCATTTGGTGACTTCTTTGAAAGAGTTTTTTATCACTTGGTAATCAACGACACCGCCTGAAGTTGCCACAACGGCCATCTTTGCCAAAGCGTCAATAAAACTGTCAGAACTGTAACAGATCGACTGGACGACAGTCTGAAGAAACGTGTCTGCAGTCATACCGCCGGATGCGTCCTTATTCGACAAATCGTTAATTATTTTATCGAAAATCTTGTTATGTTCTTCTTTTTCCATGTTCCTCTCCTGAAATTACACGACCATTAACAATTGCCTGACAGTTAGCACACCACTTTGAAGGCAGATGGTCTTTCACGCCCCAAGCAGAGAGAGGCATTTTTGTGTCCCATCCCAATACCATACCACAAACGGCAGGCGGTGCTCCACCACTAAAGTAGAGTTTGTCGTCCACCACCTCCCTGATGTGGTAGTTCCAGGTCGAGGTAGACGTTTCCGAGATTACGTATTTTGCCATTTTTAACACTTACCCTCTGGTTTTACCCGGCAGTGTTCCTCATCATCTGGTAACAGAACCTCGACATCTAGTTTGCCGGTATCTGGGTCAGTCCCTCCGATATCGACATTGCAACTCAATGTGCGATAACACATCATGCAGGTACCAATGAAGACACCTTCCTTTGGATTTTTTGACAAGAACTCTAGAAAACTGGTTTTGTCGTCAATGAAGTGGCCGTACTGCTTGCAATACACCTCATTTGCGATGAAGTCTTTGAGTTCTTTCATGAGAGGTCACCTTTATGGATGGCTGTATCTACATCCACCAGATGTCGCTGGTATGTGTCAATCATTTTGTAAATTGCTTTGTACATCTCTCCCCTGACAAGGTACGAACCACCGCACACCTTATTCACCTCTAGCATGGTGGCATTGGTTATTGCCATTACGGTTGCCAGCTGCAGAGTTACTAAATTGAGAAGTTCTTCAACTCCGATAGGGTTCAGGGAGATATGCAGTTGAGTCATTTCTCGCGTGAACTCACGCTGCAGCTTGATGTTTTCTGCATTGGCAGCCAGGATGCCGTCAAGGTAATGTTTCCTGTAACGCTCCCTCACTTCCTCTGGAAAATTGGTCACAATTAAGTCTGCCAATGCCTCCATCTTCTTGATGTAGTCTTGCATTGGCTAGTATTTCTCTCTGATCGCTTTTGCAACTGGGAGGTACGGTGCGCCTGCAGCGGTGAATCGCTTCAGGACGACTGTCAACATCTTGCCCTGCCACTCTTCAGGATGGTTGAGCAGGTGACGGCGTTTGGCATACGTTCCCTTGAGGCGAGCACGGAACTCGACACCTTCGTCAGTGATGCAAGTGAAGGTAGCTGCAGTGCCAACATCCTTACCACGACCTTCGTTGATGTCGATGATTTTAAACTCTCGTTCCTCGAATGGCTTCATCTTCTGCAAATGAATTGAACGCTTGCCACTCTCGTACGGTGCATCCCCATTGCGAGCCATGGCTCCCTCATACTCAAGCTCAACATAATTGTCATAGAATGCATTAAGAGACTCAAGCGAGGTTGCAACGTGGGTAGGCACCAGAACAACTTCTGGCGTGTTGCCGGTTAGGATTTTTGTCAAGGCATTGAAACGTGCCTTGAAAGGCGTTTCCATCGAAACTGAGGTGTTTTCCGTGCTTATTTCTGCACAGTCGTAGACGTGATACTGCACAGTGAGGTGCAGCCCTTCTGCATCGGGCTCGTCCTTACGCAGGATTGAAATCAGTTCCTCGAATGAAGAACGGTATTCGTGCGAATACAATTCCCCGTCGAGAATGTAAGAACCGGTGGGAAATTGCTTTTGCAAGGCCTCGACGACGTGCGGTACAGTCTTAATTCTGTGACGGGTGCGCGAGAACACCTCACAAATACCATTCTTGATAATGGCAATGCATCGCATACCGTCTAGCTTTGGCTGGACGTAGCAAGGGTATACAATGCGCTTCTGCAGGTCTTCATCCTTTGGGTAGGATTTGTTTGGCGCGAGCATGGGCAGAATACCGCCCTCAACCTCTTCGCTGACCTCATCGTTGTTGGCCGATTCAATCGACTCAACATATCCCTTTTTCTTTTGCTTCTTCCAGCGTGCTTCAGCCTCTTTCTCGGCTTGAATGATGGCAGTGGTGGCATTTTTCTTGCCGACCGACTTGCCCTTTGAGATTGTCTCGTGCAGAACCTGCAGCTTACCGCCAACCTGGCCAAACTCGGTGGTGATGATGCCCAAACCGGCTTCCTCACGGACAGAGATTGTCCACTGTACGATGGCGTCAGTGTTGGTCTTGTGGAACAGTGTTTTGTATCCCATTGTTGCGATCCTATAGTGTTGTTTGGTTGGATTTCATTACGTTGTTCATAAGCTCTTTGAGCTTTTTCTCAAAGTCTTTTTTTGAACCGTCGTTGTTGATTATATAGTTGAAGAAATGCTCTGGCACTTTCCTGATTTGTGTCTCAGAGACGTGTCCGTGAAGTGAAGTCAGCTTGCGTCGAATCATGACTGTTTTTCCAATCTCGGCAATTTTTAGGATTTCGTTTCTAAATCGCCCATCGGTGATTATAGCAAAGTCATATCCCTTCTGGGAAGCATTTTTTTCAGGAAATCCTTTTTTCCGGTCGTAGGTGTACCCACCATTAATCAGCTTGAGGGCCGATTCTTTAGCAATGTTAATCCACAGGTCTTCATCGTATGACCTGCCCCACTCAGTTCCCAGTGTCTGGAGTGCGTGCCGTGGCGTCAACTTGCCCGTTACGGCTAGATTGTAGCATTCGGCTTGCCAGCGGTCCAAGTCCTCAGCAATGGTAGAACCGCTGCTCGTTATAGTTGATGGGCAAATCGACAGCCTGTCAAACCAGTATTCAAGTCTCCATCGCCCGATACCTGCATTCCCGTGCCTAAGCGTACGGGCATTACTTTTTGCCAATGGCACTTCCCGGTACTTCGAGTCGCCATACAGAGCCCTTTGCGAGAAAGGGAAAAACTCCAGCAGCATGGCCTTGATGGGGTCTGCCTGACCAATGCAGACGCCATTGTAGTTGTCTGCAATCCACTTTGCTGCAGTGTCCTTGCCAGACCCAGCCGTTCCACAGGTTATGATAATTGGCAACATGGTTTGGATTACTTTACAGCCTTGCCAGGGAGGTTGTCAACTGCTGTTCCATTTGCCTCCCCCATAATTCTTTTGACAGCTTCCGTCATGAGAGAGTATTTGCCACAAAGCGCCAACACGCATTGGCGACTTTCATACATTGAGAGCTTGAGGTCTACCATAACCAACGCGTGGTTGTTGGTAGCCATTGCACGGTCTAAAAACCGTTTTGCTTCTTCCCAGGCAGTGGAAGCATCTTCTAGTTTTTTCGGTGAGGTGGTATCATGCTGATACATAACCTGGGTAGCGAGGTTGTAACACCGCTTGGCACATTCGATGTACTTGTACTTTTCTGCAGTTTTGTTGTTCATTTACAAATAGTATACTATTTACTCCCAGGGTGTCAATAACAATCTTTTCCACGATGAGTACCAAAATTATCAGCTTTGAGGCCGACCACGCCCGCAGACGAATCATTCACGACACCTTGGCCGACAATGTACCGGAAGTCGCCAGGGCAAACCAATTGATAAACAAGGCAAATGACCTTTTTAGAAAATGGGTGCTTGCCTGTGGCGGTAGGGTCATTGAAATTGGGGTAAGCGACGAGGGGCGTGTAGAGGTGCCCTTTGACCGCTTGGGCGAACTCCAAAAAATCGTAGACCAGTATTCAGAAGCTCTTGACAGCTCGGTTTCGGTAGGTGTAGGAGATCGACTTTCTCAGTCTGCCAAGGCCTTGATTGCAGCCAAGCTGCGAGGCGGCAATAAAATTGTGACCTATGACCAGTCGGTCGAGGAAACCATCAATCAGGAGGAAGAGCGCCACAAACAATCCCTCCACCACCAAGAGCCTACCAACCGCCTCTTGAAAAATTTCGCCCCACTCAAAAATCACCCCATGGCACCCGGAATGCAAACGGAAGAGCACTCCGAGGCTCAGGTAGCTCGTGCCATTGCTGCTGAAGGAGACGACCTGGAGGGCAAGAAACACCCTCTGGAAGATGAGTTCCACTCTGTAGCCCAGCAGCATGAAGAGCAGCTGAAGCAGCAGGCTCTCGACAACTCTGAAGAGCAGCAAAAAGTAAAGGCCTCTGTTGCTCAAGTGCTATTAAAATTGCGCACTCAACTGCCTGTCATTGCCAAACTAAAGGAAGTTGCTCCAGATGCATATAACTCAATAAATGCCCTGGCAAGCTCTGTAGTGCTCATGGCTCGAACGCTGGACGGTAAGCCTCAGCAACTTGCCAAAGCATCGTTTGACGACATCAGGCCCAGCAAGCAGGAAGGTGAATCGTACGACTACTCGCACGTTCTCCCCCAAAAGCTGCAGGGCGAGTACAAGCTAATTGTCAGTCATGACCCAGATAGTAACGCGCTTAATGCAAACCTGCATTACAGTGGCAACATACCAGAAGAAGCTGGGCCTACACCGTCTTGGCATAAGGATGACCCCGCCCAGGTTGGTAGGGTCTGTGGCTACATATTCCACGGCAAAGACAATAGCAGCTTTGTTGAGCCGCATAGCTACATAGAAAGGCCACACACCAACAAAGGTTTGGGTGGTGCCATGTATGAAGCATTGTATGCTCATGCAAAGAACCACCACCATGTGACGAAGGTATCTGGAGGCGTCCACTCACCTCAGTCGCACTCTGTCCATCGGAAGTTGGCACGGAAGTACAATATGAACATCATTGGAGGTCGTGAATTTGTCAATGATGACGGAGAAGACCCTGTTGATGTAGGTGACTACAGTTACATGCTGAAGGATGAAATGAACCCTCAGCAAGGTACCGAGAGAGTTCTGCTTGATGAGCCGCACTTCTTCACTGATATTGTCAGGAAGTCAGAGAAGGGCAATACCCTGGGAAAAGCCGAAGGAGGTAAGGGAACCAATTCGTACGGCCACTCTTACCTCCAGGATGAAAGTATCAAGAAGCACGAATGGCATGATGATATAGCGGATCACCTCAATATTCATAATACAGACTACACCAGTAAGGAGCATATAGAAAAAGACTCAATACCGCTGACACCAGAACACGCTGCAGACAAGAATATTTTTGACGCCAATCATAACGACACTTCAACCATAAAGTCGGATGACGCACTCCTTGCTTATGGAGTTAATTGGAAGGTAATCCACCAAATTGGCAATGATAAGTATATGGTTAAACCATATTCCAATGGTGAAGGTCTGTCTCAAAGGGTTTTTCATGCCGCTGGTCTAGCGCACTTACACCAGAAGTCTTTTGTGACTAATTACTCAGATGGTGGGTATAATCCTGCCATTGTTATTAAAATCAATCCAGGCTACAAGACACTGGAGGCGCACCGTGAGTTGAAATTTTCTGACGGCAAAGATATCCCAGGCAGTCAAGAGACTAGACGTAATTTCCAAAAAATCAAACTACTTGACCTCGCACTGGGAGCAAAAGACCGTCACGAAGGGAACATCATGCTCCACAAAGAAACCGGAGCACCACTGGCCATTGATAACGATGGCATCGGTAGGGACTACACTACCGCCTTAACGACGAAGGGCGAGACCCCGGAAAAGTTCCTCCGTAGGGCGTCTAGGCATGTCTATCCAGACGGCTCACAGGAACAGGACCACGACATCAAACACGTCACCCAAGAATGGTGGCCCACGGTCAGAGACAGGGTTCTAGAGGCGTCCCAAGGACATCCCTGGAGCAATGAAATAGCAAAAAACATTGAAGCCATTAACTCCCATATTGACAATGCGAATAATGCCGAGCCCCAGCTAAACGAAGGTAAAATGCCTCACATCTTCTTCCACAAAGAAGAAGAAGAAAAAATTGCCAAGGCAGACAATATCGGCAAGCTGGTTGCCCAGTCTAGAAAAAAATACGCGAAGCCACCTGAGATTCAGCCAGGGTCACTGCCCTACAGCTCGAATCCCACCCCTACAAGCAAAAACTCAAGCCTCTTTGACTACACCAACATACTACCAAAAAAACTAACAGACAAGGGATACAGCCTAAAAATAGAAAACCGTGATGGGAATAGGGAGTGGAATGTAGGATTGCTATACCGCAAGAGGCAGGTTGGCGAAGTAAGAGGTTACCTCAGATCAATGGTTTCTAGCCTTAGCGACGGTCAGC
>Ga0172364_10003830_pt1 | contig 12026 bp, 11 predicted proteins | sample LakKivSesite10cm_FD_114545 | JGI IMG/M metagenome (GOLD analysis project Ga0172364, IMG submission 114545) | Sediment microbial communities from Lake Kivu, Rwanda - Sediment site 10cm | ecosystem: Environmental > Aquatic > Freshwater > Lake > Sediment | place: Rwanda: Western Province, Lake... | reverse complement strand
TTTTATATTGATGAATACTGGAGAGAAAATCGTCTTATCAAAGAATGATCTTTTGACTACTATTGCCTGGGGGTTAATAGTAAGGTGGAATATGCCTTGGAAGGAAGCATATTTATTGGTGGGGCAGTCAGAGATAATTTCTTAATGCAGTTCCAATCTGATATCTTAGGAGTTCCGGTGGTGAGACCTCAGGTTATAGAGACTACTGCCTTAGGATCTGCTTATCTTTCTGGTTTGGCGATTGGCTTTTGGAAGGACAAGGCAGAAATTGCTTCAAAATGGAAGGTTAATAGAGAATTTATACCGAATATGGATGAAAAAATAAAAGAAAGATTATATTCGGGATGGGAAAAAGCAGTAAATCGCTCTCTGAGTTGGGAAGAAAAGGAATAAGTTTTTATTATTTGAATATGTAATTAATTTTTAACAAAATATAATAAATAATCATTGACAATAATAAAAAATTTTTATATTATATTTAGTAAAGAATGTTTACTTATTAATTTATAAGGAAAACCATATGTTAGTACTAAAACCAGAAGATGCGCGGATTAAAAATGCTACTACCTTACTTCGCCTTTTGTTGAAACAAGATAGTATCTCAAGGGTTGAACTTTCGAGAATAACAGGATTAACCAAGACCACCGTGTCATCTATTATAAATGAATTTATAGCTTTAGACATAGTCGAAGAATCTTCAACAATCTCCACTGGTAACGTAGGTAAATCCCCTATCCCCCTTCATATTAGAACAGATGCTGTATATACAATAGGTGCCCATCTGGGAAGACAAAAAGTAAAAACAGTATTAATGGATGCCAGGATGAATATTATCTCAAGAGAAAAGGGATTATCTTATGAGAAGTATGGTCCCAAAAGTGTACTCAAAAGCCTATTCACAAGCATAGATGATATTATGAAAGAGGCAGAGAAACGCAAACTCAAAATTGGAGCTATCGGGATAGGTGTTCCCGGACCACTTAATGCAGAGACAGGCATAGTGAGTCATCCTCCGAAGTTTGTAGGGTGGAAGGATGTCCCCCTTAAACAGATAGTTCAGGAAAGATATAAACTACCCGTTTGGATAGAGAATGATGCAAACGTAGGAGTACTTGCAGAAAAATGGCATGGCGGTGGAAAAGATTTAAATAACTTTGTGTATGTATTAGTAAATGAAGGAATAGGAGCAGGCATAGTAATCGATGATGAACTCTATCAAGGTGCATATGATTATGTTGGTGAGATAGGCCATACTTTATTTTATGATCATGGAAAACTCCGGTATCTCGAGGATATTAGTGGAGTAAACATTTTGATAAAAAAAGTTAGATCTCGGGGATTGGATACTAAGAATATTAAAGAAATATTTAATCTTCTTAAAAAAAATGATAAAGAAACTAAGTCTATTGTAAAACAACTTGCCACTTGGATTGGTGCTGCCGTTATAGATGTCATACATATCATTGGACCGGAGGCAGTATTTATTGGTGGGAAGATGGCTGTACTCGGAGATGCCTTAATCCAACCGATAAAAGAAATAGTTTCAAAGTATTTATTTGGTGACCAAAAAGTAGATGTAAGACTTTCAGAAATATCAGAAGATGCAGTATCAATTGGTGCTGCCATCTATGCTGCTACAAAATGGCTGGAGAAAAAGTGTACTGAACAGGCGCACACTTCTAAATGAGGAAAAAATGAGTAAAAAGATTTTAATACTTTCAATAGAGATGTTATTAGTTGGAGCACTTGCTGTCACTGGTTTTGCCCAGCAGGTAATTTCGATTGAATACGGAGAACCCTGGAAAGATCTATTTGAACCAGCAATTGAAGAGTTTGAGAAGACCACTGGCGCGAAGGTTGATAGTATGGTGGTTCCATATGGCGTGGATATGTGGGAGAAAATAGCATTGGATTTTGCGGAGGGCGTTGCACCTGATGTTCTCATGGTAGACGATTTTAGGATAGCCGATTGTGTCGAAGCGGGTTATATTCATAAGTTGGATGGCTATGTTAAAGAGTGGCCAGATTGGGACCAATATTACCCAGCATTTCAGGCAATGGGTTCATATGAAGGCTATGTCTATGGAATCACATTAGAAATATCTGTAAATGCGCTTTTATGGTATTGGAAACCTAACTTTGAAAAGGCGGGTATACCGATGCCATGGAAGCCGAAGGATTGGTATGAGGTATTAGAAACCGCTGAAAGAATTAAAGAAAGGTGCCCAGACGTTGAATGTCCACTATATATCCCAATGGGAACTAATTGGGGAGAAGGTGCCATTTGCTGTGGAATTTACTCAGAAATTCTTGGAGCCGATACCTCAGAAGGTGATCGTAACAGGCTTAGAGATTACACGACAGGAAAGTGGATCGGAAGTAGCCCTGCCATTGAGCGTGCCCTTAACTTTTACCGCGAGGTATTTTGCGTACGGGAACTGTGTCCGACTGACCCTATGTATGCTTCAGATGTTTGGGATGAGTGGAGAAGGCTGATGCGAACTGGGAAAATTGGGATCGGTCAGGGAGGTGCTTGGGAATGGACCGAATTCTGGCCAGAAGTAGTAAGACCATTAGATGTGATGAGGTCACACGTTCTCGGTTGGACCTCACTCCCTGGGTCTGGTGATCACGGTACGCCTTCTTTACAGACCATTTCTAGTGGATGGACGGTAGCTATGAAGAAGGAAACGAAGAATCCAGATCTGGCCTGGGAATTCTTGAAAATACTCAACAGCAAAGAAAGATTAGCGAAATGGCTTGCGGCAGCTGGAAAGTTATCTATGAGGAAAGATTCACTCGAAGTTCCAGAATATAGAAAGAATAAGTTTTTAATGGAAATAGAAAAGCTTCTTCCTTATACAACTTCCCGGGATGCGGTTGCTGGATACACCACCATAGTGTCATACTACCTTCAGCAGGCTATGGAGAAAGTGGCTATAGATTGCCTTAGCGCTGCTGAAGCCATGGAGTGGTACAAAAATAAATTGATCGATAAATTCGGAAAAGATCAAGTTGAGATAATGGAATTACCTGATTGCGGTTGTTGATGATGGTATCGTCCGTATCTTTAGGATTCTTAGAGAAAATTTTATTGCTTATGCGGAGGAAGCCAAAAAATGTGTCTATTAAGGTCGTGAATGTAGAAATCGAAGGAGGGGTAAATATATGATATCCAGAGAAAGAATTCTCCTTACTCTCAAACACAAAGAACCGGACCGTGTACCAATAGACCTCGGTGGGATGCGGTCATCGGGAATCCATGCCATTGCATACAACAAACTCAAGTGTTACTTGAATTGTGAAGACAAGTCTGTGAAAATATATGATCTTGGTCAGCAGTTAGCCATAGTTGATAATGAGATAAGGGGAAGAGTATCTTCGGATGTTGTTGAGTTGAGGAGACTCGACGGTGGTTTTGGAACACGAATAGATAGCTGGAAATGCTTTGACATGTTTCCAGACGGTGGAGAATATTACGTTCCAGCAGACTTCAATCCGAAAGTATTGGCAGATGGTTCATTTGTGATTGAAATAGAGGGGAAAGTGGTTGCTCTAATGCCAAAAGGTGGTTATTACTTCGATCGCAGATACGCACCGTTAGCTAATGTAAGTGATTGTAAAGAAATAGACCTCATTCTCTCTGATAGGATCACGGATGAAGAACTTGATTTTCTGGAAGCACAAGCGAGAGAGATAAAGAAAAATACAGACTGTGCAATATTGGGTTCTTTTGGTGGTAATTTCATAGAAATGGGGCATGCGTTGTTCGGATACCAAGAGTTTATGGAAAGATTGATATTGGATAAGTCGTTCATCGAATATTTTCTCAGTAAACTCGAGGAGAAATATCTCGAAGAGCTCGACCGCTATCTCGATAGAGTTGGAAAGTATATCGATATCATCGTTTTGGGAGACGATTATGGTACTCAAGAGGACCTACAAATATCCCTAAAGATGTTTAGACAATTGTTCAAACCTCATCTGAAAGCTCTATGTGACTTCATAGAGAAGAAGAGTGACGTCTATATCTTTCTACATTCTTGTGGAGCGGTGAGTAAGCTGATCCCTGATTTAATCGATGCAGGTATACAGATCTTAAACCCGGTACAGACGAGTGCAAAAGGGATGTCTCCCAAGTTATTGAAGAAGAAATTCGGTAAAGACATAGTCTTTTGGGGTGGTGGATGTGATACCCAAAGGATACTTCCCTTCGGTACTTTAGAAGAAGTTGAAGATGACGTGAAGAAGAGGATCGATTTCTTTGCTCCAGAAGGAGGTTTTGTCTTCGCTGCCATCCATAACATTCAAAAAGAGGCATCTCCAGAGAAATGCCTGAGGCTATTCGATACTGCCAGAGATTATGGAAAATTTAGGGGTTAGAAATGACAAATAGAGAGAGAATAATGGCAACCTTTAAGAGAGAAAAAATTGACCGGATTGTATGGCAACCGAGGATAGAGCACTGGTATAATGTGAATAGATCAAGAGGAACTTTACCAGAAGAATATAAAAATATGGGACTTATTGAAATCTATGACGACCTTGATGCTTCAATAAGATATACCCATGATGCAGGACCATACCTGAAAATATCATATTATGGAGATGTCAGGGCAAAAGAGGAATGGAGCAGTAATGAGATAATTATAAAATGGATGACACCTCAAGGTGAACTGATCCAACGGTATAAACGTGCAGAGTTTGGTTTTTCATGCTATTTAGTTGAGTATCCAGTAAAGAGAATTGAGGATATCAAGGTAATGGAATATATATTAAGGCATAAGAGAGTGGAGTTTGACTATAAGGTCTACGAAAAAGCAAAAAAAATACTTGGAGATAGGGGTGTGGTTCAATTTTGGGTAGAGCGAAGTCCATTTCAAAGATTGATATTGGATTATATGGGTTTTGAAAATGCTATCTATGCGCTACATGATTATCCTGATAGAATAAAAAGATTCTTAAGAGTGATAGAAGAAACAGATAACTCTTTGTATGAAGTTATAGCAGATTGTTCCTGTAAGTTCCAAAATTTTGGTGAGAACATAGACTCTAATTTGGATTCACCACATCTTTATAACGAGTATCTTTTACCTTATTATAAAAAAAGGGTAAAACAGCTACACCAAAGGCACAAGTTCTGTCACATCCATATGGATGGGCTACTAAAGACACTCTTACCTTACATTAATGAAGCAGGTTTTGACGGAATTGAAGCAGCAACTCCTTTGCCTCAAGGTGATGTATCTTTGGAGGAACTGAAAGGGGCAATGGGCAATACAATACTTTTAGATGGAATTCCTGCAATACTATTTTTATCGCATTATTCATATAAAGAACTTGAAAATTTTATCTTGAAGGTGTTGGAGATATTTTCCCCGAATCTCATTATGGGGGTTTCAGACGAGTTGCCGCCAGATGGTGATATTAAGAAGGTAAAACTTGTATCAGAAATAGTTGGGAGTTTTAAAGTAAAATGAACCCACTAATAATTGTATTTCTGGATAAGATTATTTAGGATAATAAATTTACTTGACAATTGCAAAGGTTTAGTATATTATAATTAATAAGTAATATTTACTTATTAATTATAGAAGAAGTATAATATATTAGTGTTCAAGCCGGAAGATACACGGATTAAAAATACCACTATCTTGCTTTACCTTTTGCTGAAGTAAGATAGTATCTCGAGGAGTGGCATCGGAATTTCAAAGAAATTCCGATGGTAAAAGGTAAGTTCTTTTTTAAATAAGGAATGGATTTTAACAAGATTGACAGGAAAGGTATTGTATAAAACCGAGAAGAAATAACAAAAGGCATAGGGGTTTCAGGGGAGTTTACTCCCCTGACAATCTTGTTATAAAAGTCTTCAAGGAAATTTGGACTGGTTAAGGCTCAGGAAGAAAAATTAAAAATAAAGGGGGAAGGAGGTGAAAAAGTAGGTTAGCTTGGGAGTTAAGAGAGCCTCTTAAAGAGAAAGGTGTTGTATAATGAGAGTATAAGTGAGGGGGCTTTCGTAAAAAGTAAATAAAATTAATTTAGAGAGGTGAGTTAAATGTTAAATCGAAGGAAAATGAGTAAAAAAAGCAGGCTTACTATAATTAGTGCAGGGTTCGCCCTTGTTCTTGTAGCCCTGTTGATATTCGGCATCCTTTCGGACCAAAATGCATATGCTCAGCGTCTCCCCAGAGAGGAAACACTCTATGTTGGAATATCGAAAAAAGTTGCCCTTGGCCCCAAAGTTTTCAACATCTATACACCGGGCTTTGATAGATCGAGGACAGGTTTACATGCGGTGGTTATGGAATATTTCTTCTACGTTAACTTAGAAACAGGAGAATATATACCATGGTTGGCTGATAATTTCAACTACTCTCCTGACTTTAAGAAGATAACTGTCAATCTCAAGAAAGGAGTGAAGTGGAATGATGGGTGGCCCTTCACTGCAGATGACGTTGTATTTACCTATAACCTATTGCTGGAGAATGCCCCGAAGATGGTATGGTCTGCTGAGGTTTCAGCCTGGGTAGAATCGATAAGAAAACTTGATGATTATAGCGTCGAGCTAACCCTAAAAGAACCTAATCCACGTTTCCATCTAATCAGAGAGGCTTTTCCGGCGGTAAGGATATGGGGAGGGATAACAATTCTTCCGAAGCATGTATGGGAGGGAGAGGATCCCGTAAAATTCGACAACTACCCGCCTGTCGGGACAGGACCGTATAGACTTTTGAGCTCTTCCGAGACAGCGTTTGTCTATGAGAGAAGAGACGACTGGTGGGTTACCGAACAGTACGGAGTTAAGCCGGCACCAAGATATGTGGTTTACCAGTACTTTGGCCCCGAGACCAGTGTCGTCATTGGTCTAGTAACAAATGATATTGATGTGCCACCTAAAGAACTGATGTCAGCCGGTACTTACTTAATAGTTAAGGAGAAGAATCCATACGTCACAGCGTGGCATACGATGGCCCCACATGCATGGTTAGACCCCTGCCCGAGGGGGCTAATGATCCAGAATGCAAGGGCTCCCTGGGATCGAAAAGAAGTTAGATGGGCCATCTCCTATTTGATCGATAGAGATGCCATCATCAACCTCGCCTACGAAGGAATCACCTTACCAGCCTGGGGACCTTATCCATACTACAAAGGATTAGAGCCTTACTTTGCAACCATTCAGGACCTAATTGAAAAGTACCCAACAACAAAATATGATCCAGCAAAGGCAGAGGAAATATTCAAATCTCTGGGCTTCAAGAAGGGAACGGATGGCGTATGGGTTATAGGTGATGGAGAGAGGTTGAAAATGGATTTTCTGGTTGAGTCAGGTGATGCGGAACTTATGAAGGTCTCAGCGGTAATAGCAGATCAGTTGAGGGCTGGAGGGATTGACGTAACAGTTAGACCTCTGACTGGGGCTGTTCAGAGTGATACAAGATTGCGTGGAGATTGGGATATTGCTTACCAACCTTTCTGCCCTGGAGATACTGATGTATTCGATAACTTAGAGCTTTTCCACAGCAAATACTATGTTCCTCTGGGTGAGCCAGCGCCTTGGTATGAGAGAAACTCCTTCAGATATAAGAATCCCGAGTTCGATGCCATCGTGGATGAGATTTCGGCGACACTGCCGAGAGATGTGGAGAAGATCAAGCAGCTGTTCCGCCAAGCAATGGCAATATGGCTTGAAGATCTTCCGGTAATTCCGATAGTTCAGGCACCAGCCCTGGTTCCCATCAATACTGCCTACTGGGTTGGATGGCCTTCGGCAGCAGACCCCTGGAATATGCCTGTCAGCTGGTGGGCAACGTTCAACCTTGTCATAAGCGGCTACCCATCTCCTAAGACAGGGGAGTGGGTTGGCGGAATAAGAAGTAGCAGGCCCAGATAAATTTAGTATAGTGATGTAGATCGAGCTCCCACGTAGGGGAGTTCGATCTACACAAAGGAGGACTCCATAGTTATAGGTTCGTATCTCAGGTATGTGTTTGGAAGGTTTGTCATCTTTGTTATTACCATTTTCATCTCCATAACGATAGTCTTCGTTGTACCCCGCCTTGTGCCGGGAGACCCTCTTCAAGCTATCATTTCTAAACTTGCTGAGATGGGGGGATCCAGAGGATCTCCAGAGTTAGTAGAAGAATACAGAAAATTGTTTGGGCTTGACCAGCCTATATTAACTCAATATCTATATTATCTCAGAGAAATTATCAGGGGTAATTTGGGTTACTCCATCGCTAACTTCCCAGCAACAGTAGCTGAACTTCTCATGCGTTCCCTACCTTGGACCATAGGGCTTCTTAGCGTAGCAACAGTAATGAGCTGGCTAATAGGGACATTTATTGGTGCGATTAGCGGGTGGGTAGGGAAGGAGTCAAAAATATCTAAGGTTTTAGTCCCCTTAGCCCTTGGACTATACACTATACCTTATTATATTTTAGCTATAATTTTGATTTTCCTCTTCGCTTATGTATGGAGGATTTTCCCTGTCTCTGGAGGATACACACCAGGCTTTCCTATAAAGTTTTCACTCCTCTTTGTTCTTGATGTAATAAAACATTCAATACTCCCAGCTTTAAGCATTATCTTAATCTCCCTGGGTTGGTGGTTTTTGAGTATGAGGAGCATGATTGTATTACTACAAGGTGAGGACTATATTCTCTTGGCTCAGGCCAAGGGTCTATCTAACAGACGAATACTTTGGAGATATGCTTTTAGAAATGCTCTCCTTCCCCAGGTGAGTGGTCTGGCAATTGCACTGGCCCATATTGTTGGTGGAGCAATTATTACTGAGAAGATATTTGCCTATCCTGGTGTGGGATGGCTTTTATATAATTCTATAACTGAACTTGACTTCTCAACGATACAAGGTGGGGTGCTGGTAGTTATCATCGCTTTAACAGCAGCCAACTTTATTTTAGATTTAATCTACCCTCTCATTGACCCAAGAATCAAGTATAAAAGAGGTTAAGCAAGATGAAAAGAGGTTTGGTAGGAATCTTGATGGGTAATCGAAAATTTATTGTTGGTTTTATTATATTTATAGTCATTCTTATGGGAGGAATCATACTTCATCAGACCATTCCTTTTAGATATTCTCGTACAGGAGCATTCCCCCCGGGGCTCCCTCCAGGGACTAAAAATATTTTGGGAACGGATTCTCTGGGAAGAGGTATCGATGTTCAATTAGCAGAGGCCGTCGTCAACTCCATCCAGATTGGTCTGATTGCAGCCCTAATTGGTACACTTGTTGGAGCAGTCATAGGATTTACAAGTGGATACTATGGGGGGATAATGGACGCAGTACTCAGAGTATTGATGGATGTTTTTCTATCGATCCCATCACTGCTCTTCTTGATATTGATAGCTTCGCTAATGAGAGGTGTTACAGTGCAGGGCATGGCATTGATTATAGCACTGTTCGCCTGGCCCTCACCGGCGAGGCAGATTAGAGCCCAGGTACTCAGCCTCAAAGAAAGAGGCTTTATAGATATGGCGATGCTTTCAGGAATGTCTAAAATGGAGATAATAACCCGGGAGTTGGTACCTCACATGTTCCAATGGATGAGTGCCAACTTTGTCAACGCCACATTAGCCGCAATTCTTGCCGAGTCAGGGCTCTCCATCCTGGGACTGGGTCCACAAAATGAAATGACTCTGGGAATGATGATCTATTGGGCTTTGAGCTACGCAGCGGTTTTTAGGGGAATGTGGTGGTGGTGGGGTAGTACTGTCTTCACCCTCACCTCTATTTTTATTTCGCTCTATTTAATGCATTTGGGCTTTGATGAAGTGATCAATCCCAGAATGAGATAAAAAATCTGAATAAAGGAAATTCTTAATATGACAGAGCGTAAGCCAATCTTAAAGGTGAAAGATCTTAAGGTTTACTATCATACTGATCGTGGATCTGTGCGAGCAGTGGATGGCGTCAGTTTCACTGTGCACGAGGGAGAGAGTTTTGGGATTGTCGGAGAGTCAGGTTGTGGAAAATCAACTATGGCTATGGCTCTACTGAGGCTTGTTGTCTCGCCAGGGACTATTGAAGGAGGACAAATATTCCTTGACGGAACCGATATTCTTACCCTGGATAGCGAACTAGTACGTAAAATTCGCTGGAGTCAAATCTCTTTTATTCCCCAGGGGGCTATGAATTCCCTCAATCCGGTGATGAGGATCGGTTCTCAGATTGCCGATGTTATTACTACCCACGAGGGTTCTCAGCCGGAGAAGGTTCTAAGGAAGAGAATTCAGAGGCTTCTCTCCACAGTTGGCCTGCCTCACCGGGTCTACAGAATGTATCCTCACGAACTCTCGGGAGGAATGAAACAGCGAGTTTGTATTGCTATGGCAAAAACTTTGGAACCCAAGGTAATCATCGCCGATGAGCCTACCAGTGCCTTGGATGTCGTTGTCCAGCGGATGGTTATGCAGACTCTCGTGGATGTTCAGGAACGACTTGGGGCAGCTTTGATCCTCATCGGTCACGATATGGGGATTCAAGCCCAGGTTGTCCATCGGCAGGCAGTTATGTATGCTGGCAAGATTGCTGAAATCGGAGAAGTGAAGACAATGTACAAAAATCCCCTTCATCCTTATACCAAGCTCTTGATCAAATCACTTCCTACCTTACAGTTGCGTCATGATTTTCAGGGAATCCCAGGACTTCCTCCATCTCTTCTCAATCTTCCAAAAGGGTGTGTATTTAGTCCTCGTTGTCCTTATGTTATGGAACACTGTCGAGAGGCAATACCGAAACTTGTGGAGATCAAACCGAATCACCTTGTTGCCTGCCATCTTCACTCCGAGGTCATCAGGTAAAGAGAGAATTTGTAAGCAGAAAGGAAACCAGTATGAGCGTTCAAAAAGAGATACAGACTAATATCCTAAACCAGACTCAGGCACCCTTGCTGGAGGTTTGCAACCTCACCAAATCCTTTGGCAGCGGTCTCTTACAGCGGGGTCAGAAGGTTGCCTTAGAAAATTTCTCCATTAGTATTCAAGGTAGTCCCCCGAAAATTATATCTATCGCTGGGGAGAGTGGGAGTGGAAAGACGACTCTTGCCCGGCTTATCCTGGGATTTCTCACACCGACACAGGGAGAAGTCCGTTTCCGGGGAAAAAATCTTAAAATGATGGATCAAAAGTCATGGCAGACCTTCCGAAGGGAGGTCCAAGCCGTCTTCCAAGATCCCTATGGAGTTTATAATCCCTTTTATCCAGTGGATCGCGTTTTTGAGATAGTGATTCGGAAATTCCACCTGGCAAAGAATCGACAGGAAAGTCGTCATATCACAGAGGAAGCTCTGGTGATTGTGGGGCTGCGCCCTGACGAGATTTTTGGCAAATATCCCCACCAACTATCTGGGGGTCAACGCCAACGGCTTATGCTCGCCCGAGCTTTCCTACTTAAACCAAAGCTCATTATCGCTGACGAGCCGGTTTCAATGATCGATGCCTCCATGCGGGCGATCATTTTAAGGATTATGATGGACCTAAAAGACAATTTTGGAATTTCCTTCCTTTACATTACTCATGATCTCTCTACAGCTTTTCAGATTAGTGATGATATTATCATTCTTTATGAAGGATGGGTGGCTGAGTCAGGAGATGCAGAAATCGTTATCAAGGGTCCGAAGCACCCTTATGTCCAGCTCCTGGTAGGATCTATCCCCATCCCGGATCCTGAGCAACCGTGGCAAGGACGCGTGGAGCTTCCTCCTGAGGAAGAATTAGAGATGGATACTTTGAGAGGATGCAAGTTCTATCACCGTTGTCCTTATAAGATGGGAATGTGTCTTAAGAACCCCCCGCCATTATATAATATTGGTCTAAACCATCTTGCTTCTTGCTATTTATGTAAGGGAAGAGAGATAGATGATGATGCATGAAATATTAGATCCAGAGTTTTTAGTTGATTTTAACAAGATTGTCAGGAAAGGTATTGTATAAGACCGAGAAGAAATAAAAAAAGGCATAATAGGGGTTTCAGGGGAGTTTACTCCCCTGACAATCTTGTTATAACA
>Ga0172364_10003828_pt1 | contig 12027 bp, 7 predicted proteins | sample LakKivSesite10cm_FD_114545 | JGI IMG/M metagenome (GOLD analysis project Ga0172364, IMG submission 114545) | Sediment microbial communities from Lake Kivu, Rwanda - Sediment site 10cm | ecosystem: Environmental > Aquatic > Freshwater > Lake > Sediment | place: Rwanda: Western Province, Lake Kivu... | reverse complement strand
CACGCGCACGAGTTCATAATGGAAACCCCGAAAGGGTATGATAATCCTGTAGGTGAAAGCGGCGGTAAGCTGAGCGGAGGCCAGCGTCAGAGAATAAGCATTGCACGGGCGCTGATGGCAAATCCGCCGATTCTCATCCTTGACGAAGCTACGTCTGCCCTTGATACTGAATCGGAGAGGTATGTCCAGGAAGCCATACTGAAGCTTATGGAAAACAGAACATCACTTGTCATTGCTCACAGGTTATCGACAATACAACATGCTGATCTTATTGTAGTTATTGATGAGGGGAGAATTGTTGAGACAGGAACACATGCTGAACTGGTAAATAAGAAAAACGGGCACTATGCAAAATTGCACAGCTACCAGGCGATTTAAATGTATTATTTTGCGCGGAGGGCACGGCACAGAAAAACAAGTAACGATTTCTCCGTGATACCGTGGTGAGTAAAATGAAAAAAAACAAAACAGGAATAATATGATAAAACGTGGGATTTTGTTGTTGCTGATACTTGGATTTGTTCCGGTATCAAACGGCCAGAAAGCAAAACATACATTTAAATTCAGCGAATCAGAATTCCTTCTGGACGACAAGCCCTTCCAGATAATAAGCGGCGAGATGCATCCTGCACGCATCCCGGCAGAATACTGGAAGCACAGGATACAAATGGCAAAAGCAATGGGCTGCAACACAATTTCTGCATATATCTTCTGGAATTATCATGAACCGGAGGAAGGGGTATTTGACTTTTCAACCGGAAACCATAACATTGCTTCATTCATAAAACTGGTTCAGGATGAAGATATGTGGCTTATTTTACGTCCGGGGCCCTACGTGTGTGCTGAATGGGAACTAGGCGGAATACCTCCCTACCTTCTGAGAATACCTGATATCAGGCTTAGATGCATGGATCCAAGATACATGGCTGCAGCTGAAAGGTATATTACACGCCTTGCTGAAGAGATAAGACCTTACCAGATCGCCAGGGGAGGCCCCCTGCTTATGGTCCAGATAGAGAATGAATACGGAAGTTTTGCCAACGACCGGAATTACCTGCTCAGACTGAGGGATGTATGGACGGCAAACGGGATTGAAGTCCCGACATTCACCGGTGACGGTCCGACAACATATATGCTCGAGGCAGGAACACTTCCGGGCAGCGCTGTGGGACTCGATTCCGGAAGCAGGCCTGAACATTTTGAACTGGCCTCAAAAATGAATCCGGGCGTTCCGGTATTCAGCAGCGAGACATATCCCGGCTGGCTTACTCACTGGGGAGAATCATGGGCAAAAACAGATACGGCATCACTCCTCAGGGAGGTCAGATTCCTGATGGACAACAGGAAATCATTTAACTTTTATGTCATTCACGGCGGGACGAATTTCGGATTCACCGCGGGGGCAAACTCTGGCGGAAAAGGCTACGAACCTGATGTGACGAGCTACGATTATGATGCCCCTGTTAACGAAAGAGGGGTGGCAACACCAAAATATATGGCTCTGAGAGAGCTCCTCGGATCATACCTTCCAAAGGGCAGGAAACTTCCTGATATACCTCAGCCGGTACAGGCCATAGAGATTCCTATCATTTTTCCTACCAGGTTCACATCTCTCTGGGATAATCTTCCCCAGCCTGTCAGTTCAGTGACACCTAAACCATTTGAAGCCTATAACCAGGATTATGGATTTATTTTGTACCGAACTGAACTCATAGGTCATAAAAAAGGTAAACTCGTTGTAACGGACCTGCACGATTATGCCACAGTGTTCCTGAACGGAGAATATATCGGACGGCTAGATCGCAGGGAAGGTATAAATACAATTGATATTCCCGAAAGCAAAGCTGCAAATCCGGTGCTTGAGATACTCGTTGAGGGCATGGGAAGGATTAATTTCGCACAATATCTTATTGACAGAAAAGGTATTACAGACAGGGTAACTCTTAATGGCATGACACTTATGAACTGGAAGGTATATAACCTTCCCATGAATGATAAGTTTATATATGATCTTCGTTCGTCGGGCAAAACAATAAATAAACCCGGTGTCTTTTTTAAGGGTAATTTCTCTCTTGCTGTAACCGGTGATACCTATATCGATGTTTCAGGTTATAAAAAGGGAATTGTCTGGATGAATGGTCACAACCTGGGACGTTTCTGGGACATCGGACCTCAGAAAAGACTATTCTGCCCCGGAACATTCCTTAAGCCAGGATTGAATGAAATAATAATTTTCGACATTCACCTTACCGATCCGAAACCAGTTTCAGGCGTGACGACGATGGAATAGGAAAGGAGCAGTTGGCACACAGAGCACAGGCTTTGCAAGCCATAGTCCCGAGGACTCGGGACGACGGCTTGGCACAGAGCTCCAGCCTACGCTAAAGCTTCGGCTGGCAAAGCAGGGCTAAGAGCACAGAGCACAGAGCACAGAGTGTAGAGCATAGAGCTCAGAAAGGATGACATCAGTAAGAATATAAAAACAGTGTTACTCCGAATTTACCCCGTGCAACTCATTGGTTAATAATCAAATAAGTACTGAAATATGAAAAAAATAATGATTATCCTGGCTTTCCTTCTGGGAACAACTTTTTCTCATTCTCAATCTGTATGGACAAGCATTAAAGACCGGGGTGCAGATCCATCAGGCAAGGTTAAATGCACCAGGATTATTAGCGATATAATCAGCGATCTTTCCACCAAAGGCGGCGGGACAGTTTTCTTTCCTGCAGGCACTTACCTGACAGGGCCTATAATAATGAAAAGCAACATCACTCTCTGGCTTGATGCGGGAGCCGTTGTTAAATTCTCGGATGATTTTGATGATTATCTGCCGATGGTTCAGTCGCGCTGGGAAGATGTCCGCGTGAAAAATTTCGTTTCACAGATCTACGCTTATCAGTGCGAAAATATTTCGATACGCGGACGCGGTCATTTTGATGGTCAGGGCCAGAAATGGTGGGACTTCCTGAGAACAGTTGGCCCGAAGCAGCAGACTGAAAGTAAATGGCAGGAGATCTTCAGGAAAGAAAATGAAGCACTGCTTGCAAGAAACGCTTACATAAAAGCCAAGAATAATTTCCTCCGGCCTCCGATGGTTACTACCTATGAATGTAAAAATGTTCTTATCGAGGGTGTGAGTTTTTCGAATCCTCCATTCTGGACGATCATGCCTGCGTTTACCGACAATATAACAATTACAGGCATAACAATAGAAAATCCTTCGGGATCTCCGAATACTGATGGCATCGATCCCTCTTCCTGCAGGAATGTTCATATCTCAAACTGCCATATCACGGTGGGAGACGACTGTATTGTAATTAAATCTGGCCGGGACGAGGACGGCAGGGAAGCTGCCAGACCGACTGAAAATGTCACAATTACAAACTGCACTATGCTGAAAGGTCATGGTGGTGTTGTTATCGGCAGCGAGATGAGTGGTAATGTTAAAAAGATTGCTATTACCAACTGCGTTTTTGATGGAACCGACCGCGGAATAAGAATTAAGACCATGCGTGGAAGAGGGGGCGTTATTGAGGATATCCTTGTATCCAACATTGTTATGAACAATATGGTCAATGAAGGAGTGCTGATTACACTTCGTTACCAGAGGACTGATCCGGAGCCATTGTCTGAACGCACGCCGGCCTGCAATAATGTGCGCATATCAGACATAATTGTCAGGGGAGGTCAGCGTCCTGTTGCGATTTACGGCCTTGAAGAAAGGGATGTATCGCAGGTCTCCTTCAGCAACATGGAAACAAATACGCAGAGAGGGATTCTTATAGAAAATGGTTCTGAAATAACCTTCCATGATATTAAAATGACAGTTAAAGAAGGTACTGCCCTGGAAGCAAAAGACTCAAAAAAGCTGACATGGGATAAAGTGGCTGTTTCCTCAACAACTGCAGAAAGTCCGATAATCAAACTGACAAACTGCGATGGTCTTCTTGTAACAAACTGCTATCAGCCCGAGGCAATACCTCAGTACATAAATGAAGATGAAAGGTCGGATAAAATAGTTATTGCAAACAACATATTCCCTGCAACAAAAGTCTTAACAAGCAGTAAGGGTAAGAATATTAAAGTAAATAATAATATCTTGAGTAATTAAACATCTTTTTAGAACTAAGAATTATTAAAAATATTTAAATAGACTGTCATGATAAGTCGCAGAATTTTAATAATGGTTCTGGCAGGTTTGTTTTTTGCTATGTTGTATACTCCTTCATGTCAGAACGGAAAAAGCAGGAAGCCTGCTGCTTATGAAAAATGGTCGGTCAGAATGGCAAACACTGTTATGGCACAAGCCGACAGCCTTACAAAATATGTGCAGGGAAAGCCTAAATGGGCCTATGATGTTGCTTTCCTGGGAATGGCGGTTGACAAACTCGGTAATATTGATCCGAAGTATTCGAAGTATATGGAAAACTGGGTAAATTATTTTGTCCATCCGGATGGCTCGGTAACAGACTACCGGCTGACTGAGTATAATCTCGACAGGATCTTCCCGGGCAGGAATGTCCTGACAGTTTATAAAAGATATCCTGAACAGAAATATAAAATTGCTCTCGATAATTTCATTGAACAGCTTAAAACGCATCCAAAAACAAATTCCGGCGGATACTGGCACAAGAATATTTATCCATGGCAGATGTGGCTCGACGGAATATTCATGGGGTCAACCTATATGGTTCAGTATGCAAGTCAGTTCAATGAACCGGAATGGTATGATGTTGCTGTCACCCAGACAAAAATGATCTATGAAAAGACGCTGGATACTTCATCCGGTCTGCTTATGCATGCCTGGGATGAAAGCCGTCAGCAGAAATGGTGCGATCCGGAGACTGGTCAGTCTCACTATCCCTGGAGCCGTGCAATGGGCTGGTATACAATGGCAATACTTGATATTCTCGATTACCTGCCTCAGGACCATCGCGGAAGGAATGATCTGATTTCCATCCTTCAGAAGACCTGTGATGCACTTGTCAAGGTTCGTGACCCGAAGTCGGGGTTATGGTACCAGGTCCTCAACCAGGGCGCGAGGGAAGGAAACTATCTCGAGGGCTCAGGCAGCGCGATGTATATATATGTATTTGCCAAAGGTGCGAGACTTGGTTATCTCGACAGTAAATACCGCGATATCGCTGACAAGGCTTTTGATGATTTTATCAGGGAACTGGTAACTGTCGATGAAAAGGGAATGGTTACAATCCATAATATATGCGGTGGGTGCGGTCTGGGCGGCAACCCTTACAGGGACGGATCGTATGAGTATTATGTAAACGAGAAAAAATTCGATAACGACACAAAAGGGGTTGCGCCATTCATTCTTGCAGCAATTGAACTGGATAGATAATGCGGGTTTGATGGCGACGATTTGCAATCGGTGCCGACCGGGATGTACATAAAAGGTGTGGAAAGCAGCCATGCAAAAAGCACGGATTACAAATCCGCGCTAGCGGTAAAGCAATTAAGTTGGATAGATGAACTTCTATTTTGATGAATATAAATAAGTTACATAACTCAGTGTAAGTTCTAAAAAATATATTATGTGCCGGAATATTCTTTTATCGGTAATTTTTATCTTAGTTCTTGCTGGTTGCAATCAGACGAGATTCAACCAGGTATTATTGAAAGACGGTTTCTCCTCACTCGACACAGGCCTTTTTTCAGCACCGGTAGGAGCCCATACAGAATACCATTACCTTCCTGAGGCGGCTCCGAAAGGAAACTGGGTGGTCTCCAGCTTTGCTTCAGGCGATGCGTGGGGAACAGCATGGAAGGTCAGGCAGAATGGAAGCGCTAAAACAATGTGCCAGACCCTCTATAACAGGAACCAGAAATGGACACATCCAATGGTGATTGCAGGAGACTCGCTGTGGAAGGATTATCAACTGAAGGTAGTCTTCCGGCCTGAAGATGATTCACAGTATTCAGGTGTTGCCTTCAGGTACAGGAATGACAGGTGCTTTTACTTTTTCGGTATTAAGGATTCCATGGCATATATTTCATTATTCAATCACTCAGATACTTTCAATGTCCTGAAGGAAACCAGGTTGGCTGAACAACCTTTTAAATTCACAAAAGGTAAGATGCTGACAGCTGTTGTGACAGTCAGGGGAAATTCACTCAAAGCTGAACTGGATGACCTGGTTAAACTGAAAGCTGAAGACAACAGATACCGAAACGGTAAAATAGGGTTGGTTTCAAATACAAGGGCACATTATTATTCTGTTGAGGTTCTGACATCTTCTGATGAAGTAAAAAACATTGAAAACAAAACTGCTGAATACCGGCTCGAATCACTCACGCTGCAGGAGTCCAATTCAGGCATGGTCCTGTGGAAGAAGGTCAATACTGAAGGATCCGGAGCCGGGCGTAACCTGAGATTCGGAGACCTTAACGGAGACGGTAAAAAAGATGTCCTTATAGGTCAGGTTATCCATCACGGGCCCAGGGACAGCCACAGTGAACTGAGCTGCCTGACTGCCATAACATTTGATGGTGACATACTCTGGCAGACAGGTAAACCTGATCCGGAAAAATACCATCTTACCAACGATGTTGGTTTCCAGATACATGACCTCGATAATGACGGTAAAAACGAAGTGATCTATTGCATGAACTTTGAAATAATCGTGGCTGATGCTTCGACAGGTAAAACAAAGTATAAAGTTCCGACACCAAAATCAAAACTTGAGAATGACACTTTCCCGCGAATCCTTGGAGACTGTCTTTTTTTCTTCGATTGTGAAGGGAAGGGCTGGGATTCAGATATTCTTATCAAGGACCGCTATAATAATTTCTGGGTCATGAACAGCAAGCTGGCAGTTTTATGGGAAGGCAGCTGTAAAACCGGGCATTACCCGTATGCATACGATATTGACAACGACGGAAAGGATGAACTTGCTGTCGGATATTCTCTTTATGATGATAATGGTTCATTGGTGTGGAGTCTTGACAATAAAATCGGAGATCATTGCGATGGCGTGGCTGTTGTGAAATACTCTGATAATCCTTCGGATAACCCCATTGTAATGTATTCAGCAAGCAATGCAGGTTATCTCAGGATTGATCTCAATGGAAATATCCTGAAACATATCCTGAACGGTCATGTCCAGAATCCTGCTATTGCAAATTTCAGATCAGATCTGCCGGGGCTTGAGACTGTTACGATCGATTTTTGGGGAAGTCAGGGGATTATTCATTTCTATGACAGTGAAGGCAATATCTATCATGATTTTGAACCGAACCAATACGGAAGCATGTGCCTTCCGCTAAACTGGAAGGGAGACGGTGAAGAATATTTTGTTCATAATCCGAATATAAAGGAGGGAGGAATATTCGACGGATGGGGCAGAAAAGTTCTCCGGTTTCCTGACGACGGGCATCCTGATATGTGTAACGCTGTGCTCGATCTGACAGGCGACTGCAGGGATGAGATAGTCGTCTGGGATCAGCATCAGATTTGGGTTTACACACAGAGTGACAGTCCAAAAACAGGAAAACTCTATAAACCAGTCAGGAATCCTCTTTATAATTATTCGAACTACCAGGCAACAGTTTCACTGCCGGGCTGGAATGAATTTTAACATTCGACTTCCGACTACCGTCTTCGGACTTCCGACTTCCGTCTTATTCAAATATCAAACAACCTGCAGATATGTCTGTCGAACATGTTTTCATAAACACATTTCGAAACTACATTCTTGTTCTCATCCAAAAGCCTGAAATATTCATTCATCTTTAAAGCTGCCAGCTTATAACCTACATGCAGGAGCTGCCTTATGTTCGGATTGAAATCATCATTTTCCTTATCATGCCTGATCGAATCTGCGAATTTTTTACTATCCCATCCTGATACTTTTTTAGATGACGGCAGGCTTGAAACATTGATATCAATAACATCAGCATAAGGGGCGCACAACTCTTCAGTCTTATCCAGCGCTTCTGCATAGATTCCTTTTACAAATTCAAGAGCTTTACCTCCCGACTCAGCCAGCCCTATGACTTCTTCAAGCCAGGTAGTGCCCGCGGTTTTAAGGTGAAAGCCCTTGTTATGCTTTCTGACTATTGAACCAATGTGAGGGTATAAGGCAAACTTGTCAGATCCGGAATGTATGCTCATCTTCAGGTCGCCGGGCAGGCCGAACTCATGAACAGCATAATCAATGATCAGCAGGTCGGCTTCAAATTCCTTTGCGAAGTTTTCCGGATTGCCGACATAATCAACACCTTTATTGAACCTTCCTGAAAACTTTGGTGCAATTGTCTGCACCGGAATATTCTCTTCACTAAGCATTTTGAGGATGAAGAAGAGTTCTACAGGTGTTTGAGACTGAGGGACTTCATCCATTGAAATTTCTGTAATGAAATTATCTTTCCCCTTGATCTTTTCGATTTCCCGGAATATTTCCCATGCTTTGATTGCTGCAAACAGATACCTTTCAGCGATGCCGGCTATCTGCTTTCCGGTTACCTTGAAAGGTTTCCTGATTCCGGGCACTTTGAGTTCACCCGTGTATTTTTCAGCCTTATCAACAAATGTTTTTATATCATCATTATCTGCTTTTTTACCGATATATGATGCCACATCTACCGTGAAAAAATCAGAGCTCTCAATGAACCTGTCCACAGTATCAATATTAATATGGTCAGCATCAACAAAATAAGGTGAGGTAAAACCTGCTTTTCTTGTCACTGTATCAGCTTCTTTTCTGACATCTTCCGGTTTTGTTCCTATTATCATATGCTCCCTGTTGGACTTGTTCCATACCGGGGTGATATCAACGCCTCTGCTGATTGCTTCCATAACGGCTTTAAGCTGGGCATCGCCCTGACGGCCGAATCTGTCGCCCATCCCTAACGAGTATTTTCCGAGTTTTTTCATATCAGTTGGTTGTTCTGATTATTAAGTTAAATAAAGAATTTGACATTTTCTGAAGTAACGACATCAACCGGAAGATATTCAAATTTTTCAGGAGTTTTCTTGAGAGAAAGGTATTCGAAGAGCTTTTTGACTCCCTTATATGTCTGCTCATCCGGCCGCTGGCCGATCAGGAATTTAATAACACCTGATTTCAGATATTCAACGTTTTTTTCCAGAAGATCATATCCTATCAGGTTCAGGGAGTCAATGCCTTCAGTTTTAAGATAGTCAGCAACTTTGAACGATTTGGATCCGGTAACGAATATCGAACTTATATCAGGATTCCTGCTGAGCACTTTGCCCACTTCTCTTCTGATGTTTTCATTAATGGGATCGGGAATACTGAGATTTATCTTTTTCCCCTTGTTTTTGCCCGAATCAGGAAAGTAGCTTAAAAAGCCCTGGGTCCTGTTGTTCAGGTGGTGGAAGTTCAGAAGATTCCTGGCTATGTTGATGATCAGTATATCTTTCCTTGTTGGAGTCACAATATCCACAAGCTGACCCGCAACTCTTCCGCTCTGAAATATATCCTCACCTGTATATGCAAGGAACTTTGTCTCTTTAATATACCCGTCCACAAAGACAAATGGAATACGTTTCCTGAATAGACGATGGCAGAAAGCTATTGATTCGGTCTTGAAGAGGGGTGCCATTATAACGCCATCAGGATGAAGATCCATAACCTCGAGGGTTTTTTTCTGGAAATCGTCTTCATCAAGCATTTCGAAAGTGACCTGGTTCAACGTAACCGGGAATGGATCAAGTTCTTCGATAGCCCTTACCATACCCACCGAATGCTTGCTCCAGAAGGCATTATCTTCATTAGGGTAGGGAAGAAGCGAGATGATGTTCAGTCTTTTTTTTGTCTTTAGTGTACGTGCAATGAAATTAGGGGAATAATTCAGATCCTTTGTGATCTTCAGGACTTTTTCCCTTGTTTTTTCAGCCACTTCACCGCGTTCATGAAGCACCCTGTCGACAGTTCCTATTGATACCTCTGCAAGTTCTGCAATATCCTTTATTCTTGCTTTCCTTGGATTCATTGAATCAGATTTCAATTTTCTTCATTTTCGGTACCATGTAATGCATCACAGCCCAGGCGATGAGGTAAGCAAGTGCACAAAAGACAAAGACTATAGTATATGCAACAGTCATTTTACTCTGAACGATAGGTAATTGCAAAGCCTGAAGTTTTTCGAGCATGCCGGGATCGGCTGCCTGTAGCTTCTCGATTATTTCTGAAGGAAGGTTATTCAACGCGACCTTGTCGAGATTTATGACATCATTATATTTATTTATCAGTGTCAGGGATTTTATTTTTTCAACAAATTCACCGAGATTTTGTCCCTGCGCCTCAATCCATGACTTTGCAATGCCGGCATGCCTGAAGCCGTCAAAAATCCATCCCGAGGCTTTGTTAACTACAATACCTCCGATCCCTCCGGCCATCCCGCCGATACCTGTTATGCTTGCCACAGTCCGTTTAGGAAACATATCCGAAACTGTGGTAAAAATATTGCAAGACCATGCCTGGTGGGCAGCAGTACCAACACCTATGATGAGTACCGGCAGCCAGTAGCTGTAACCGCCTAAAGGTTGTGCCAGCAGTACAAGGAGAGGGAAAACTGCAATAAGCAGCATTGCCTTCATCCGCCCTTCATAAGGATCATATCCTTTTTTGATGAAATACATGGGAAACCATCCACCGGTAATACTCCCGACTGTCGACATTGTATAAAGAACTGCCAGGGGAAAAGCAACCTGCATGCCGACCATCCCGTATTGGGCTTTAAGATAGGCAGGCAGCCAGAAAAGGTAAAACCACCAGACACCATCGGTCATGAATTTACCAAAGCTGAATGCCCATGTCTGTTTGAATTTAAGGAGTTTACCCCAGGTCTTAAGAAGCTCAGCCAGGGAAATTTTTTCAGCTGAGGTTCCGGTATTTTTTACAGCAGGTTCCTCAACATCATCTGAGTGGATATAGTCATATTCAGGTTTACCGACACGTTTGCTTCTGGAAGGGATCTCATATAACCAGAACCAGAAAATGAGCCAGGAGAAGCCAATGGCGCCGATAATAATGAAGGCTGACTGCCAGCCGAGATGCTTGACAATCCAGGGAACTACCAGAGGAGCCAGGATAGCGCCCACATTGGTTCCTGAATTCCAGATACCGAGAGCCAGGGCTCTTTCTTTCTTCGGGAACCATTCTGCTGTCGCTTTATTGGCTGCAGGGAAGTTACCGGATTCACCGAACCCAAGAAAACCTCGGGCGACCATGAATCCACCAGTGCTTTTAGCCAGCGCGTGACTCATTGCAGCGAATGACCATATAATTAACGACCAGGCATATCCCATTTTTGTACCAAGCCAGTCGACAAACCTGCCGGCGAAGATCATGGAGATCGCGTATACCAGCTGAAAGGCCATTACAATATTCGCATAATCTGAATCACTCCAGTTGAACTGTACTTCAAGCGTATCTTTCAGTAAGCTCAGTACCTGTCTGTCAAGATAGTTTACAGTTGTTGCAAAGAATACAAGCGCACATATCGTCCACCGGTATTTGCCAATCTTCTTGTTTAGTTCTGTCATTGATTTTTAAATAAGTTGTTTCTGTTTATCAATTGTGTTTTACTATATGCAATCTGAAATCCAGAATCCGGAATCCGGAATCTGAAATTACACATTGTATGTTGTCGAAGCAGTCGTTCCTCCTCTTCCTGTCCAGTTGGTATGAAAGAATTCACCCCTCGGCCTGTCGGTTCTCTCGTAAGTATGTGCTCCGAAATAATCCCGTTGTGCCTGCAGAAGATTTGCAGGGAGTCTTTCACAGCGGTAACCGTCGTAATAACATAGTGCTGAAGATATTGCCGGAACAGGGATGCCGTTTTTCACAGCCTTAGCCACGACATTTCTCCATCCTTTGTAAGCCTTTCCTACTTTTTTCCTGAAGAAAGGATCGAGGAGAAGGTTTGTAATTGAAGGATTTTTCTCAAATGCTTCCTTTATCTTACCGAGGAAAGCAGACCTTATGATACACCCTCCACGCCACATCAGGGCAATGCCGCCGTAATTCAGATCCCATTTAT
>Ga0172364_10003825_pt1 | contig 12031 bp, 8 predicted proteins | sample LakKivSesite10cm_FD_114545 | JGI IMG/M metagenome (GOLD analysis project Ga0172364, IMG submission 114545) | Sediment microbial communities from Lake Kivu, Rwanda - Sediment site 10cm | ecosystem: Environmental > Aquatic > Freshwater > Lake > Sediment | place: Rwanda: Western Province, Lake Kivu... | reverse complement strand
TTCCTTTGTTCATCTATAGTATATTCGAGTATAGCTACGATATAGTGTAGGCTTCCCTTGCTATCGTGTCAATATACCGATAGTACCAGCTACGAAAGTCCAAATGCCAAAATCCAAATGTCAAACAGAGTTCAAAGCTCAAAGTTCAAACAGAGTTCAAAGTTCAAACAAAGTCCAAATGCCAAAATCCAAATGCATTCCTCTCCCTTGACGGGAGAGGACTATGGTGAGGGTGAACGGCGCGATCGGCCCGAAATCCCCCTCCCTCTAACTCCCTCCCGCCAGGGGAGGGAGAATCTTCCCTGGGTGTCATTGCGCGGCAATCTCTCTAGGTCTCTTGTCCTTCGCACCGAGATTGCTTCGTCGTCCCGATTACATCGGGGCACTCCTCGCAATGACAAGGAAGGGGGTGTGTCATTACGCGGGAATCTCTCCTTGGCGGTTCCCCCGTTAGGGCAGGGCGGAGCCGTTGCTCAACGAACTCAAGGAACCCAACAAACGCAACGAACTCTATAAACCCAACGAACCAACGAACCAACGAACTAATGAACTAGTGAACTAACGAACCAACTAACTAGCTAACCGCTATTTCGTCAGTAGCATGCTGAAACTGTACGAGCCCCCACTGCCGCCGATGGAGTTGATCCAGACTTTCGAGAACCTGAGGTCGCCCAGGGTGTCCTTCGAACTTCTTAGACTCCGCGCGTAGGTGAAGATGTTGTTTACGGATGAAGCCGACCCGCTCAGGGTCACTGAAGCACCCGTGTAGCTGACCTTGCTCAGCGTCACCTGCGTCGCCAGCTTTACAATCTGGTCCAGGTCGGCGTAAATCGTAGCACCTCCCCGCTCGGTAGTCGTAAGTCTACCGCTGAGTTCGTCGCCGGTGGCCCCCACCGACTTGATTTGCTTGTTCAAATTGCTTACCTGTACCTGCAGCTGGCTCACGCTCGTTTCGGCAACTCTTACCTCCGAACTCAACGTATTGATACTGGCTCTCCCGGTCAGTATGAGAATGACGGCCAGGGCAATCAAACCGAGGCCGACAGCAAGGCCGACAGGAACAAGGACCCGGGCAATAGAAAAGCTCGGCGGCACGTAGGCTTCAGGTAGGGCATTGAAATTCACGAGCGAAAAGTCGGCGCCCTCTCTCTCTGACCGTAGTTCCTTGAGGGCAAGGCCGAAGTTCACCAGGAAATCATTGGCATTCATGCCCTCGGGTAGTCCCACGGGGCCGGGCAGGGGCGATACTGTGTAGCCTGCATTGCTGACTACCGTCTGCCAGGTCTCCGGCTTATCCGCCAGGTCACCGGAGAAAAACGTGGGTACCGTTGAATCCAGTGGGGTCTCCATGTGGCCGGAGTTATAGAAGGCCAGTGTCCTGTTGAACTCCTCGGCGATGAGCGGCAGTCTCTCCTCCAGGGATTCGGCCTCGCCGGGCAGCACTAACCGGCGGATGACCTGCGGGAGCCTATCGGACATGACCATAACATCGAGGTGGTCCAACCGCGCGTTGACGATAATTGACCGGGGCCCGTCCGGGATCCGGCACAGGGCCAGCGGCGCCAGGTCCATGACCTGCGGCCTGATGCCGGCCTTGCGCAGTGTCCTGATCAGAGCATCCACCAGGTTGCGAGGATAGGTTGCCAGAAAAACGCGGCTCTCCCCCTTCGTCACCGTAGCCAGGCGCTGGTAAGAGAAGTAAATCTCGTCCAGGGGCGTCGGTATCGTCCTTTTGGCCTCACGCCTTATCGCCTCGGGAAGGATAGCATCGGGTAATTCGGGAAGAGTCATGATACGGTACAGAGAATCATGCCCGCTCAAGCCGATGGTCACATTGCTTGTGCTGGCTCCGGTCTCCTTGAATATCTGTTTTACGTTGTCGGCCACCTGCGCTTCGTCAACAACGACTCCCTGACTGACCAGACCGGGCTCCAGCGGCAGACCGGCCCACTTCTCCACCTTGTCGCCCTTCATCACCAGCAGGTAGATGCCGGTGTCCCTGATAAATAGCGTAGTAACTTTCTTTGCCATGTTTTTTAACCTCTGTGGGCGTAGATATCCACGCTGATTGTAGTCGTTGTCGTTCCGTCCCCCATGCCCATGGTTACTGTCTTAATCTCCGTGCTGGCAAACCTGTCATCGGTCCTCAAAGTCTGGATGAAGTCGAAGACATCATCGAGCGCACCGCTAACAGGCAGCGTCAGCGAGACAACGGAATAGGTAACGCCATTGGCTGTCACGCTCTTTGGCTCCGGGAAATTCAGCGACGTTAACTCCACGTTACAGTCGTCGGCGATTTCGTGCAAGTACTCGCCGTATTCAATGCTCTCCGCCGACTGAGGGAATTTTGCCTGGCTCGTATCGACGGTGGACTGCGCGCTGGCCAACTGGTCCTGCAGGTTATTTTTCTGATTGGTAAGTGCCGGTACGAAAGTCTGGGCCCTGCTCAGCCTGGTGTTCAAATCATTCCGCTGTACCGCGAGTCCCGAGTAGACCACATAGGCGACTACCAGAACCGCAACTATCGCTACGGCCGCCAGAACCAGCCCTACTTTTCTACTTACCTTCATAACTTAATCAATCTCCTGATACAACTCCCCTAATCTCCCCCCTTAGAGCAGGGGGGATAAAGGGGGTAAGTACTACAACTGTTTGTAATATATCACCACTCTGTATGCCTGTCCACAGATTTCACGGAACATGCCCATCATCCCGGGCCCCGGCTGACTTGCCACGACGTAATGGCTACTTCACCTGCTCCGCCCGCCCCACTGCCAGCCCCGGGCAGATCACCACGGCTTCTGAGCGCTATGGGATACACAATCTTGCTGCTGCCACTCATGTCGATACTGAGCCCAACCGCGCAGCCGTATAGCCTACTGCTTCCACCTGACAGAATGTCACCTTGGGGGGCGTATAGTATCGCGGATATCCAGTTGCTGCCGCTGAGCGTGATAGACCCGCTGACTGAAATGACAAGGGGGATTTCGCTCTGGCCCAGCTGGTTACTTCCGCTCAGGGTAATACTGTTTTCAGCGATAACCGTTTGGGCTCCCACCAGCTCACCACTGCCACTCATACTGATTCCACCGCCTACATAAACAGTACCCCCAAGCTGGATGTTTTCGCTGCCGCTGTCGGTCAAGTCACCCCCAACATAGATGGTACTGCCGAATATTACGTCCGTGCTTCCAGCGATACTCAGGTTTCCATTAACTATGACTGGACCATTGAAGGTCACACTGCCACTTCCAGACATACTCAGGCCTCCCTGGACATAGACTGGGCCGTTAAATGTGACCCTTGTGCTTCCACTAATCTGCAGATTCTGGTCAACACAGACCTGGCTCCCGAACACATACTGGCCGCTTCCCGATATAGTCAGAGTGCCTCCGACATGCTCTTGGTTTGGATATGTGCCGTGCGATGGCGCCCAGCCGCCCAGACGAGTTATACTGCCACATCCAGACCCTCCACCACCCCATGTCTCACTTTCACACTCCGCCGCCAGTGCAGTTATGTCGGGCGCAACTAAGGGGGTAGCGCCTTCTGTTTCCTCACCCTGAACACGGGAACTGCCGGTTGTAGTCACTACCCCGGTGGCGCTTGCATCACCGTTTATCTTGACGCTGCCGGTTAGGCTGATGTCGCCGTTGGCATAGATGTTACCCTCCATCACCGCATCGGAGTCGACCTTTATGCTTCCCGACAGATCTATGTCACCGCCGACAGCACTGAGCGCGTTGTCCCACACAGAAACACCTCCGGAGACGATGACCTCCAAGTATGCCTCAATTGCGGTGCGGCTATCACTGCCGGTGGTAGCGATAGAGTTAATCTTGTAGGTTAACGTGTCGCCCACGTCACTCAATAGAGTTACCGTGACATGCACATCCTTGCCGTTTATATCCGGTATCGTGTACTGAGTGCTTGGCGCACCGGGGCAAAGCTCAGTTATCCTCAGGACACCGTCCTGCACTCCGGCATCGGCGGCATAAAGCTCGTCCGCTCCCGTCTCACAGGTGTGTCCGGCCATGAGCCCGGTGACCATGAAGGACAGAAGAGGACCGCTGATAAGACCCACGACAACAAGCACGATAAGGGCCAAAATCACTATATATCCTTTTTCACCTTTGCTTACTTCTCTCATGACGATTCTCTCCACGTATGTCTGCTCTTGACTCTTACAACCGCTACCAGTATATAGGAATCCTCCTATCAGTCAATCACCCGTTGGTAATGGGAAAAGAGTACCGGCCCGCGCAGACTCCTCCCCACCTGAATGCCAAAGGAGCCCCGGGTCACGTCATTGCGAGGACCGACTCGTCGGGACGTGGCAATCTCGAAGACTGAAACTGAGATTCCAGGACCCAAATGCCCGGATTCGCGAGCTAGTCATCGAATTTGGGCTTGACCTGGCTTTGGCGGCTGGCATTCCGGGAGCCACGCCTGGGCCAGGGCACCACGCTACATATCGGGTTTGTTTGGCGCCCTCATCGGTTGGCTCACAGGAAACCACGGCTGCGTTGACCCCGTAAGACCCATGCAGGGCCTTATCGCCGTATCAGGTAGCCTAAGATATCGCCGGTCGTTATGCTGCTGCGAAAAGAGAGAATAATATACACGAGTGTAAAGCCATCATTGGCGGTATAGGGGTCGATCTGAGCCCACGTATCCCCTGTGCCCAGCATGTTGCTGTCCCATCTAACATAGAAGGTATCGATATCCACGCCCGGCACCTGAAGACCGACCGACTGTGAGTTCCACACGTTATTAGGGCTGTTATTCCTATTACCGCTGCAATTGATGCCATCCCAGAGCTTAGCCTCGGTACCGCTGGGTCCCTCAACCTTGAAGTAGTCGCCGGTGATGCCCACGTCCCCCTCGCCCACAAAGCAGGTCATCTTAGCAACATTGTCCTCTCCATCCACCCGATCCGGAACGAGGAAACCGCTGACTTTTCCTCCGGGAGTACCGTCGGCGTCAAAATCGGGCTCGTGAATACCTGCGGGGCCCCAGGCCTCTTTGAATTCGAAGCTGGGGTTCGTGATATCGTAAAGATATAACTGATTCTTTATCTGGGTCTGAGGGTTGGAGTAGATGATAATCAGCGACCAGCCGCAATAGGCGTACTGGTATCGCTGCTCGTAGCTGGACCCGCTGCCCGGCAGTTTCATCGCCGGAAAGCCCAAGGGATAGCCTGTGTAACTGCCGCTATCATAAAGGGCGAAAGAATAGTAATTGCAATTGGCTGTTCCACCGGGTACTCCAGGATAGCCTGGCCTGAGCACATTTATTACGGAAGTATCATCCTGACTGGCATGCCCGAACGTAAGGGTGGAGATACCGTCCTCAATCAGCGATTTGACAATGTCGGTGGCATCATAGACGCATGTGTAGGACCAGGTCCCATCCCATACGTGCTGGCCGGGGTCATCTGTGGCTTCTACTACCCGCCACTGATCGGCCGTTATGTCCTGCATGTCTCCGCCGCCACCGAAACTAACGGTGTTAACCTTAGCATTGGCAATAAGCTGGGGCAGATTGCTGGCGTAGTTGTTGTAGTTAAGCTCAGGTATCCCGGTGCTACTCCAGCGCCAACTACCTCCACTTCTATACCAGTAGTGGTAATCTATCCACCCCACCCAGTATAGATAAGCGGCCTGTATGGTGGCGTCCGGGGGAACATAGTTCCAGTACTGGCCCGGGTTCGTCCTTTGTATCGAGGCGTCGCTTTCCTTATAAAGCCGGTTGCGGTAGCTTTCGTCTCCCGTAGGCGTGAGCAGGCTGTTGCCTATAGCGATGTAGTCCCCAGCTATGGCTGAACCCATCTGTCGCAGTTCGTTCTTACTGCTATAGCTCTCAACAGTGGTCTGGCTGCCGGTACCGGGAGTGGTGGCAGTGGAGGTAATGTCATAGATCTTGACGTCGGCATCCCAGGCACAAAAACTCTGAGGTCCGACGGTGAAGACGATCCAGGGAACGGCCGCCCCGGGAATCTGGCCCTGCGACTCCGATCCCATCTCGTACCGGAAGGTGAAGCCGGGAAAACCCGCGAGTGACACGGGCGGAGAGAAACCCCACACCACGGCACAGCCGCCCTTATAGGAAGCAATATTCGGGGGTTGGTAAAAGGAACGGCCCTGAAGGCTGCAACTCCCGCTCCGCTCCGTATATCCGAAACCCGGCGGCAGCCATATGCCCACAGTCGTTGCCGCAGGAACCCCTCCGCACGCTTGATAGCTTATCTTGATCTGGTACTCCGACGTTCCAGGATCGAATGCGCTGCCGGTTATCACTACTTTGCCCTGCTCGACGGTGTTCCTGGCCGTGGCCGCATCCGGAGCGTCTATGCCCATGGGTATCCAGACATTTTGTATGGTGATATTTACAGCCTTGTCGTTCACGGCGTCGGGCAGGACGTAGGGCCACAGTCCATAATAGTCATACTCGTCATAGCCAGACAAGAAATCAGTCAGCTCAAGGTTCTCTATCCGCCACAGGGCATCCTGGACGCCGGCATCGGCGGCATAAAGCTCTGTCGCTCCCGCTTCGACTACATGGCCGGCTTTGAGTCCGCCGACCATGTAGGATAACAAAGGGCCGGCTATAAGCCCAAGGACAACGAGGACCACAAGTGCGGCAATCAGCACATATCCCTTTTCGCCTCTAATTAGTGTTCTGGTGGCGGTTTTCCACATCTGCTTCTCCGCCTTATGATACCTATTAGTATATACGGATTTGCTTCCGAATCAATCACCCATTGGTAATAGGGAAGTGGTACCGGTAGACAGTAGTCAGTAGTCAGTAGTCAGTAGTCAGGAGCCGGGAAATCCACACGGTGTCGTTGCGAGGACCGACTCGTCGGGACGTGGCAATCTCGCAGACTGAAACTCAGATTCCAGGACCCAATGTCCAAATGAGCGAGCCAGTCATCGGATTTGGGCCGGGTTTGGTTTGGTGACCGGCATTCCTGCAGTCCGCCCTGGGGCAGAGCGGCAGGTGGGAACTGACTTGTCCGACCCTATGGGCGATAGGCTCACGCCAAACCCCGGCCGGGCCGCACCCTGCACAGCAACCACGGGGGCCTTATCGCCTTATCAGATAACCCAAGATATCGCCAGTCGTTATGCTGCTGCGGAAAGAGAGAATCACATAGCACAGGGTAAAGCCATCTCCGTTGGTCGGTATATCAACCTGAGCCCACGTGTCCCCTGTCCTCAGCATATTGCTGGCCCAGGTAACGTAGAAGTAGTCGATATCGATCCCCGGCCTGACCTGCGGATCGACCGACCTTGAATTCCAGACGTCATTCCAGTCGCAACCCTGAGTGCCATCGAGGAGATAAGCTCCGGTGCCACTGGGGCCGGTGACGCTGAAGGAATCTCCCGTCTTGCCCTTGTCTCCCTCGCCAACAAAGCAAGTTATCTTGGCAGCATTAACCTCGCCACCGACTTGCTGCGGGACGAGGAAGCCGCTGATTCTGCCCCCGTCCGTGCCATCGCCATCAAAATCGGGGTTGCTCACGCTTGCGCCCTGGGGATAGCTTTCCTTGAACACAAAGTTAGGGTCCGTGATGTCGTAAACATATAGCTGGTTCTTTATATCTGTGCTCGGGGTGGAGTAGATGATGACCAGCGACCAGCCCGCATAAGCAGCATGGTATCGCCCCTCGTACACCGACGACCCGGGTAGCCCATGGGCGGGGGTGCCCAGGGGATAGCCAGTATAGCCCACAACAGTCTGGCCGGAGGCATCATAGAGATTGAACGAATATCCGGGGGAGGCGTGGTCCCCTGAGGGAGCACCTGGCAGCCGGGGGAACCCTGCTCTGAGCTGATCTACGACCGTAGTGGCGTGCCCCAGGGTGAAGGTAGTGACGCCACTCTGAATAAGCGGCCTGACGATGCCAGTGACATCAGAAACGCAGCAGTAGTACCAGCACGCAGGGGAGTCGTTAGTCTTGGGCCATACCGCCCACTTGTCGGCCACTGTGTCCGCCATATTGCCGGCGCTACCGAAACTAACTGTGTTAACCTCGGCACCCATCCCGCTGCCATCAGTCCATCCCTCAACCATTTGCTTCAGGTTATCTTTGTCGTACCTCAGGCCTGTAAGATTGTCCTGATTATCACTCCATTTCCATCCCCCATCATAGTACCAGTAATAGTGGTCCATCCACCCTGACCAGTAGAGATAAGCGGCCGTTATGGTCGCGCCGGCCGGGACGGTATTGCCGGCATATGTGTCAACCGAAGCACTGCTCTCTTTGAGAAGCACACTTCGCCAATCGTTCTCTGAGCTGGATCCATTGTCAGGGTCGGGCAGCATCAAGCTATTGCCTATGGCAACGTAGTCCCCGGCTATGGCTGAGCCGAGCTGACGGGCGTCGGTCTTAGTGCTATAGCTCTCAACAATGGTCTGGCTCCCCGCATCGGCGTCGCTGGCGGTGGAGACGATATCATAGATTTTGACATCGGCGTCCCAGGCACAAAAACCACCATCTCCGGCGGTAACAATCCAGGGAACAGCAGCACCCGGAACCTGGTCCGGTGGTCCGTCATATTCGAATTCGAAGGTGAAGCTTCCGGAAGAGCTAAAGCCATTGAGGGTGACCGGGGAAACGGGCGTCCAGACTACGGCATAGCCGCCTTTGTGAGCCTTAACACTCACTGTTGAGTAGTAATCTCCGCTATCCTTCTCCAGGTCGCTCGAGCCCATGACATACTCGAAACCTGATGGTAGCCAGACTCCTATCGTGCTTACCTGCAGGTTCTTGGGACCCGCGCAGGTGTTGTCCCAGCTTATTTTGACCTCGTACTTCGAGGCTCCGGGATCCGAGACAGTGCCGGTTATTGTCAGCTGGGGATCATTCTCGCTAGTGCCCTGAATAGTCGCTCTCGCCGTATCAGGGGCTGGAGCATCAACGTTCATCGGTATCCAGACATTCTGTATCGTAATGCTTACAGTTTTGCCGTTCACACCATCAGGAATGGGATACTCCCACGCATAAGCGGGGTCGTACTCGAAATAAGCGTATTCGTCATATCCCTCTAAGAAGTCGAGCCCCAGGTTCTTTATCCGCCATAGGGCATCCTGGATGCCGGCATCGGCAGCGTAAAGCTGTGTCGCCCCTACTTCAGCTACATGACCGGCCTTAAGTCCTCCGACCATGTAGGACAGCAACGGGCCGGCTATAAGCCCAAGGACAACGAGCACCACAAGTGCGGCAATAAGCGCGTATCCCTTTTCACCTTTCGCTAGCTTCTTCATGACAGTTTCGCTCCTCTCATGCGATTCCGAAATAGGCACGTTTGCCATGCACGCCATAGTATCAACGGCCTATTACTTTCATCATATCATTAGTCGCTGATATACTGGAAATCCCTCGCTTCAGCGGTACTTCTAGGGGATTTAGCTACAGAATCGAAATGCCAAAGCACAAAGGACAAAGTGACTGGTGACTAGTGATTAGTGATTGGTGACTGGAAATGCTGGCTACTGATTACTGCCTGATGGTCACGTGCCGATTCTTGGCTGGACTTCGTATGTTCTGGTCTCGGTTTGCCCGCCGACGTTGGCGGTCACAGTGAAATCAAACGCGTTAAGAGCTGGAAGAAAGCTGGTTGCCGCCGGGTCAGGGTCAATATATTCGGCCACCGCCGTAACACTGTCGAGGCTCAATGAATCGAAGTCCGGGCCCGTGTAATGCTCTCGCATCAGCATCGCAACACCGGTCGAAGGCACGGTTTCCAGAACGTAATGAACTTCGTGCACCGTGCCGTCATAAGTCGTCCAACGTAAAACGAGGAAGTTTCCGTCCTCGTTAGCATGTATCTGACTGGGGTCGGCCATCATGACGTCCGGGCTGACCCAGAAGCCGGCCTGCTGCACCTGGCGAATCGCGGTCATCTGGTTAGAAGCGCGGGCGCTGAAGCTAAACACCTGAAAAGTAATTGCGGTAAGGGCGACGGCGATGATGCCGGCGAGAGCCACAGCTATCAGCAACTCAATCAGGGTGAAACCCCGTTGCCCTTTCCTCAGTCTTTTCATCTACATCATCCCGCGCAAATCCGAATTCCAAACCTCAAATGCCTGAATGCCAGAAGCATCTCGTCCCTTTGGGACTCTGAATCTCGCAGTTTGTCATTTCAGTTCTGTGCTTCTATCACGATGCTCTCTTGTAGCCTTGCAATGTCATAGGTACGCCGTCGCCCCAGTCATCGTTGCCGTTAATGAACGTATATATTACCTTATACTCGCCTGCCCCCTCCTGGTGCTTAATCACAAGCGCTACCATCTGAAGGCCCGGGTCCTCGCCTGTGGCCGGTTTATTGCCGGCGCTGTCCCACGGTACAGCTACGATGGCGTCATCGGGTCCACCATTGACGAAGGGGTCGTCGGCGTCGGGGTACTGACCGACGCTCCAGATAGTGTAACCGGCGGGGATGTCTTCAGGGGGGATTTTATCGTACGTTGCGTCAGGGTTATAGTACTGGTTCTTCACGTATTCCATCTGACTGCGGGCCAGGCTCTCGGCGATGGTCCGCTCGTCGGCATGGATTACACTCGACGCAGCAGCAGACATGAAGCTGAAGAAGGCCACGGCGATAAACCCTATCAGGCCGATGGTTATCAGCACCTCAACCAGGGTAAAGCCGCATTGGCCCCTGTGCAGCGATCTCATGCCCATCTTGCGCATTTCCGAAAATCCTAAATCCTAAGCTCTAAATCCTGACCAAATCCAAATTCCAAAATCCAAATGCCAAATAAAGCCCAAATGCCTAAATGCCAAAACTGGCCAGCCTCTGGCTCCCCCTTAAAGTAAGGGGGACAAAGGGGGTTATTTCAATATTCATGTTCATGGCTTCATAACTCCCCTGACCCCTCTTATCTTAAGAGGGGAAATCTCCGACGTCAGTCATCTCTCTTCGTTTTGGCATTTGAACTTTGGCATTCGTCATTTTCTCCCTGCCACCCTCCTCTAGAACTGCACCTGGCTATAGACAGAATACAAGCCTGTGAACATGGTTAGAACAATGATAGCTACTACCAAGCCGAGGATTATAGTTATTACCGGCTGAATCATCGCCACGGCGGCGTTGGTCTTGTCGGCAGACTCGGTTTCCAGGCTTTCGGCGACGGTGGCCAGTGTGTTCTCCAGGTTACCGGTTTCCTCGCCCACACCGACCATTTGTGCCATCAAGGGCACTATTAGTTTTTCCCCGGCCATAGGCCTTGATAGGCCTTCGCCCCTGATTAGCTTCTGCTGGACCCTTCCCATGCTCTCTGCCATGACCTTGTTGGTGATGCCCCGGTTGGTCGCGGCCATAACCTCCGGGAGGGGCAGGCCGACCTTGATGAGCAAAGACATGGTCCGGCAACAGCGGGAGAGCTCGCTGAGCTGGATAATGCGCCCGAATATAGGCAGCTGCAACATCATGCCGTCCCAGCGATACCTCCCGGCCGGGGTCCTCCTGTAGACATAGATTACAGCCACAAGGGCTACCAGGCCGGCCAGGACGAAAAGGCCGTAATGATTGGTCCAGTTGGTGAAAGCCATCATCCCTTTCATCAACGGAGGCAACTCGGCGCCAAGTTGAGTATAGAGGTTAATGAAACTGGGAAAGACCCTGGTGACCATTATAGCTATCACCACGATGGCCACAATCACCACGACCACAGGATAAGTCAGGGCGCTCTTGATTCTCTTCTCCGTAACGACCACCCTCTCCATGTAATCGGCCATTTGCCTCAATACTATCTCCAGGTTACCGCCCTGCTCGCCGGCGGCCACCGCCTGAGAGTACATGGGAGAGAAGGCCCGGGGGTGTTTACTTAGGGCCTTGGATAATGAGCTGCCGCCGCGAATATCCGAGGATATCTCGCCGACTATTTTCTGCAGGGTCTTGTTGGTTATCTGCCCCTGCAGCAAATCCAGAGCAGTGACGATATCGGTACCCGATTCCAGGAGCAGCGCGAACTGGCGGGAAAACATCACTACTTCGTGCGCCTTGACCGAGGAGAAGCG